>Ga0209629_10003977_pt1 | contig 10800 bp, 3 predicted proteins | sample TergutCu122P5_FD_187286 | JGI IMG/M metagenome (GOLD analysis project Ga0209629, IMG submission 187286) | Cubitermes ugandensis P5 segment gut microbial communities from Kakamega Forest, Kenya - Cu122 P5 (SPAdes) (version 2) | ecosystem: Host-associated > Arthropoda: Insects > Digestive system >... | reverse complement strand
GGGGGGGGGGGGGGAGGAATGTTAGTTGACATTTGTATGTTGCAAAAATAAACTGTGCACAATGATATGGAACTTGTTAAATAATAATAGTAAAACGCCTTCTTTGCTTAGAAAAAAAATTAATTAGAGGTATCCCCTAGATTTCAAAGCGACAGGCGTTCTCTTCGTGATAACTGAGAATGAGGGCTGCCAATTTTGATTTACTACAGACTTGGTGTTACTATACAAAATACTGTGTTTCAACTGTTGCATTCAGTTGTTCTTTTTAACTAATGATACCGCAATAAAAATTCGCTTTCAATTCAGTTTTTTCTGTTTGTTGGCTCATTGTATCAAGGTATATATAGTTACTAGTACGTAAGTGATTACATGTTTTGGTTTATATCAGTCATCTTTCTGGTCGTCCCTTAACACTATATTTCTTCAGTTACAAAGAAGCCATGGAGATGGCGTACTTTACAACAATTGGCCTATAATAAGAAATTAAAGATAGAGAATTTTATTACTACTTAAAGCGATTACCATAGAGATACAATAGTAATACGGCGCTACTTGAAAATATACAATGTTACGTGATGAAGAGAGGACGGCATATACCAGTCACTATACAGGTTCTGATATTAAAGTCAGTACGTGTATTTTAGAAAGGAATATTTTTTCATAATTATTACTAAACAATTTGAGATAATTCAAACAAGTTAAGCAACATTGCAAATTTAGAAAACAAAATAGTTTAGAAATAACTTTAAATCCATTTAACAAGTTTAGAAATTTGTATCTTAAACAAAATACGTACGTCACCTCCGATTCACATACATTCAGTCACTCCGGTCGTCCTTCACTCTAATCCAGTCGTCCCCGCTATATAACCTTCGTACTTTACTCCTGGCATGGTAAATAACCTAATAATAAAAACAAAACAAGGGGGTATATCCTAAGCTGCCTTGTAGCCTGTGTTTTTGAAGCACAGCGGATAAATATTCCATAAAACAACCAACCAATATCACACCGTTCTGTTTGTACCAAACTGACCTATCTCCATAAAGCATAAGAGCCCCATTCTAAAGAAGTCCTACCCGAATCAGCCGCTTGGCTTTAAATAAACTTTACCAATTATACAAACCGAAATAGCAGTGAAAACAAAATACTTAACCTTTTCAATGAACAGCCTAGGAAGGCCAGCATTCCCTTATTACCCCCTTCGAGCCCCTTTTATAAACAAAGCAAATAGAAAGTTTTAATTGTTATATTCCATGGGCAGTGACAATGGGCTGTCTTAAGCATCAAACACAGGACAGGAAATCAGAAGCTTGTGTTGGTTGGCGTTACATGACTCTTGACTGGTGGCTCTATAATGCAGATTGCGTTAGGTCAAACTTCCCCTGCAGTCTTGCGTGAGAATGCCAAAGGATATTGCGGAGGGTAAACACGAATTCTCCTGTTTGCCTAAGCGTAGGTCAACCTATCTCAGTGGCTCGTTGCAGGGACGGACTGTCCTTATGGTCAAAATTATTGATTAGAATTAAGCGCAATGTAACAAACCTGTTGCCAAATGAATTACAGTAAATCTTTATGTGGCACAGCTGTTTCTGCCCAGTGGATTAGAGTAAAGAGTCATATGGCACAGCCATTTCTGCCCAACGGATTACAGTAAAGAGACATGTGGCACAGCCATTTCTGCCCAATGGATTACAGTAAAGAGTCATATGGCACAGCCATTTCTGCCCAATGGATTACAGTAAAGAGCCATGTGGCACAGCCATTTCTGCCTAATGGATTACAGTAAAGAGCCATGTGACACAGCTATTTCTTCCCAATGGATTACAGTAAAGAGTCGTGTGGCACGGCTGTTGTTGCTCAGTGTACTACAGTAAAGCGTCGCCTGCCACAGCTGTTTCTGTTCAGTGGGTTAGAGTAAAGCACCATATGGCACAGCTGTTGTGGTCCATTGGTTTACAGAAAAGCATCATGTGGCATCTTGTGATGTGAATTAAGTAAAGTCTTTCCTGCGCAAGTCATAGCACGGTATGAAGAGCAGTTGTTTAACGCCTTCATTCTTAACCTTGCTAACAAATGGGTGAACGTGATTACCTTCACTTGACTTTACCCAGAGTAAAGCACTACGATTACGTCTTGCAATGAAAGTGGCGAGGGTAAGGCAGCCATTGAGATTGTGACAAGAATTAAAATTTTTTGCCACTGCCGGTCCTCGAACGGTAAGGACATGACGGCGGAATAACAATAAACTGATCAATGCTGCTATCTGGAGGAATATTCCTCGGCAAAGTATTGTAGCTGGTACGAAGAGAGCACGTGATAATTTATAATCAATCTTGATCCCAACATAAGCTTCAGCATTCTTCTATGACGAAACAGAACTTCTTATGGAAAAATTTTTTATGAAAAGCTTAATGTATTATATTAACCGGCAAACACAAATGTGCAGATCTGATACACTTGTCCTTTATTCATTACTAATAAATATTTCACATGTTTATATCAGCCATCATCAGGTCAAAAAAGAATAAAAGAGGAGAGGCCTCTCCTAAGAATGTCGTCTCTTTTTTATTCTTTAGTGACCTGATGCCTTACTTGATGGTGGCTGACGTAAACAGACGAAACATGTAGTAGTGCTGACGATTAGACCAATATACTAGATCTGCGCAGGTGTGTTCTTCGGTTAATAGTCCTTTAATTGTGAGCAATACACAACAGAAATGTCATCTTTTTTTGGCGCAACAGCCCCCATTGGACCAAGACCTCCTCATTCACGAGGTTTCTAGATCACACTCAATGACGCACCACAGTCGGTAGGACTCCTCTGGACGAGTCATTAGCTCATCGCAGAGACCTCTACGTAACAACACACAACATTCACAGCAGACATACGTGGTCAGACAATAAAGTTCGCGAACTCGCCACGGTGTGCTTGCCGTGGCAGCACTGGACAAAAACTTTAGTATGGTTTGATGACGTTGACATATCAGCGTTTCACAGCTGTGTTGTTGTTGATCTATGGCTGTCTCTTTCCGAGTGGCATCTATTACTGTCTGCGTGTATTTTGGTGTGCCGCCGCGAGAATGTCGGACCTTGAATCAGAGCAACGAACAAACATTAAATTTCTTGTTTTTAGTTGACATTGATGTTAGTGCAAGTTTACGGGGATAATGCTATGAAGAAAACAGCAGTTTACAATTGGGTGAAACGTTTTTCTGAGGGAAGAAAAAGAGAGATCAGGCCGGCCAGCTACAAGCAGAAGTGAAGAAAACATTGGAAATATTTGTCAAATTGTGCTTGAAAATCGTCGGCTAACTGTCAGAAGCATAGCAGAGAAAGCGAACATCTACAGAGAAACAGTTAGGAAAATCTTAACTGAAGATCTTTACATGAGGAATGTGTGTGCAAAAATGTTCCCAAAGGAGCTCACCGAAGAAAAAAAGCAGAGTTTTTAGCTACTAAACAAATAAATGTGTTGGAACACCCTGCCTATTCACCGGATCTAGCCCCTAATAACATTTTTCTGTTCCGAAGATAAAAGAAAATATTGAAAGGAAGGCGTTTTGATGACATTGATGAAATCAGGAGTAATACAAGGTCAGGTCTGAAGGCCATTCCACAAAACCAGTTCCAAAATTGTTTTGAAGGGTGGACTAGGCGCTGGCATCGGTGCATAGCTTCCCAAGGGGAGTTTTTTTTAAAGAGGTTTATTGCACAAGAGTATACACAGCGTGTACAAGAATGCGTTATAAAATTGTTCCTGTAACCAATTTCAATACATGTCATCACTGATATACAAGTGGAACTGAATAATACATATAGAAGTAGAGGAGAAGTTAAAGGCAGTGAAAAGTGGAAACAAGGAAAAAACACTGTGATTTGTGGTAGGCAACTCGCAGCGATATAACGCTGTACGTTTAAGTTAGTACTATGTGGAAGTCAATCAGTTTGGTGGTAGAATAATGCGTCGTTTGTCAGGCAAGGGGAATGAGACGTCGCGGTAATGAAAATTATTAAATGGGAGGAAGAGATGCCTCAGCAGGTGAGGTAGCGGTTATAGGAGAATGTGCTTGGGGCGTTTGTAAATATATTTCTTGTACTGGTGATGCAGATCTTCTAAAGTGTAGTTGCCTATGGAATTGATGAGTGGATTGGGGTGGAGGGGACATCTGCTGAAGAATCTGTCGGTTAGATGGTAGATGAAGTTCCAGATAGGTGGTATGTTTAGGGAGGTGTGCAGATATGGGATTGGGGTGCGTCTAGGGTAGTTGCCAATTACTCTCCCAAGGGGAGTACTTTGAAGGCGACCACGGTGGTATTAAGCAATGAGGTATGTAGCAATTTTACCGCGATGAGTTCGCGAACTTTATTGTCAGTTCACGTATCCATGTCTCGGTGGGATTCGAAACCACAATCTCAGCAGGCGACGAGCGGCCGCAGACCCACGCCTTAAACCTCGCGGCCACTGGGACCGGCGGAATATGTCACCTAAAGTTATTAAATGCCCTTCCAACAAGCTGCTAGTTGTCATAGAAAGCTGTTTTTCTCATGCGTAGTGCCATGCATACTGTGATAAATCTATGGAATGGCTCAAAATCTGGAGTGGCCATGACCTTAACACTGCTGACTGTAGAGTTTAAATCTAGTCAGCAATATGAATGAATTCCATTTTCATGACTCTCTGATCGAATTTAACTGAATTAAAGATACTTCTTAAGTGAATTTGTAGAACTACTTTTGTGCTTAGGGGCCTGGTGTAGCGTAGTGTTTCGGGCGCTGTGCTACTAGTCGGACTGTCCCGGGATCGATTCCCGGTGGTGTCACTGGAGTTTTCAGTGATGTCTTTCCTTCCAACGGAACCATGGCCCTGGGGTCGACTCAGCCCCTAGTAAAAATGAGTACCAGGAATATCCCTGGGAGTAAAGGCGGCCGGTGCCTACGGCTGACAACCTACCACCATACTGTGCTGTTGTCACGAAATTTGGGAGCCGTAACTTCTCAGAACCCTCTGTGCCTGTTTTTATTTTTTTAAAGGGGATTTATTGCTCCGATAAGTATAATACGTACATGTAAAGTTACAAAATTGTTCCTTTATAACAACCAATTTACAACAGTATCTTGACATTAGTACAATAGATGAGTTTGACACTGAAAAATTACGGCAGTGAAAATTATTAAACAATAAACAAAAAACACTGCAGCCACTGGGTGAAATTACAATAGAAGATATTTAGTGCGTTTGTGGATATATTTTTTGTACCGGTCCTGGAGGTCGACTATGGTGTAATCTCCGATTTGGCGGACAAGGGGGTTGTCTGTGCCTGTTCAGGCCTGTTAGGCGACAACTTTACCTTTACTTTTGTGCTTAATTAAGTTCACTTGTACAATGTGTTATTTTCTAGGCTTTTCTACGGCGCATCTGACATATTTATTCTACTGTGATGTGACTCGCATTACAGGGCACTTTATTTCTGACTCTTCTAGAATTCCCAGTGGTGTATAATTGGACATTTCGATCCCCTTCACGAAACAACGGGAAGATATAACACACTGTTGCGACGTCACGCCCCATATGAGCGCAGACCGAACCTCAGTAAATTCTGCACTAAATGGACATGGGGGAATAGTCTCAAACTCCGACAATTCTATCCCTGGGGAAAGAGCTCTTAGTGCGTAGTGTGTAGGATGTCACCATGGCTAATGAGCTGTCTTGACGTTGTCCTATTTTATAGTGACGAAAATCATATTCTTCTAGAATAATACTCGTACAAGAAGATCGCTGCACTCTAGTGTATTTTGCAGTTTTCTCTCGAATTACTCATGAACGGGCCCCGTATGTTAATATTCTTGGCCGAGAGTACAGGGCCGATCGAAATCACTAACATTTTCCTGGACTTAAGTTCAAAATACTTCCTACATTAGATGATTGATTGCACACTTTTGTGTGCCTTTATTATCAACAAAATTCTTGATGGACTCTTTGATTACAGGTACCCGACCTTACCAAAGTAATGCTTTCGATTTTGCCGTACCATCCATCATTCATTCAAAGAAACTACCTGCATTGCACATGGTCATTCTTCAGAAGCTTAGGGGTATGTAGTTGGTCTAGATTCAACCGCTTTACAAGGAATGAAAAAATTCATTAACATATTAATATGTGCACTCCACTATACCATATCCTGAACCATCTGAATTCCATCTACAATTTCAAAGTGCGTAAATTTAAGATTTGTTTTATATTGTCTTCAAAATGCTCCCTTTATTTCAGTTTTTACGAGTAAAGTGGAAGGGATTTCCATCTCTTCGATGCGTGCTGAAAACCACACTAATCACTCTGCATTGTGTTTTGCTACCCTATTCTTCACTCCTTTTTCTCTAGATTCCTGCAACTTTCTCCCACCTAGGTACAAGTTTCACACGAGACAAATGTTTCTCAGAATCTTCAAAATCTTTTACTCCATTTGGAAGCGAGACAAAGTTTTCCGAGCCCTTCCAATGACACCGTCTGTTTTGATGTGTAAATTATTAAATAATTTAAAAAGGGCCTATTAATATATTGGCGAGAGTCTTATATTTCTTTATTTGATATAGCTCTAGTTACACGTTTCGTCTAGTAAAGCCGAGGCTAATTATTCTTTACGTAAGGAACAATTTCAAGACTTTGGCAATAATCGTACAATACATAAGAATCCAAATGGCTGCATGAAACTCTGTATCGCAGGAAAATGAAGCAATTAAAGTACGTTGTAATAAGGCAAATAACTCTTATTTGTAAGCATTTTTTTCATTTATCTCTTCGAATATACGATCAACACCACTCGTATTTATGTATCTATTTTACTACTGTCATTTAATAATACAATATGTAAGGTATCTTTCGATAAAATTTGTTCATGGTTTTTGGATATCTCGAGATTTATCATCAGCGACGCCTGAGCTGGCTAATATTTTTGGGGCGCGTGTCCAAATTTTCCAATCTTCGATAATTATTACTAATTATGTACTCGTAATTATTATTAATGTGTACTATAATTATATTTTATAATTAATGCACAGTATAATTATTATATTCCTAACAAAGGCCTCCTAGAGGAATGCGACAAGAAAGAAATTTAGGAATTAAATGTGGCTGCTACTACTTCTTGTTTGAAAAGAAAACTGTAAAACGCCTTTTCAACGTCACATGTTCACCCAGTTACCGGCACTCCAATCATAAATATCCATTCAACACTTCGCACAGCTCCCGATATGTGTAAATATGTTACACTCACAGAACTGTTTGGTAGGAACGGTAATTCGTAAACGTGGTACAGTCTCTACGCAGTCAGTTATGTAGTATATAAATATACACATATTCTTCACAGTATAGAGACACTGTTCGGGCAAAAGGAATAGAAAAATTGGTAGAGTAACGAATGCCGCGTGCCTAGGAAACCATTTCGAGCATACGTGCCGAAAGTTCATCAGCCCTGAGCGACGCTCCCCACACATTTCATTTTGCTGGTTTTACTTAAATTTTGTCCCTTATTACTTGTTATTAACCGACTTGTGTCCAAGATTTAACATTCTTTACTATTTTTCGCAGTTTGTCATGTCGAAGTTTATTCTTAGCTTTGTGTGTGCCACCGCCACCAAATCAGTGGGTGTCAATGATATGTTTCTAATGGTAAGACGGCATCAGCCTGACACTAACCACTTACCACTACTGAGGTGGCGTAACCGTAGGCTTTGGTGTATATCTACCGTGATATATCGGTCGAGCCGTCGCTTGTAATTCAAGGAGATATATTCAGCTGAATTAACCTGAAGGACGATTGTGCGCTGGCAGCCTCAAGAGCTGATGCTCAATATTGAGCTGTACAGATGTTACTGTGATGTAAGATACTATTACAAAACTGGCAGAAGAGAGACTAACAAGCGAGGAATACAGAATGTTCCCCAAACACTGTGTCACCCTCCAGGCTGTTATTATACGAGTCAGTTTGATCCAAAACGCTATATCAACATAAGACTATCCACTGTAAAGGATAGCTTAAATTTAATGCTCTCATAACACTAACCACAGTTCACAGTACAGAATAGTAATATTCCAAAGATGTACAGAAAGCCGTTCACGTGATAAATAGACTAAAATATTAATATGAAACAAGACAAGCAAGGTACTGATAACGTGATGTTGAGGAACTTTCGTTCAACCAGTGTTGCGGTGGAAAATAAATACTTATTACATATTCCGAAAGTTTTTATGTTTGTAGCCTTAGGTACTTAGCCTGAAATATACATGAGCAAAGCCAAGATTTTTGAAAGAAAATTTGCTGTATATAAAGGTGTGTTTTGATTTTCTCTAAAATTGTGTCTGAAATATTTCTCATTCTAAAAGAATTGAGCGAGATATGATCAAAAATGTGTATTGGTCTTCATATAAAGTACATATTATTTTTGTCAGATTTTAATGAAACTTAAATTTTCTAGATAGATTTTCCAAAAATACCCAGATATACAATTTCATAAAAATCCTTCCAGTGGGAGCTGAGTTGTTCCACGTGGACAGATGGAAACACGGACAGTCGAACAGACGGACAAAGGGACAGGCGGACAGACGGACTGATGGACAGACATGACGAAGCTTATAATAGTTTTTTTGCAATTTTGCTAACTTAACCAATCATGAAGTCCAAAAATTATGAGTTTTTGCACCAGTATATTTATTCTTTTAAACTTACTAGAATATTTATTTGGCGCGAAATTCGGTGCTGCTAAGGACACAAACTCTGTCACAAACTAAGTGTTTATTCGAGAACTGCTCTCTTCTGGCCTACTACGCAAAGAAATTGGTAATTTCTTACAGACGTTTCGGGACGACCATGTTTAACCTGAAGAAAAGGCCGATATGTTGTCCCGAAAAGTTGGTAAGAAATTGTCACTACTCGCTATGTAATAACCCAGAAGAGCAACGTTCTCATCTCCTTCGCTGAGGAAGACTGAAATCACCCATACGTGTTTATTTATGGCGACCGTGGGGACATTGTTTTAACCCCCATACGATTTTTATGAGATGCAGGACAAGGTTCAAGTTTACTTTTAAAGCGTACATACTCCGGTCTTCCAGAACCCACTGCTTATTAACTGACTGTTACTACAGATCTCTGGGGCAGGATGTGACGTCTAATAAACAAATAATGTTGTGCTTTGGCTTATTTAAGGGGCACCCGGTGGCGCAGTTGGTTGAGGCACTACGCTACAAGCCGGAAGGTCGCGGGTTCGATTCCCATGTTGTCACTGGAATTTTTCTTTGACATAATCCTTCCGGCCACACTATGGCCCTGGTGTTGACTCAGCCTGTAACAGAAATATTTCCTGGGGGTAAAGCGGCCGGTGGTTAGGGCTGACAAACTTAGCACCTTCATGTGCCGAGTGCCTTGAAATCTGGGAGCCTCACCTTCCTGGAACCCTCAGGGCATGTCCAGGCCTGTAATAGTATTGCTTGCTTTACCTCTGGCTTATTTGAGGGGCTCAGCAGGAGTAACTGTGAAGATGGCTGTGTTCTGATATGTGACACCGCGTGTTCGCACTGACCGCTCCATGAAAGTTACAGTGAGTTCCTCTGTAACTTTGGTACACTTCTACCAGCAAACACGGCGTCATGCCTCCTATGATATAAATCATAATGTTTCAGCTGTGTGTGATCAAAGAGCACCAGGAACACTTTATTAGTTACTACATTCTTATTGGCTGCAATTTAAATTTCACAAACAAATTTTTGTTGCTATTTCCCAAAAATGTCCAGACCGCTAATCATCAGGTTTTATTACGAGGTTTGCAGCAAAATTTTAAAATAATTTTAATATGAATCTTACAAAAGTTTACACTTTCACAGCGCTAAACTGCCCACTGTAACATATGTGGCCCTTCGCGAGAGAAATATTAGGACACCACTGCCCTTATGTGTGGAAATTATTTTAATATAACATCTCAGAAGATTTAGTTGTCCGCCTGTACCTATCTGCTAGTCACATTTTTAGCCCTTTGAAGCATACATGAATGTGTGCCGTGATAATGGATAGGGAAGGAAAGCTGAGTGATGGTTCCACGGCGAATCCACTAACATTCAAAGGGATATATAGAAAACTTTGACGCACAACTCCCAAAGAACTCTGTGTGCATGAACAATTCCCTCACATATATCATCTTATAGTTTAACATCCGACGGTTCAGAAGCAAACTGAGCGGTAGTAAACCTCTGACGTAGAGTCTTACACACTGAGAGGCATTTGAATGAGAACGGCGCTCGTTCTGGCGTACAGGCAGGTGGCCGTAAATAAGATATGAAGAACCGAAAGAAGCTCTGATGAACAGAAGAGCCTTCCGAGCCCACTAACACCAAAAAAAAAGTAGACATCGTACAGAAAGATATTTTAACATTTTTGTAGCAGTACTCTACTTTATGCAGGACTATTATAAAGGTACATAAAAGAAAATGTGTAGAGCTACTGTTTTAAAGTAAGTAATAAAATATCTCTGAGTTTGAGACTATATAACAATAGTCTATTTAAGTATTTTTTTAACGTTTCACCGTGCATAATTTTTAATTCACTGAATGATAAACACCAACCAATGCACTTCACAAACAACAATATATTAGTCTAGAATGCCGATTTCAATGCTACAATACATAGAAATACATAAAAACACCCCGACATGTTTCGATCTCAACAGATCATCATCAGGGAGTATGTCTGTACCTCGTTAAAGTTACTGAATTATTTTAAAAACACTGAATTTAAAATCCCGACGATCATT
>Ga0209629_10003976_pt1 | contig 10804 bp, 6 predicted proteins | sample TergutCu122P5_FD_187286 | JGI IMG/M metagenome (GOLD analysis project Ga0209629, IMG submission 187286) | Cubitermes ugandensis P5 segment gut microbial communities from Kakamega Forest, Kenya - Cu122 P5 (SPAdes) (version 2) | ecosystem: Host-associated > Arthropoda: Insects > Digestive system >... | reverse complement strand
AGGGGGGGGGGGGGAATCCTGGGCCAACACCTCCCAACAATAAAGACTCGAGAAGAACACAATGTACTGAGGTTGAACTCGATAAATATGATGAAAATGAGGTCGCTGATCTGAAAGTCGAGGAGCGTCCGACGGATAGATCCCGTGCCAACACTTTTCCAGTACTGGAGGGTGAACACTTGTTGCTACGCAATCCAACGTATGCCAAAGAAACCACAATAAGCAAAACCACAAAGAAATGTAGAACTAGTACTACAAGTGAAAATGATAAGCACTCAACCTACCCCAGCACGGGGGACATTATTTCATCTGACAAATATCGCTACTTGCTTAGTCACTACCAGTCAGGTTATCGGACACACATATATATACACACACACACACACACCCCACAGAATTTCAACAGGCCTTTTACACTGTACCTACTTAGTTAACTTCTCACATCTATAGCTCAATACAGAAACCATGATTAATTCTAGTAAGCAATGGCCAATGACAATTTTCATGGAACTGAAATTTTCAATGGACATCATATTTTCATTGTGACCAAACATTTCAATGGAAGGATTAGACACAAATGTGATGAAAACTGCTGCAAATGCAGCAATAATCAACTACGGTAAACTGTAGATTACCAATACAGCGATCACCTACGAATGGGAAGGTTCAACATTTTAGGACATCACACAAAACATTCAACTGGAGAAAGAGATATTGGAATTCTACAATCTGTTCTTGTTGCAGTATGTCATAATAGTAATAAACGCAACTCACGTGGGCAAATTCTGTACATATCAACTCAACCCGTAAGTAGAAGTCCATATCAACACACATCACAAAAGGAATATGCCAACTATGTATGCAACTAACATTAACAGATTTATAAAACCCAAGATTTATAAATAAATATTCCTTCTTAACTGCCAAAAAAAAAAGTACGAGTTTGCATCCTAAACCCACTGTCACACCCCACACTACAAAGCCTACAAATTAAACCCGCAACCGTAGCGCACTGACCACATGAATTGTACACCATGTGCAAGAACTGGCATGGGTTAACTCTTCCCAGTGGTCAATATTTCTCCCTACGACACAGTGTGTAACAAAATAAGTGTACAGTACGCCACTTATCCAGATTAACTGGGACAGCAAGCCATACAGATATGCAGAAAATCCAGATCATCGAATTTTAATTTGAAAACAGGCTACAATGGCAGTTTCAAGTTCAGCTGTTACTATTTACAGTATGCACCTACCAATAAACCTTTCAACCGGCCTCATTTGAAGTTCTAGAAGCCATTACACTGTACTGTACCTGATCCGAAAACAGGTGATTTCAGGGCAGTTAGTTTTGTTGAATTCTTGACAAATTTACCCGCAGGGCCAAGCTGATCCAGATAAGTGGAGTTCTAATGTACTGTACACAACATACGTAGGTTATTCAGGAAGTAAGTACCGTCTGCGCATATCTCTCGTGCATCGTCCAGACTGTCCCTTTACACATGTGCAGTGACTTCCTCCATCAATTGAGAAGCCACAGACGCCATTTCGTGAAATTAGTGTTATGTTTATGTGTGTTCCTGTGCGTTAAACATGTTTAAGACAATTGACAGGGCAACCAATGGTCTGCAATTCGTTTTTTGAGCGCTAGGAATGTGCTACCAAGTGAGATTCATCACCAGATCTGTCAAGTGCATGGTGACAATGCGGTAAGTGATGGCATAGTTAGGAAATGAGTTTGCTTGTTCAATGAAGGACGAGAGAACGTGCACGATGAGGCGCGAAGTGGTCGTCCATCTTTGGCGAATAATGATTTGTGCGTAAGGTCAATGAAAGAGTGCGTGATGACAGATGTTTCACAATTTCTGATCTGCCCCTGCACTTTCCTTAGACTTCAAGGACTCTACTCTATGACATTCTCAGTAGTCATTTTGGTTATCAGAAAGTGTGTGCATTATGGGTGCCCAAGATGCTCACAGAGGAGCACAAAAAACAGCGTGTTGCATGTGCTTTGACATTTCTGATGCGCTATCACAAGGAAGGAGACGGCATGTTGAGCCATATTGTGACAGGAGATGAGACATGGGTGTCCCATATCACACCTGAATCAAAACAGCAGTCCTTGCACTGGAAGCATACTGGCTCGCTGAAAAAGTAGTAGTTCAAACAAATGATTTCAACAAGGAAGATCATGTGCACGGTATTCTGGGACAGACAAGGTGTTCTCTTGGTAGAATTTTTGCCCTGAGGCACAATAAACTCTGCTGTTTTTTGTGAAACGCTGAAGAAGCTGAGGCGTGCAATTCAAAACAAAAGGCGCGGAATGCCAAGTGCCACCATTCTTTTGCTTCACGGTAACGCTCGGCCGCACTCCGCTGGTCAGACTCAAGACCTCATCACCTCATTTAGGTGGGAACAAACAGACCAACTCCCCCCACCCGTACAGCCCTGATTTGGCGCCAAGTGATTTTCACCTCTTCCTACACCTAAAGAAGTTCCCGGGCGGCAAGCGATTTGACAATGATGACGATCTGAAAGATGCAGTGCAAAGTGGCTAACATTGCAGGTGGCCACATTCTATGAGAAGGGTATACAAAAACTTGTGCCCTGCTACAATAAGCGCCTCAATGATGGCGGCGAATATGTGGAAAAATAGTCTGAAGAATGTAGACTCTGAAAACAATAAAATTTTATACAAAACCTTACTCGATTTTTTTTACAGCGAAATGGTACTTACTTTCTGAATAAGCCTCGTATCTGCTGGTTCCATACTTTATCCTGCACTACACAACTGCCCAGAAAAATTTTTTGGAAGAAGTTTAACTACTTGCCTTGTCATATGGCAAACACTTTACAGCTAAACGTTACAGTTTGAGAAATCAACTAATGGGCGAATTTCGACTGTAACTATCAATGCTACAATTTTTTCACACCGTTTCCCTGAAAGTAATGGTCGTTAAGCAGCACACATCATTTGCACCTTGGAGAAATAAACAGGCAAGGTTCCAAACACAAAACTGTCCTCCTTCAAGGTCTGACAACAAAAAAAGTAAACTGTGTCATGCATGCAAATCCCACCCACAATGATACCATTTAACTCCAAGAAATAAATTCTTACAACAAACATCAATATGTAACACAAAACATCAAAGGCCATAATTGCAACAAACCATTTTAAGCAACTCCAATTAGTACTATAAAAACCTTATACACTGCACCTGAAATATTACAATGTAACATGCACTGTAGTAACTGAGCTTAAGAGTTCTCGAAAGTACTATGAAACCGTGGTCTCCCAAAAATTGTCAGTCCCAGAATACAACACATGAAAAACAAACATGAAAAATCTCCTCAACCCGTAAAGCCTGGCAATGACAGAACAGCATTAGAATTAATGGTTTACGGGACCCAGTTAGACCAGTTGCCTGTGATTACTGCCAGCAGTGCATGTTTTTTTCGCTTGTTAACAGGCTCATAATTTTCACTAACCTCAAACTGTTTAGTTCCCAAGTAACTATATACAAGTATCAATGTTAGAATATGAACTTATTTCAAAGTTACTGTCACACCCAATTAAATTGTATAAAACTTCAGTCACAGTCAGTCACAAACTCCCTGAAAAAAGCAAACTGCAAATTTATATTCTGTTAACCGTGCATCTCGGTACAGATTGTGTTAATAACCAACTTGACGCACTTCTCTTTTTAAATGTGTTTATTTCACTTCTCTACATGTTTCGAGCAACCCAGTGCTCATCATCAGGAGAATCAATTGTATCAATACACCATCTGGTATATATCACTCTGTGTAGGTGGCAGTCTGGTATGCAGGTCTCTGACCTGCATACCAGACTGCCACCTACACAGAGTGATACATACCAGATTATGTATTGATACTGTGGGGACACCCACATGACATCACATCCTCTTCCTCTGTCTGCACACCTACCCACACACTAACCCTGACAACGGTCGCTTAACTGTCACAGTAGCGCACCCTTGCTCCCTCCATCTCTGTCTCCACGCCAACACTGTGGCCCTTTTCAGTGCCCCATCAAGCAGGACTAACTCAGCAGGCCACACCTACCCAACTACGCCAACCACCTTATGGCAGAGCAGGCTGGCCAACGGAAACCTGCATAAAAAGAGGCCACCTTTCAGACCGAAATTCATCCAACGCTCTCATCAAGAAGAGAGCACTTCAAGATAGGAAAACCGGACCAGACCACCAAGAAGGAAGAAACTACACCCGGCCACAATGCCTCGTGGACCGGGCACTACACCGCTCCGCAGAGCACGCTGCCCAGCAGTACTCAGCACTGCAACTGTACCAGTCACAGCCTCTAAGGTTCACCGAGGACCCCTGGCCGACCAACCGCGCATCTAGCGGTACACCGCTTTCGCCGACCGGACTTCACAGCAACCCTGCTCTCTGACTACAGTCAACACCGCTGGAGAAGGCCCAGTGACACATACAGTTAACCTTGGCTACTGTGCGGCAACTTACATGGCGCCATTCTGTACGACTTCGAGACGTTAATAAATATTGTATATGTTTACTGTGATTGTTTTTACAAGCAATCCTACAGTATTGCACAATACAATTGATTCTCCTGATGATGAGCCTTGGGTTGCTCTAAACATGTAGGAAAGTGAAATGAACACATTTAAAAAAAGTGTGTCCAGTTGGTTACTAACACGAATTACCAATTTATACTTTTAAGTAATTACTCGTATTAATGTTATATCCTTGAGTGCAATTCCGTTAAATGTTAAATCAACGTTAAGCCTATATACATTCACTGTGCTCTGGACACAACTCTTCATTTTTAAGGTGAAGTGACTCATGTTAGAACACCACACTTTGAAACGTGTGTTTTTAAACAAACCATGCAGCATCTATGCAACAAACCTTATGATGACCTTGCAGGTACTTCAAAACAAAAACACTGCCAACACAATTCCTAATATAGTAGCTTTCAATACACGGATTTCTGCAAGACTTTGAATTAAAAAATAAATAAATGAATAAACATATAAATATATAAAAAAAACTTATAACAAGATCCTGCAAGGACATTACAGACTGCTGCACAAACTGGATCTCATATGCCAAAGAATCTAGGACAGCGATATGTACAATACATATCTAGAAATGAACAAGCCATGGCCAGTAACATGTTACAAGAAAGAGGGACAAACAAGGCTAGCAGTAAACTGTCAGCCATGATCCAGCAATGCCTGGTTTGGTTGCAAGGTCAATGGGTTAGATCAACATAAAAATAAATAATACATGAGAACATTATACTAGGGTGCTTGAAAGACAACGAACATTCCATAAAGCAATTTAAAGCACTGACCACCGGCACCTAAGACAGCTTTGGCCTGACCGCGGTTAACGGCTACAGCGAGAGAAAACTATTTGAGCAAGAGCATGGAAATCTGGAAGAGGAGAAATTGCAATCAAGTGACCAATTTTAACAATTTACCACTAAGCCAGCAAATTCATGTAGTATGTGCATACTCACTGTCGAGGTTAGAACAAACAGCTGTACATTAAATAATGCTGTTCTTATATCACTTTTTCACCCTACATCTCTGGCAAGATGCAACTGTTGCAGTACAACAAGATCACAATGCAACACAATACAAAAATTAGTGCAGATATACTCTCTTACAAAGCTCTCAGTGGCTTAACATGAAATTACATCCAACCAGTACATTAGCCATTACTACAATTGAAAAATCAACAAACAAACCCAGATGTATAAAAACAAACCCCTAGTACTATATGAAACCACCTTCCGAATAATCAAAGCCATATGACAGATCCCACACACCAGTACATATGTCTACGGGAAAAAAAATCGGTATCGTACGCTACCAAATTCTTTTAAGGCCACAAGTTTTGGGGCTCAGCCGATCTGTGTTTAAAAATATGAAAAACTGAACACCATTTCACTGAGACATGTGGTCTCCCTGCTCAGGGCTGAAGGTGGGGGAACACTCAGTTGGACCAAAGTGTAAAGCTGCTCTCAAACTATGGACAAACCACTGGCTGGACCAGCACCACACATACGTTTAAAATCAGGTACACTCAGGAACACATAATTAATTAAACCTGATCTTAGCCATATATTTACTACAAACCTAACACAGTTTGTGCCACAGCTGATGGTAGCTCCAGTGTTAAGCACGTTCCCCTACCCCATTACCTGAGGACACATGCCGAGGCAGTGTCCAAAACAGTTTAATTTTTGGAATCTGTATATAATAACCCAGTGGCTATCAACCTGCAACAAACTACTCCCCTCCTTCCACCCACAGGCCATGGTAGTTATTCACTATGTCTCACACATCTACCACCAATTTCCAGAATTACTGCGCTTCTTAAGCTAAACTATGGGTGCATTCATTCCCAACAGACAGTTTGTCACATTTTTGTCATTATGCATCTTCTCAATTAAGAGTCTAGAAATACAACCAGTTGCGTGTCGGTGTCTCCAAAATTCGGAAGTTAATAGGGTTCACACATTCAGCAAGACCAGATGATGGCCTAAGTCCTAAACTGTCATGCTAAATGCAACATACCAATGTCAGAACCCTACAGAACCGTACTACTACAGATTTATGTACATAATAACAAAAGTCCATGATAAGGTATGCACAGATGAACGCACAATCCATACTATTACCATTCTTACAGTTAATCATTTAATTCCAGTACCTCATAAAGAAATTAAAACTCAGTCTAAAGAACAAAGAAAACAGAGAACTGTAATTAAACACAGTACAAGTTGAAGTCATTCACATCTCACACAGGTCTTAACTTCTGTTAACAAAACATACAGCAACCCGCTAAGAGAAACTGCCATTTCAATTTACGTCATTCACATCACTGATGTTCAAGATTTAAACGTTTGGCATTAATAATGCTACACAATACAGGAACAGGGCAAACAATTGCTACCATACATGCCAACTACAAGTCAAATAAAATATACTACCCAATCGATTAACTGTGTTATAATTACAAAACCAACAATTCCTAATGTTTGCAATATAGTATAGTGATACCTCGACTAACGAAGATAATTCGTTACGGAATCACATTGGTTAGCCGAAACTTCTCGCTGTCTCGAATGTAAACAACCCAGACAGGTTGGTGTGTCTCCCCTATGTGATGTGGCCAGCTCATTTCTTTGTCACACACATACAGACGGAAATGATAAGCTCCTGGAATGGCCTGACCATTCATGTTTGCTGCTTTATGTCAGCGCACGCATCCAATAAAACATTTGTTAGCCTAATCCATATTCGTTAGCCGAGTCCAAAAAAAAAATCTTCGTTAGCCGAAAAATTCGTTAGCAGGGTCACGCGTTATCCGAGGTATCACTGTATCACATTTCTACGTCAGCAATGCATGAAAAATTGACAGAGCCCTGTGAAGGCATTTAAATGGCCTGCTGCTGCATGCTGAGGGGCTGTTCAAATTTCGCACTATGGCATTTTTAATCCATAATTTCTTGCAAAGTGAAGGAAAAAAGCAAAAAGGAAACAAATGCCTTAGGCTGGTTACATAATACAAAACAGGCTATTTCCTCGACATCTACGAATGTCACACATCACACAAGTCATTGTCATATACGGAATGCAAGACCCATTCCCAGGCACAACAAAGATTCCCACACCATGTGATAATTTCTGAGCCACTTCCCACATACTTGTGCCACTTTGTTAGAACTGCAATCAGGATAACATCCAACACTGAAGGCACATGAGAAAAACATGGCATGCATGAACAAATTTTGATGCCCAAGCACAATACTGAATACACCTCTAGATGACTGCCACAGTCCTGATGAAGAAATTCTGCTGCATCTTACAAAGTTACTGTACAAACCAAGACAGAAAGAAGTGAAGGTCCTTCCAAGTTTACTACAAACTTGCGTGCAACGGGACTGTTAATGACCACAAAAATATGGGAAGTGCAAATGAACAGGGCAGTGTCCAAATCCTAGCCAACTTCAGAGATAGCTTACGAGATCTGAAGAGACTCAATAATGCTATCTTCCAGGACGTTAGGCCATATAACCTGGTAGAAATTTACCAACATTCCAAAGGAAGTCTGCTCCCAACACAATGTTTGGAAACTTCTACCACATTACTGGTGTAGCATCCCCCAACCCAGCAGCTTCATTACACACTTTTCAGTTTTCTTTTTGGAATAATAAGAAAGTCAGCCATATATAAGCAACCAAAAAATTTAGCTTTACACACTATGAAACATTTCATGCCAGGTACACATACACTTCATACTAGCACATACCACAGGAATGACAAACAATGGAACACATGGCAAGTCTTCCATTTAGGTCTATGGTACACAGATCAACAGAAGTTAATGCAGTAAAGCAGGAGAACCCACCAAAGGCAACAATCATATCAGACACCGCAGGTCTATTTTGTCACAGAAACTGAATCCCACTCAAAAGCGTAACATAAAATACAGGTATTCATCCCTGATCAGCACACTCCCATAGTTATGTTAGGTAAATGTACAGCTGTGCTTAAGCTAACGCACCATGCTTAAATGAACCCTTTGCGCCTGACGTCAGGTACACCTAGGATGCACACTGTTGAATGACAGATACAGCTGACAGCTTGCAGCTTCCACCTAAATTCTGGTCTGCTGCATGCAGCAGTGAGCATTTAATTCTGGTGCCTAAGGAATATCATGACCACGTCCAGTGGTGCAATAAGTTATTATTAAATATTATGAGTGTGTTTCTGTATTCTTGCCTTACTTATCAGCATGCAATTCACATCTTTTCAGTGCTATGTTATACTGTCATCTGTGGCCTCTCTGCATCTATGTATTTTTCCACATTATCTCATAAATGGCAAGATTTGGGGAGGTGGATGGGGGAGAGAGAGAGAGAGAGAAAATAAAATAAGTTTTCATTTTCTCTACAAGTTTTGTCTGAAACATTTCTCATTCTGAAAACACTTCAGCGAGGTATCACATATGTACAAAGATCTTTGTGTAAATTACCCATCATTTATGTCGGATTTTAATCAGATTTAATTCGGGCACATGGACTTCATATGTAAGACAGCCAAAATCTGAGCAATAATAAGCCGGTGCTTTCTGCTCAATTGCTACTAGAAACAACAATAATCTTTAAATGCCTGCCTCCCCACCCAAACAGTAAAAATACCACCCAAACCGCTGTAACCTTCGCTGCAGATATCATGCCTGCCAGAATGCTATCTCATATATGATACAAGAAAATGTAGAAACATTCAGATGACATTAGATACACAACAGTCACACTTCACTTCTGGCACAAGAACCCGAAGATTATTTGTCACACTAATTTCACACACTCCCCCTGAAGGTACCCCTACTTTGACACAGTGGTGGGGCTTGTGCCATCAAATGATCCTGAGAGCTATGCAGGTGGTAGCGTTGCTACTGGTAGGGCCTCCCATTGCAGACAAGTCAAGGGTGATGACCCAGACAAAAAGGGGTACCCTGGTCCTCCAGGCTGGGAGTTGGGCATGGGGCTAACAACCCCATACCGTATAACATACCTGTTATGAAATTTCAACCGAAGCCTCAGAATGGGAATTGAAAGGTTATGAAGACTCTGGCTCGGAAATTTGGATTTGGAATATGGAATGTTAGAACAATGCTCAGACCCCAATTGTTAAAAGAATACCACAAGAGTACAACTTACATGTCGTGGCTATACGGAAGACCAGATGGTAAGGGGAAGCAATAATCGGCCTCAAAACTCATACAATGCTAAAGATCAGGAAAAACTCAGGAAGAAAGGAGTTCACAGTAGCTCTCATAGTAGACAGTAGATGTAAAGAGAACATTTTGAGATTCCAACCAATCGGTGAGAGGGTATGTACCCTAAGAATAGAAACAAAATAGAGAAATATAACTTTTATAAACATACAAGAACCAACAGAGGATAAACAGGAGGAAAAGGATAACTTCTAAGCTCAGTTAGATTAAACAGGATACAGTCCCACACAATGTCAAAACTGTCCTGGGGGACATAAATGCCAAAATCGGACAAGAGAGAGAATATTACACAATTATCAGGAAACACAGTCTGCATACACATCTACTGAGAACAGGAAAGGAACAGCTACACAAGTACAGGGTCGGGGATGAATACGGAAAGAAGTTAAATAAGGCCTGGACATAAGAAGTAGAAAAAAATAAACCTAGATCTAGAAATACAGGGGCAACAAATCAAAAGATATGAAAAACACAACAAATGACATACTGGGATATGAGTAAAGGAAGAAGGATAACAAGGGATGGTCTGACAAAGAATGCAATAAACCGCTGGAGCAAAAAGAATAAGACATACCATGCATAATTTAGCTAGACTGACAAGCAGAATATGAGAAGAAAAGGAAATTGGCACACACAGCATGTAGTAAGAAAAACAGACAAGTTATCAACCAACAATTAATTGCAGTAGAAGAGGAGTTTAACCCTTAGGCTACCGGATTAAATTTCACTTGCTGTTTAATAATATTAACCCTTAGGCTACTAATGTCATATATATATGGAGCTCCTAGTAAAGCCAGAAATGCTAACGTCGTATATATATGGACCTACGTTTGGCAACGCTGAAACAGTCTCTTTCTAGTTGCTGCACAATGTTTCAACACTGAATCAATGCAGAGAGGTTTCCTGTGTCACATTTGTGTGTAAACACTTTGCCAGCTAGCTGGCAAAGTGTTTACACACAAATGTGACACAGGAAACCTCTCTG
>Ga0209629_10003975_pt1 | contig 10804 bp, 9 predicted proteins | sample TergutCu122P5_FD_187286 | JGI IMG/M metagenome (GOLD analysis project Ga0209629, IMG submission 187286) | Cubitermes ugandensis P5 segment gut microbial communities from Kakamega Forest, Kenya - Cu122 P5 (SPAdes) (version 2) | ecosystem: Host-associated > Arthropoda: Insects > Digestive system >... | reverse complement strand
GTCTAAAGTACCAAAAATTAAGAAAATTTTACTATATGAAATGAAATTCCTTGTACAAAATTACAGCTGCCTCCAGAACCCCTGACTAGGGGGCTACCGCCTCCAGATCCCTGTTCTGTCTGTCCTCGACTGAATTTGTTGAACCCCCCCAAACAAAATTCCTGGGTACGCCACTGAGATCCTCGTCCTCTCTGTCCTCAACTGAATTTGTTGAACACCCCCCCCCCCCCCCGAAAAAAATTCCTGGTTACGCCACTGGAACCAACTGGCTGAGTTATAAAGTAGTAGGGCTTATAATTTATGATTAACTGAAGTTGACAAAAACAAAAAGCACTTGAGATTCAGTGCATTACCCTACTAGGAAGTTTCTTTGAAGTGGAGTAATTTTTGTATGAAATGTATGGACAGATGACCATATTTCTGTATTATGGGTTCATTTTATCTACACATGCATAGAGATTTAAAAATGATGCATAAGTAGAGGTGTATGGTTATAATTTCATGCACATTGTATAGAATGAGTATGTAAAGTGTTTGTATGATTTCAGTGGCAGTATTTGTTATGTAAGGTAGAAACCGTCATCTGGATGTGTTTTGTACGGTCATGTTTGTACTTAAGTAATTCCATTCATCAGCTGGGTGTTTTAGAAACAATACTTTTGACAACGACCACGGAGTAATAAATGTATCTTTTGACAAGATCAGTCTGGGAAATTTATAAAATAAAGAAGATTAAAGGAGTGGTGGGAAGGGTTTGACATTGGTATTTCCTGAAAAATGTGTGATTAGAGTACAGTGGTAAAGTCTTATGCAAGCATGAATGAGCTTCTTAGCAGAACAGAACTTGTGTACGATTTGTGAGGTATTTGGCCAAGTTACCAGACACCACTCGTCATCTCTCACGCGCACACATGCATGCATGCCCTCTCTGTCAGTCTCTCTCTCTCTCTCCCCTCCCTCTCTCCCCCTCCCTCTCACTCCCCCTCCCTCTCTTTTCCTCCCTTTTCCTCCTCCGCTCGCTCCTCCCTCTCTTTGTCTTCCACAGTTGCACTGCTGCTTTCCTCCTATGCTTACAAATTCATTATTTGTCATTTACCTTAATGATATCTGCAAGTGTTACACCATTTTTTGATATCGTTCTGGTCTATAACATCATTAGATCACAATTATGAAAGGGCAGGTTCTGTATTTAATCGATTACATTCAGTATAATTTGTAGGGATGGAATGGTTATATCATGTCATAACTTTCCATTTTGCTGCAAAAGAGGTGTGAAGATTACTGACTGGGATTTCAGAGTGAGCTGCAGGCAGCCTTGTTGTCACCAGAACTGACACAGCTAGTTGCCTGAAAAGAATGAATAACGACTTAGAAACTTAAATAAGATACAGCCTTTCCTCAGCCACCATTTTAACTGGAAGTCGTGGAAACGCGTACGTTTGGGAACTGTGCTCTTCTGCGATATTACGCAGCCTAGAGTGGCAGCTCATTGCCGACGTTTCGGAACAACCTATCAGTCACATCTTCAAGGGTCAATGATTCTTGAAATATTTGGAATTCTTCACCCTTGAAGGCGGGACCGATAGATTATTCCGAAACGTCGGCAAGGAATTACCACTCTACTCTGCGTAATATCCCAGAAGAGCACAGTTCTCGAATACATCGCGGCGGAAGCTTGAAATCACGCGTAGCTTTGTGCTGGGGCTTGAAATACGTGATGCATGATGACAACTGATATGTCGAACATTGGAAACGAATTTTATATCTTCGATATATATATATACACACACACACTCGTTTTGATTGCACCTGTGCCTAAAGCTGCACACCAAGAAGGCGTATAAGGGGACTGGAGGTAAGTATTTAGTGAGTATTTAGCTTTACTGCTGGAAAGAGCACCTGGGGTGTGCTGAGGTGTTGTCGAAATCTAAACGGCTGAGTACGTGTTGTGTAGCAGTTTCGGCGTATTTCGTAACAAAGACCCCCCCACCGTGGAGAATCTGCGCTGGAATTTCGTTTTACCTTTTGTGGTCAGACGCTGGCGACGTCTTTAAATAAACCACAAATAAGCAGACGAGATGGGGCCGCAAAGAAAATTAACAAATTAACACTGTCCTCACGAGGAATCGAATCCAAGTCGTTGCAGTTCCACTAACATAGTGGCTGAGCTATCTTGGCTCACATCGCAGCTTCGAGAGGGAAGTGACGTAAGTCGAGAGTTTTTATTTTCCACTTCATCAACTATATGCACTACAAAATATTCGTTTTTTCACACAGGAAGTTGTCAAGTGCGTAAGTGCAAACGATTCGCTAAAGACGTCTTTGTCCTTCTGTTGGGTTGATAACTGAACAGCTGTCTGAGGGGGAACTGCCGTTGGCTGTCGCGAAACTCTGACAGTTGCAGTTTTGTCGCTTGTTTTCGTAGACAAGTAATTTGATTTCGTGATTTTATCTTTTATTTCTTTACGTATTTGGAGGTGCGTGGTTTTCTGGTTAATGGATTAACGTTCGCGATAGGTTAAGCCACCTAGCTGATTTATATTTTGAGTTTTATTAGTTTTATTGATAGGTTAAATAGGTTAAATAAATTTTTATTTTAAGAAATGCTTTTCGGCAAGAATTGAATTTTGAGTTGTGACCCTGTTATTTTGTGGTGTTCAGGTGGTGTTCAGCAATGAAGAAATTGACAAGAAGACAACTGCAGCCTGAACCGGGAGGTCGTTCTGTGGTAAATGATGATTGTCGGAATGCTGTTGCAACTGATAAGCTATGTGAAGAACGTGCACATAACTGGATAGTGAACTGCAAGATGTGCTCGAAACCAATACCATTCACAACTAACATGCATCACTGTCCAGTTTTGTTTATAGTTCTTGCTTTTTAATTTTTAGTAATACATTTAACTTCTGCATGGAAATGCAACGTTTGAATTTTTAAAATTTTGTAACATTTGAAGGTTTTTTTTTGTATTAATCTGCTCCGTCACCCATCGTTACAAATAATACATTTAACGAATAATACAGTTAGGAAAAAATGACTTTATATTGTATTATTTTTCAGTCACATTTCGTTTTCTCATTTCGTCACAGATATGAAGGCAATTCACACACTATGCACGGAAAGTGACACAGCTCAGAGTATTTACGCGTTGTTACTCCTTTACTTGGCGGAGTGCATTTTAATAATGTAGTGACGCGAAGTTTTCCAAGCCCCTACTAATGTGATTCTACAGACAGAGTTGTATACCCAAACCTGCTATCTTTCAGGTGAATTGAAACTGTTATCTCCTTACAGTTTTCTTCGTCAGTTGCTGAAAAGTGTTGCTTCTCCCCTCCCCTTTATTTAAGGGAGGCGGGCATACAGTAGGTTGTGACGGCACCTACACAGGACATGTATTTTGCTAGGTGCGGGGGCTGTGTTGGTTTCCATGAGTTAGTTGTTGAGTCAGCTGCTATGTCATATTTGATAAAGACTCTTAGAATAGTTCCGGAAAACGACTAGTCTTGACGCGACTGTTGCGCGTTCATTTATGAACTTTGGCAAGAGAATAAATAAATATGAAGACGTTTAGATTGTTGTACCAGTTATGCCAAGCTAGAAGACGCACAACATTTTGTGTGCCCATGCTTCGAAGTTTGAAAACAGCCGTTCTTTATCAGTGAAAAGAACCTTTTCAAAGTCTTTGGATGTGAAGTAATCGCACGTGATATGTAAAAATAGATTTAGACTTTATGTCTGAGTGTTAAGTCAAACATCAAGGCACTCTTTCCGTCCGTATAATATCCGCTAAGAACCATGCGTTATCGTTCGGGATGTTCTGTAAGTTGTTGTAATGCGTATTATGGAGTACTTGAAAGAAAAGCCGTATCCTGTTCAGAAACTTCTTTTGCCACAGGATATATAAGTCTGTCAAGAGTACGTGGAGGGTCATAAAATTGTGACAAACATTGCCATTCTGTTGGAAACAGAGCATCTTGCAAGTGTTGGTAATAGAGACAGCTTTGATATTATGATCTTAGACGCAGCTGAGCACAAGAAGATTATTGTGCACAGTTACACGGTCTAGGTTAAGGTTGTGAGATGCGTTCAGAACGGACACGTCGTTTTCACTTGATCTTCCTCTATTGTATCGAAGAGTTTATATTGGTTTTTCATATAAATACCTTCACGTTGTAAACCTCATCCTGCCTCTCTACTTCATGTTGTGTGCACCTGTCTTAAACCAAACATTCGGCTCATGCTAAGAGAAACAAACAGTCTATTTTCAACTTAAACATCCTTTCTTCAGATCTCTGGGCACATAATACGCCAACATAAATTCAAGACTGGTCGAATGACGTGTTTTGTATTTTTTGTGCTCGAGGTCAGTATCTGAGTAACGACTGTTAGAAGTTGTTTTAAGATGAACTGCTAGAATATCTCACATGGCAAATACTGTCGAAGTTTATTGCGTCCATTATGAAAGCTTTTGTTATTTTAAAACTTTAATGGACTGTATAATTCACAGCGTGTCTGTAACAGTGACACCCGTCCCTAGATAATTGATGAGACGGTGTGTATTTTTCATATACTAACACGTCACATTAACCTTTTAAACGCCAAATTAAATCCCATCTGCCATTTGCTAGCATTGTTAAGAGCTCACCTTATTCTACGCGTTAGCAGGATAAGGGTTAATGTAGGTATATAGAATGCAAAATATACAGTCTGACACAACTCAATTAATGGTTATTTTTAGAACTAATTATATATTTTACATTATTACTCCCAGCTACATGTTTCGGCTCTCTTTATTTGAGCCATCTTCAGGCTGAAGTATTATTTACTTAAGAGGGTAATATATATATATATACAGTTGATAATATTGTTGTCAATTGCGAGATTTAAATATTGTAATTAAAATAATATGCAGTAAATTAATATAATGTGCATTAAAATAATTTTGAGCTAACTAAGTATGATTCAATATATTCTTAAGATACATAATGTTAAAATTAAGGATGTTAGCTTGATGCAGTGGATTGGAGTATTTTCTATTTATATATGGTAGCAACCCCTATGTTGCAGCTGTAGGTTATCTTGCAAGTGAAGATGTAGTGCTGGGTCATGGATGCGTTAGTATATTTATACTGGTACTTCACATACTGAGTGGAAAAAAGCAGCTAACCATATGGATCTCTTGTGGGATATGTAACCACATGAAGTTTACACCAGGGTCTTCGATATATTTCTGAACCCGAGTCTCCAAGGCATTATTGCTTAGTATGGACCCTTACATAAAACTATAACTGTGAACTACAAATTTACAATTTATTTTATCTAAATAAACATTTATTCAAATAAACTTGAATGATACATACTCCATCGTGTATTGTTCTTGAGGAAAAAAAAATCTATCTTTTAAGGCGGCATTATTTTTGATGACGAAGTATATCTTATTTACACAAAATTTGCATACATCTCGGTTAGTCTTCAGAGATGTGGCAACTAGTACTGTGCTCGAGGAATAACAAAGTTTCAGAGGAATCTGCTGCCTCCACCATCAGAGTAATTAAAGATTAAATTGTACCTCTGCACGCTATGGACAAGTATTAGGGAATGGAGGTATAGCGCCACTCGTTCTCAAACTCGACACTAGGTTGAGATGGGTGGTGAGGTTCACGGCACGGCCGCTATACGCCAACGCGAGACTTGCCGGTGCCCATTGAATAGGAATGTGCCTGGGCTCCATAACCGGTCTGGTTGCTGTGGAGGAGAGGTAAGTTTCTTGCTTCTCCTGGGAATCGAACCGCGACTGTTCAGAAGTCAAGCCCATGGCCTAGTCACTGTACCGACTACTCTGTCCCAGTTCTTCCGCCATCAGAGTCGATGAGCATGGATTTATCTTCCCTAGTGATATTGATATCAGTTTCGTTTGAAGTTTCGGTAAATATTTACCATACTATACGGCGTCACAGCACACAAGACAATCATCTGCACGGTCACTGCTGTGAGAACCGCACATGTGTCGTCGTTTTCCGCTTTATCCCGTAACTCATTGTCACAAAGTATATTATGTGTAAGTGCTAAAGTATTTTAGACAGTCCCGCTGAAATGGTACAGAAACATGAACATTACTAACTCCTCATTTTTGTCCATTTATGAAGTGGGGCCTCTAGGTTGGCCCGTTTCAGTCTCGCCGTTGTCAACCAAGTAGTTAAAATCTAATGAGAGGGAGGAAAAAGTAGTCGAACAACACAACTAATTAGAAAAGATGTTTATTATAATATGAAACTACATGTTTCGGCCTATAGTGGCCATCATCAGGTTTCTATACCACTTAAAGGGGGTCTATATATCTGAGTGGGGGTGTTGATGTAGAGATCTCTATGCATCAATTCCCTGTTACTCCTATTGTCTCCTGCAAGTAGCTATGTACAAATAAATAACTAATTCTAAAATATAAATATAAACATGGGTATTTCTTCTTACACACACAACGGGGATGACACACCTTATAGTCAAAATCTGTTTCATCCTGTGGGTGAGTTTTTTTTTTTTTTTAGTCTCTGGTCTTCCATTCATTGGACCTGCATAAGACAACTGTTTCTATTTGTAGAATATTATTCTGTCAAAGAATAGATTTTAAGCCGTTCTGAAATTTCTTCATTTTCATTTTGAAAGGAGTGTATCCTGTTACTTGTAAATATCTCATCGTAGAAGCTCGTAGAATCGTCGAATTTCGTGGCTGTACAGGAGAGCCACAAGTGCCAGTGTTTTATCATGTGCCTTAGTCTTGATTTTCTTTGAACCAAAGTCCGTCGACAGTGTTTAATAGTGCTGATATCCGTAAAAAAATGTGGTTTTGTAATTTTGTATTTTTCTTTCCTTGATACATATTCCAACCCAGGTATGTGAACATGCTTACTTGTTTCTGCATTGCATCACAGACGCCGGTGTTTTTTTTTTTTTAATATTATGTGCCACATCTCCGCACATAAAACAATTTCATCTTTAATTTCAGTATTGCAAACGAAGCTCTAGAAACTCCTTACACTATTGGGTCATAATTCGTCTGGAAAAAAGTCTGCCACGTTATCCCAGTTTCGCGGCGGAATGACCATGTGGTATGGAAGAAAAATTACTGCTAAAATTTAGATCTAAATGACGTTGCTTTAATTTCAATGTTTGCTATATTTTAAGAGAAGTTTATAAATGTAGCTGTGTAGAATAGTCATGTACGCTGGCCCTACAGCTATATGTTTTGCATGACACAGGGTATATTTAACACCGATTTACGAAAAAGTGGTAATTTTTTGTACTGTCGGGCAGACTTCTTGTAGAGTGACTGTGGTTAAAAAATCATGCAGAGACATGCGTGCTTGAATATTGCAACTATTCTGTTGATTTATGGTGTTATTTTTCTTGTGTGTGCCGTTTGAAAGGAGTTATTGTGACAGACGGATATAAATCTGTGTATTTTAACGCATAAGTTACTTTGTGTATCCCGCTCTCCAAAATGATATCTGCAAAATGTGTAGTACAGTGTTTCTGAAACATTTAGACACAGACCGCGATAACATAAACTTAAAATTGGAATATTTACAAATGAGAAACGTACGTACATTGTCAAAATACATCTCAGTTAAGTGTAATCATTTAGTAAAATTATTTTTCTAGGGGAATTAACAATAAAACTACGATTAAGAAAACTTTAGAGGAAAAAATGCTTCATTTTCTACTGCGCAAAATTCACTCAGATTGCGACCTCCGGTTAATAGGCTTACGTACTGGTACAGTAGGGAGCCGCGATAGCGTAGTCGTTATAGCGACTCGCTACGGGCTGGAGGGTCAGGGGATCGAATCCCGGTGGGGCGAGATTTTCCGCTCTTATCCAGACCGGCTCCGTAGCCCACCCAGCCTCCTGTACAATGGGTACCTGGTCTTTCCCGGGGGTAAAGGCGGCCGGGGCGTGATGCTGACTTCTCACCCCCTTCTAGTGCAGAGGTTAAGAAAGAGTTGAGCTATACCTCCACTCACCCTACAGGTCCTCCTGGGCCTGTTACGAGGTTCCCTTTACTGGTACAGCAGGCCTGTTCGTGCTCTGTTCTTATACATAATTGGTAGAGCAAAATGCTTTTATTGGAAGTTTAGAAATTAAAGAACATATTTGAGGGTCCAGGACTTGAAATTCAAAAAAGGCGAGCTGGAATAATTTGGAATGTTCATATTTAATTTTCTTGCTTTAGAACGTGTAGTATATACGATAAAACGCATTGTATGTGTTTTGCACCGTTTATTAGCCATGTGGAGCCCGATGGTAGCTATATTAGTTACATGTGTAGCAGTAAGAAACTGCGTTTTGCCGCACGTGTATGGGTTCAAGACGAACATGGATTTTTTTTTTTTTGCCTACATAGTATTAACATACTTTTCTTTTCATGTTCTGTGAGGTAGAAACTGAAGTTTTATATATGATTCAATTGAATATCACTTCTGTGCTGCATGCACTAAGAGTCCACTTCCCTTCACCTTACCTTCTTCACTTCCTGAAACTTTACCCTGCGTCAAGCCTTCCTTTAGGAGAAGGACGAACGGCCTCTGCCTGGAGACCTTCAGAATTGTGCTCCTCTTGTAACAAATGCAGTGTCTGTCACCACCGCCTACTGCTCCCTCCGTCTGTCATTCAGCCTTCAATGAGTTAATTTTAGTTTCGAACCAAGTTAGTCGGTTGACAGCTGTGAATAGCTGTTGTCCCCTAGGCGACTTTAAACTAATCAACCCGTCACTCGCGCGTCGAAATATCTGAAGCCATATACCTTTATGGATGGGAATGTTCTAGCTGCTGCTTGAAATTACTTCCTCCCCCCCTTGTGTCGCTGCGGCCCAAGGAGGCCATGGCCTCGGGGCCTCATTCTTGAGGTTTCTATACCACAAAGACACACCACAGTCGGTACGAGTTCTCTGGACGAGTGATCCGCTCGTCGCAGAGACCTCTTCCTGACAAGACAAACACTCACAACAGACAGACATTCATGGTCCCAGCGGGATTCGAAACCACAATCCCAGCAAGCGTGGGGCAGTAGATCTACGACTTAGACCGCGCGGTCACTAAGAAACGCAACGATTAACGTGCTGGTAATAATTCCAAAATACTTGAAGTTTTATTAATCTTGTAGTTAAAAAAAATATTCTAAACAGGAGAGTCGTTCTTAGAAGTTACCTTTAATAGTTGTTCAGCTAGTAACAAAAAAATCCCTGACTTTTATGGGATCCCAAAGTTCATTTTCGTGATCACGGAAGCCGGCCACTGGCTCTTTTCCTGGGCCAATGGTCATACTCTATCATGTTGTTTGTTAAAATCCATGTTGATGTTCTTCCATCTACGCCTAGATGTCTCAGGTACGTAGTAGTACCTTTTCTTCTAAAGTCTCAACTAAATTTTGTCGATTTTTCACGTTTGTTATTCACGATACGTGGCCAGTATACCACGGTCGGTGTAGCGAATACTCGTAGGCTAGGATTTTCACACCCTAGGCAATTTGTTTCGATTCTTGCCAGAGGCAAGAGGTTTGTCTTTTCTCCTGCGCCTAGACAGAAACTTGGACCGTGGGCTTTTGTGTGGGAGTAAAGCGACTGGGTTGTGAATTTAATCTTTCGCCCCATCTAGTCCCGAAGCTAAAAATGTGTGTCGAGCTGTACCTCTGCTCCCACATATACAAGTGACTTAATGGAGTTTATGGTAACCCTTCTCTTCGTCACGCGTCCGAAGTGTGGCTCACAAATGCTGTACGTTCTAAAATGCAAAACGATGGCCATTCAGGATGTATGAGGTCGTATATCTGGGTAGGATTACGTGATTTATTATCAGGTCTTCCAAAATATCTTGCTTTGATTCGATTGCTCTCATACCAGTGGGTGATTTTTTACGTATTATCGGCGTTGTTATTACCAGCTGCTCTCATTTTCCGCCTAATCTTCCCTATTTACTCCACATAACGTGATGTTTGGTGCTCGCTTTAGTAGTTGATGAACGTTGTTAAACAAATAATCTCTATAATCTTAGTTTATAAGCAACCCGAGCCTTCTGCGGCGCATTAAATAGGCCATGGTTTGCTGTGGGAAGCTGAAAGTCAGCAGTGGCAAACTGTAGGTCAGTGTAGTAAGAGAAGTCATTGCAACACATGCGATTGATTAATATGAATATTTCTTTGGCTTTGAAGACTCGGGATCTTACATTACAGACAACGCTAATTTCATTATATCATTCAACTTCGAATAAAAGTGTATTATTGTATGAAACAAGCACCTGCGTTGTACAACTGCAAGTGGGAGAGTGCGTCCCATTGGTACTCGTATTTCCTTTATGCATTCTTTGCAACGCACGGATACATCATTGGCCTTTACTGGTCACATATACAAATTTATTATCAGAAATACAAATTCGAGAATTGCTGCAAAACTGATCACACTACGTGTGGACAGGCATTCGAATTCAGTTAAGGTTTTGGGTCTGGATGAGATGTTTGTCATATTTAATATCATGTAGCCGGTCCCATCGGCCGCGCGGTCTAAGGCGTAGGTCTACGGCCGCTCGCCTGCTGAGATCGTGGGTTCGAATCCCACCGGGGGCATGGATGTTTGTTGTGAGTGTTGTGTGTGGTCAGCTAGAGGTCTCTGCGACGAGCTGATCACTCATCCAGAGGAGTCCTACCGACTGTGTTGTGTCGTGTGTGATCTATAAACCACAAAAATCCTCGTGAATGAGGAGGAGGCCAAGGCCCTCTAGGGGGCTATCGCGCCAAGAGAAAAAAAAATCATTTAG
>Ga0209629_10003974_pt1 | contig 10804 bp, 12 predicted proteins | sample TergutCu122P5_FD_187286 | JGI IMG/M metagenome (GOLD analysis project Ga0209629, IMG submission 187286) | Cubitermes ugandensis P5 segment gut microbial communities from Kakamega Forest, Kenya - Cu122 P5 (SPAdes) (version 2) | ecosystem: Host-associated > Arthropoda: Insects > Digestive system... | reverse complement strand
AATGGAAGAGAATCCACAGGATATGTAGGCACCGATGGCAAATGGACTATTAATGTTCCTGCAGGAATCATTTTAAAATCTGGTGATTTAATAAAAGCTTATGCTGTTGATAAAAATTCTAATAAAAGTTCCATTGCGTCTATTAAAGTAGCAAAAGGGCAGATCCCGGTTTTAGAAGTGGTATCAAATAAGGTATTGGATATAAATAGTTCCATCATTTTAAAATCCCTTATAAACTCGGCTCGAGATTTTGAAGATGGTCAAAATTTAATTGACAGGGTTATTATATCAGGTACTGTTGATACATCAAAAGCAGGAGGGTATATAGTAAATTACTCGATAACAGACAGCGATGGAAATGAAACCACTGCTAAAAGCTATGTATCAGTTAAAAGCAAAAATACCGTTATGATGGGGGATATAGCAATAGATGCTGAGCCTTTTAATATTTTATCAAAATATGTACCCATACTTACTGAATCAGATGTGTTAAATTATTCAAAAACTGTAGCCTGGAATGTAAATACGTGCAATAATTTAATTAGCAGGATCACCATAGACAAGAGCGAGTTAAAAAGCATTGAGGGAGTTTATCCAATATATTTAGCAGTGAATCCTTTAAAAGCTGCCAAAGGAAAAGACTCATCTGGAAATGATGCTGCTGTTATAAATATACAGGTTTTTGAACTGGAACCTCCTATTGTGGATTTGCCTGTTAGATCTTCTCATATGTATATTTCAGGAAATGCTGAGCAAGCGACGAAAGTGGTTGTGACTTTTGCAAATGGCATAAAAAGCGAGGGCGTAGTTTATGATAGTGGACAATGGTATGTTTTAGTGCCAAATAATGTTAAATTAAATGCAAAAGATAAGGTGAAAGTATATTCTCAAAATGAAAAAGGGAGCAAAAGCGAAGAAATCACCGTTAAAGTCATCGATCCAAAAGTTCCAACAGCTCAAGTAAATGCAGTATCATCAGGAGATAAGGATATAACCGGGAAAGGTGAAGCTTCCGATAAAATCCAGATCACATTTCAAGATGGGATAGTAGCTTCAGGAATTGTAAATAATGATGGAACTTGGTCTGTACCTGTTCCAGATGGTGTGCCATTAAAACAAGGAAATATCATAAATGTAGTTGAAAAAGATAAAAATTTAGTGGATGGAAATGAAGTAATTGTTGAAGTCGGGAAATGCTATACTAATTTAAAGATCACTCGGCCAGTAAAAGCAGGGGATAAAATTGTAAGGGGCATAGGAACACCAGGAAATAAAGTTGTAATCACTTTTAGAAATGGAAATATTACTTCTTCAGTTATATCCGGAAGTGGATTATGGACTGTAAATATACCTCCCAATATAACTCTTATTGCTAATGATAGATTGATAGCTCAGGAAGAAGATGCAAAAGGTAATTCAAGCAATAGCGATATAGCGATTATTTCAAGTGCATTTACACAATTGCCAGGGGAAGTATAGTTTTAGTGGCTAGTGATAAGTGGCTAGTGACTAGAGATAAGGGGCTAGTGGCTAGTGACTAGAATAAAAAAAATTTCCCTCGCCTATTATAGGCGAGGGATTTTACAAAGTCATTTTGTCCTATTGCTGCTTAATTTAATTCCACCAAATAAAATGACTACAAATGATAAAAGTATTGGTAAAAATGTTTTTATGTAGAAATTTAGGCTGCTTGCATTATAAATAACCCCTCTTAGTATAAAATATGTTAATATTGATAATAAAAAACTAACTATAATATCATAGAAATTAAAATTAGGGATTATAGCTTTCTTTATCTCATAGTAGTTTAATGCGATTAATATGATGTTGCTTAAAATTGCAGCGATTCCTATCCCATATACATTGATAATCTTAATAGATGATAGCACATATATTAGTGCAAGTTCTATAATAGAGCATAGGACGGAATTTCTAAGTAAAATGCTGCTTTTTCCAAGTCCGTTTAAAATGCTCTGGGTTGTGACTGAAATATAGATAAATGGGGCAATGAATGAAGCAAATTGTATGTAACTCGTTATATCTTGACTTTTATAAAAAAGCCATCCCAGGTAACTTGGAACCAAAGTGCAAATTACTGAAGTTGCAAGACCAACTAGTAACGAAATATGGAGCACCTCTCCTGTTCGTTCTTTTATGTAGTCATATTCCTTTGATGCTATCATTTGAGATAAATTAGGTATTAATATGGTTGAAAAAGCTGATATTACAATCATAGGAAACAAGGCAATAGTCAGCGACATTCCTGAAAATTTTCCAAGGAGCGCAAGACTTTCTTTATATGTAAAACCTGCTGCTATTAATCTTCTAGGGACAATTAATGAGGATATAGTGCCAATCCCTGTAGTTAAAAAGCTATATGCACAGAGAGGCAAACTTATCATTAAAACATCCTTTAGAAGTTTTGAATAACTTTCCTCTTTTGGGCTTTCATTTTTATCTTTTGTAAATATTTTGTAAAATATGTACAGCAATGCTAATGAAATTAATTCTCCGATGCAAAGTGTTAAATAAGCTAAACTGACACACTCTTCAACAGTCTTCGCCTTTGTAACATTTAATATGAAGATAAAAAAACTTATTCTTATGAATTTTTCTCCTACATCTATTAATGCAGGTACTATTGTTTTAGATGTACCATAAAAAAAGCCTTTTAGGATGTTTGATATTGCAATAAATATCATAGCTGGACATATAATTTTTAGAGCGTATTGACTTCTGGGGTCTTTTACAATATGCTCGCCAACAAGAGGAGCTAAAAAGAAAAATATTGCTACAATTGAAACACTCCATACTAAATCAAAGGAGACAGAAATTTTAACAGTTTTTTTAATGTTTTTATAATCGTTGTTTACAAAATAGTAAGCAGAAGTCTTTGAAAGGGCAGCAATTATACCTCCGCAAATTAAGCAAATTACTAAATTGTAAATGGGCATTATAAGCCCATATAGACCAACTCCTTCTGCACCGAGAATTTTTGAAAGGATAATGGAAAACATAAAGCCTAAAATTCCAGTCCCTATGTTTGAAAATATTAAAATACTGGATTCACGGTAGAAAGCATCTTTTCGCATGAGTATCACTCCAAACTGTTTAGTTTTGTTACTATAATAATTATTCATTTAAATGGAAATTATGAATTAATAGATTTAAAAAAATAATAATAACATTTTTTTATCATTTTTGGGTAAAATAATGTTAATACTAATATATAATGGGTTATGAGGGTTAAAAAAGCATAGTATTTTTATTTATAAATGCTTTATATAAGATTTATAAAGAGAGGGGAATATAGTGTGATAAAAAAAATCATAGCGATTGTTTTAGTTATAATTATCGCTGCTGCAGCTGTTGTGTTTTATTTATTAAGACAGCAAGAAGCAGCCCGTGCTGCAAGCATGTATAAAATAGGGAGTGTAACCAAATCTGATATACCAGATATAGTATCTACTACAGGTACTTTAAAATCACAGAATAGTTTTTCACAAATTATAGATACAGGCCTGGTGACTAAGCTGGATGTTAAACTTGGAGATACTGTAAAAACGGATGATGAGATCGGCACTGTGAGAGTGGCTTCAGCTACATCACTTACAGGAACTAAAGATGTTTCAATTTTAGCTGGTGCTGACGGAACTATTACGCAATTGAATATAGCTGAAGGAGAAAGCTATACTGGACTCATGGCTGCACTAGTCATTGAGGATTTAAATTCTCAAAAGGTTGAGGTAAGATTGTCAAAAAATGACTCTTATAAGATCAGTACCGGGCAATCCGCCACAATAACAGTGAATGGTAAGGAATATGATGGTACAGTGGATACAGTTTCTCCTACTGCCACGCAATTTCAAACAGTTCAAGGAGTAGAAGCCAGTTTAGTAGTTGATATAAAATTAAGCAGTTATATACCTGATGTAAAGATTGGATTTGATGTGGATTGCGATATACTTCTTGAAGAATTAAAGGGTGTCCTGGTTGTGCCTCTTCAAGCTGTAGTTGCAAATACTGATGCTTCAACACACATATTTTCTGTTGAAAATGGCAAAGCTATAGATAACATAGTAAAATTAGGACTTGTTTCAGGTTCGAATGTTCAAATTTTGGATGGAGTAACTGAGGGTGAAAAGATTGTTTTAAACCCAAAGCCTATTTTAAAAGATGGGGATAGGGTCATCGAGGATACATCAAAATAAAGTTTTATATTTTGATGTGTTTGTGACCATATAGTAAGGAGACAAGCATATGATAACTTTACAAAATGTTTCTAAAACTTATAATACAGGAAAAATTAAATTTACAGCTTTAAATGGAGTAAATCTAAAAGTTGAAAAAGGAGAATTTACTTGTATAATGGGTCCTTCGGGATCAGGTAAATCGACTTTAATGAATATAATTGGTTGTTTAGATGTACTTACTAGTGGAAAATATTTTTTAAATAACCATGAGATTACTCATTTAGCTGGTAATGAGCTAGCGAGAATTAGAAATAAGGAAATTGGCTTTGTCTTTCAATCTTTTAATCTCCTTCCAAAACTGACTATTTTAGAAAATGTTGAATTGCCAATGCAATATGCCGGTGTTGCTGCTGGAAAAAGGAGGAGAATCGCAAAGAGATCTCTTGATAAAGTTGGACTTTTAAACTGGGTACATCATAATCCCGGGGAAATATCAGGAGGGCAGAGGCAAAGAGTTGCTATTGCCAGAGCATTAGTGAATAATCCTTCTATTTTAGTCGCAGATGAACCCACAGGAAATTTAGATACAAAATCATCAGAGGAAATCATGAGGATATTTCAACAATTAAATGATATGGGAACCACAGTGATTATGGTTACTCATGAGCCAGATATAGCTCTACATGGAAAAAGAATCGTAACAGTAAGGGATGGGGTAATTGGAGATGATTATATAGTTAGAAATCGAACTGTTTTGTAGGAGGTATTTTATGAATTTAGTCGATAGTATAAGATCTTCTCTTACCAGCATATTTCACAATAGGATGAGATCATTTTTGACGATGCTTGGAATAATAATTGGTATATCTTCTGTTATTTTAGTTGTAGCTTTAGGAAGTGGAAGTACCGATCAGATTTCTGGTCAATTTAATAAGATGGGTGCAAAGACTTTAAATATTTCAGTAAATATGGAAGATTCAGTAATTTCTGATTTACTTATTTATTCTGATATAAAGTCAATTGAAGATAGCGATGTAGATATATATTCAGCGACTCCTCAGGATCAGGTGGATGGAACTGTAGAGATTGAGAATAAAGGTAAAAGAGGAGCATATTTGTATTTTGTAAATAATGAATTTCCTAATATCGGGGGAATAGATCTGCTAGGCGGGAGATTTTTTAATAAAAGCGATTATGAGGATGCAAAACAATATGTAGTAATAGATTCTTTAACTTGTGAAAAATTATTTAAAACAAAAGAAGTGATTGGAAGAAGCTTAAAGGTTAACTATGGTGGAATTGGAAGGAATCTTCATATAATAGGAGTCTTTGATATAGATCCTTTTTTCGCAGGAGTTGGGACTGATATAGCTGATGTTGTAGGAGTACCAGCTTTTGCTTTTATACCATATACTTTGGAGCAATATTTTGGGATGAACACAAAGAACCTATTCAGGATATCTGCAGTGCTTAAAAATGATACTAGAATAAATGAGGTAGCTGATAATATATTTAAGGTTCTGGCTATTAAGCATAATAACTTAGGAAGAAAAGTGTATAAAATAGAAAGAGCTAGCACTCAGATAAATAAATATGGTTCCATAATAAATATTGTAAGCTTATTAGTAGTTTGTGTTGCTGGAATATCTTTGGTAGTAGGAGGTATTGGGGTTATGAATATTATGCTGGTTTCTGTTACAGAGAGGACGAGGGAGATTGGGACAAGAAAGGCGTTGGGAGCCTCGACTTTTGATATAATGACTCAGTTTTTAATTGAAGCCGTGCTTATTTGCTTGCTGGGAGGAATAGTTGGGGTTTTTTTAGGCATTTCTTTAGCAACTCTAATATCAAGGTTGACAGGCCTAAAATCTATACAGAACATTAATGTAATATTATTGGCACTGGGATCTTCATCTTTAGTTGGGATTTTTTTTGGGATCTATCCGGCTCGAAAGGCAGCTCAGCTAAATCCAATAGATGCTTTGAGAAAAGACTGATAATAGTGAATAATGAATAATGAATGATGGTAATAGTGAATAGTTTTTTATAACAGAGGTGCAACAATTTTTTGATTGTTACACCTTTTCATTTTTTATATTTATCGCCTCCTTCTCTATTTTGGTATAACTTTTAGTGTTAATAATTTTTTTATTTGTTTTCATCAAAAATTAGCTTTGTGATTGATAAAATAGCTCTCATTTCTTCTTTGCTGATTGTTTCTATTTTTGAAAAGTCTCTTGCGTTATAATCTATTGCAACGAGCTGATCTAATAATATTTTACCTGTGCTTTTGACCTTTAATCTTTCCAATGGATAATAAAACGGATAATCACGACTTGTGTTTGATATTGGAGCGAAAACGGCTATATTTGAAAATTTGCTAATCATTCTATTGCTTAAACATAGATAAGGGCGGTAGCCTTTTTGTTCGTGTCCTTGCTTTGGATCAAGATTTATTTTGATAATATCTCCCTGTTCTGGTACTATTACCATAGCTCGTTCCCCATTGGTTCAAATTCGATTATCGGTTCGCGAGTGCCATCATCTTCATAATCTTTGAAAAGTTCTTCAATTGTTTGAGCTTGCGATACAGCCTTAACAATTAACTGTTTTTCCCCTGTTTCACTTATTTCAACATTTAGAGATAACTTATCATTAACATTAAAGTTAAGCAAATTAGCGAGTGTAGCCGGAAGTCTTATAGCTTTGCTGTTGCCCCATTGGGAAAGCATTATTTCATCGCTTGCAATTTTCATGAAATAACCTCCTTTTATATTATATGTATCATTATTGTATCATTTTTAGAGTGGACTATCAATACTTTACAGTTAAGTTTGATATTTTATATACTATTATCAAGTGGTGTATACTATAGACAAAAGCCATAGTAATATGTTTTAATTAAAATAAGGAGTTGAAAAATATGGATCTAGCATCAGGTAGAGACGATTACACATTTGAAGAATGGTTGAAAATGGACAATAACGAAAAATTGGAGCTGATAGATGGCACGATATACATGAAGGGTGACCCTTCGAGAAGACACCAAAAGGTATCAACAAATCTGATTGTGGAATTAGGAACTTTTCTAAAGAGAAAAAAATGTGAGCTTTATCATGATCCATTCATGGTACAACTGAGTAAAGAGACTGTCGTGCGTCCTGATATATCTGTAATTTGCGATGAAAACAAATTCACTGACCGTGGCTGTGTTGGAGCACCTGATCTTATAGGCGATTATGAATTTACAGTGTATAGGAAAAATGATATTATCCCTGTTTATGTTTTGCCGGATTGTAAAATAGATTTAAGTATTATATTCCCTAAATAGAATAGTTTTTGCTTGAATAACTACGAGTTTGAAAAATTAATAGAGGTTTGAAAATGAGTGAATTGAGGAATTATGAGGATTGTACAAATGAAATTAAAGAGATAATTAACGGGAAGATTTATTATATGTCTGGGGGTACTTCTCTACATTCAATGATCATAATACGATTAAGGGATGAATTTATTAAATATTTTATTAAAACCAATAATGAGAAATGTAAAGTTTCTACTGAAGGACTAAATTTTTATTTAAATCCTAATGATAAAAAAAATTATGTGCAACCTGATATAGCTATCATATGTGATGAATCAAAGTTTTTTAAACGTGGATATAAAGGAGTCCCCGAATTAATAGTTGAAGTTGCTTCCAGAAAAACGAGAGCAAAGGACAGAGGAGAAAAATTTGAATTATATGCGAAATCAAGTGTAAAAGAATACTGGTTAATTGAACCCCGACTTAAATCAATTGAACAATATATATTAAAAGATAACGGATATAGCCTTAAAAAACTTGCTACTTTACCAATAGATCCCGATGATGAGGAATCAGAAATTGACGATGAAAAAGAAAATGATTTACAAAAAATATCTTCTACGATTTTCAAAGATTTAGAAATAGATTTGAATACAATATTCTTAATAACTGATGTGGATATGCTTATGGATTGGGATTAACCACAAAGGAAAATAGAAATAGTTTTATTAAGACCAAAACCTTTGTATTTGGTCTTAATTACTTTTAAAAGAGTATGTATCGCTCATTAAATAAATATATCTTTCAGGATTATTTCACATCCTGGAAGGACGAAAACTTGAATTATATCTTTTTTTGAATAGAGTGCAGCATCGTAATCGCCGTTTTGCAATATATAAACGATCATAAGATCAGGTGCTCCGTTACATCCACGGTCATCTAATTTATTTGTATCGCAGATAACAGCTATATCTGGATTTACTATGGTTTTCCCATTCAGCTTAACCATGAACGGATCATAATATAGTTCACATGTTTTACCCTTAAGGAAATTACCTAATTCAAGAGTTAATCTTTGTGATACCTTTTGGTGTCTCCTTGAAGGTTCACCTTTCATATATATTGTGCCATCTATCAGTTCTATTTTTTCGTTTCCTAGAAAGCTCCTGTGACTATATATTAAAATCAATTCCTTTTGATTGCTGTAATTTTTTAATTCTTTTTTCATGAACATCAAGTCTTTCTGCATTCACTTTTAATTGCGCCTGTATTATTTTGGTATCATCTTCAACGGTTTCTTTTAATTCCCTTAAGTCTTTGCTGGTGTCACTAACCATTTTAGCCACATTTACAAGTACCTCTTGATTAGCATTAACTTTAGCATTTAAATCACCAATATTATTTTTTATTTCTCTGATTTCATTTTTGATGTGTTCTATACTAGCATTTGTAATGTTTAATTCCTTCCTCAATGATTCTGTTTTAGCATCTATTTTTATATCTAATGCATTTATTTTATTTGTCAAATCGTCTCTCAATGATTCTGTTTTAGCATCTATTTTTATATCTAATGCATTTATTTTATTTGTCAAATCGTCCCTCAATGAATCCGTTTTAGCATCTATTTTTACATCTAATGCATTTATTTTATTTGTCAAATCATCTCTCATTGAATCCATTTTGGTGTTTATGTCATTTATGTCCTTTTTTATTGAATCCAAAAAATATTTTAACTCTCCGTCCACTTAAGTAACCTCCATATATTATTATTACTATTATAACCCATTTTCTAATTTCATAACAACATTTATACATAAAAGCTTATCGTATTTTTTATCGCCTCTATATTTTAGTTAACTCATAAGATGTTCCATCCACTCCTAATATTAGCCTGTTGTTGTTAACATTGAGAAAGTGTAAAAGAGCAAAATCTTTGGTTATACTTGACACATCTATAAATTTCACTATATCATATTGCTCAATACCAAATAATTTAAAATCTATTTTAGATATTCTATAAAGATCTAATGCATTATATGTTATTGTCGAAATCTCGTACACCGGTTTATCAAATTCAACTTGATATATTTCATAATTTTTAAGACCTTTTGAAGAAAATAGATCTTTTTGAATAATAATTTCATCACCGATAATTTTAGGATAGTCCGAAGGATTAGCCCATTTTTTCCCAGCATCCAAAAGTTTTTCGATTTTCCAATTTCCATAAATAAATTTCGCAGTTTCATCATCTATATTCATACGCCCTATATACGGTTTAGGAGTTTCTTTAATATTAGTGTTATTATCTTCATTATCTTCATAAAGATAATGTATAGTGGTTTCTTCACTTATATTAGATTTATTCACATTATTATTATTACTTTGGCAAGATGTTGAAAACAAAAAAATTAAAGCTAGCATGTAGTATCCTAATGATTTAACTTTCATATATAATTAGTCCTCTCATATATATTGTGCCATCTATCTGTTCTATTTTTTCGTTATCGTCTATTTTTAGCTATTCTTCAAATGTGTAATCGTTTCTTTTTATCAACTCCTTCGATATTATTTTATTCTATAATCTAATAATTTTCTATCCACTTTACTGCATAAACAAAATATTTATCTGGTAAGTTTTTATACAAAAGAAGCTCGATCAATTACCGCTTTTGCGATTGCCTTGCTGCTATTTTCTTCAATAAGGAATATATTCTAAATTGTAGATTTTACCAATACCAGTTATGGCAACAGCTGACTCGACGATTATTAGTTCTGCAACTTCAATATTCTTGTGCATTAACGTATAGTCCATATTAAGTACTCACCTCACTTTTAGTATAACAGAAGGATTTTAAATCATCAATTTATTTTCCATTTGGAAAATAAATTGATAAAATTGTTTGTGGCAGAAGATGGGATAAAAAGGCGAGGAAGTCAAATAGACCCCTCGCTCTTTAATTTTATTTATTTTAAGGTTTGCTTATGGCTTAGACAGTCCATTTATGCCATAATGCAGAATCTGTACCATCTGAGAAAACAACCAAGTGTCCGCCGATCCAAGAGCACACACCTACACCATACATCGCCATGCCTCCCAGATCCTCCTCACCATTCCAACGTGTGCCATCCCACCATTTATGCATATGATGCATATACTGCCCCGGGTAGAAGACATCGATTCGATTGGATCCCCAAGATACCGCACCAGGGTTACCTGCAACTTTTCCGCCCAAATTCTCGAAACCGTTCCAATGCGAGCCATCCCACCATTTGTGTAGCAGGTTCATATTTTCACCACTTTTTCCCA
>Ga0209629_10003973_pt1 | contig 10805 bp, 5 predicted proteins | sample TergutCu122P5_FD_187286 | JGI IMG/M metagenome (GOLD analysis project Ga0209629, IMG submission 187286) | Cubitermes ugandensis P5 segment gut microbial communities from Kakamega Forest, Kenya - Cu122 P5 (SPAdes) (version 2) | ecosystem: Host-associated > Arthropoda: Insects > Digestive system >... | reverse complement strand
GTGCGAACGTATGGGATGTGAAGATCGAAGTGGAGAGTGTGATTGGAGACGTACCTTGGGACGTTGGTTATAGATCTGAGAAGTCTGGATTGATATCGCTGGATGACAGCTATATTGGACTTAGTAGCACATCCCCATAATTCTATTCCGTACGTCCACACTGGTTTCAACACCGTTTTATAAATGAGAAGCTTATTTTCTAACAATAGTGGAGAATGGGACATTATCCTCGCCGCAGAGTGAACGTTATGTGCGTGGACTTGGTCTCATTTATCTTCAGTCTTCACTTCCGAGTTCAGCTTTCAAGACTGTGTAGGTGATCTTGAAGATTGGCAGAGGCTAGGGTGAGATCTGGATGAGTTGTGAAGATGGATATTCTTAGTTGTAATAATAGATTGTCTGTATTGATGATACTGATACATTTCATATTACAAATCAGAGTGTGCCTCTGAGGGATTCAGTTGCGTCCCTATTATAATGGTAGGTGATTTTCATGTCGATGTTTCTATTTTGTTTTTGCGGTAACAAATTAAATTAACACAAATATTCCCTGTGGAATAAACAGGCGTTTACCGTAAGAAGCTGAAACATATATTTTCTGTGATGGCGGAGAGGGAATCCAAACACATTGCTGACAAGTACGTTGTTAACTGTCAGCACAGTGGAATATTCACCATGTCTGCTAATACCCGTATGTATTATATCAGAAAGGAAATATGAAGTCCGTAAAGTCCCACCGGTAGAAATAAAAACACCCATTTTTTTTTCAGTATTGTACTCTTAACCGCACCTTCTTAACTCGTGGTGGTGACGTATGCAGTAGTTCAGTTTCGTCTGTATGCGAATGAAAATTTCCTCAGAGCGTAAAATCTGTACGTCACTACGCTGCTGATAGGTTCGCACCCTTCCTTCCCCTAAGTTCTGCTCTGATATGACGTTTGTCTGTCTGCTATCCAACAGGGCCGCCCTAAGCTTGTCGGCTACTCACACTAGCCCAGAATGCAGCCTTGGAAAGCCAAAATGTACACTTAGTATGAAGACTAATGTTGTGGCCTGTGAAATGTGAAGGATCTGATTATTACGAACCAATGGCTGAGTTATTGAATTGTAAAATATATGAAAATACTTTCTTACTTTTCCTGAATATTACAATACTGTAATAAATTAGCTACAGAAATTGTTGTGTTTGTTTAGGTCATTCTGTTTATTGAAACTTCGTAGAGTTGTTTTTTTATTTAGATTATTTGATTCAATACATTGTCATAGACAACTCAGCCATGTTTTTACACCATATATCTCTAAGTTGGTATCACTTACACCAAATTAGGATCTCTTATCAGAAACTTTATCGAGATTGATATCCATGTATCAGCACTTTATCAAGCCGCACTCTCCTTCCGGCTTCTTATTCAATTAGTACGCTGTAATTGACTTGGAATATTGATGAAGGCATGATGGTTTTGTCGACTTCTGAGTCTAGATCAGCTCTAAGCAATCAGCACACGCCCAGGTGAGAATGAATAGTTTGAACTGATTGGAAAATGTGTTTGTATTGATAGTGGAACAGTTACCCTGAATTCTGATGCGTGAACATTTGTTGATAATAAGAAAGGACATGCGTGACTAGATAGACGTGTAATACTTAGACGAGCACAAGTGTATCTTAACCTAACCAGAAAGCTAAAATTCCTTTTAGGTTCCGTGAATACTTTATTGTTATTTCACAATTCGTTATCAATTTGCATATTATATTTTTATACTTGTTCAGTAAACTACGTAGAGATAGTGGCTTCATTTGTTCAGTGGCAGAGCTTGCTTTGCTTGTAACCAGTAACCAGTAACCAATGTATTCCAGATAAAGAACATTGGACAGAAGTGCAGTATAGTTTTGAGCGTCTAACATAATAGCGTATACAGTTACGTGTTCTGTGTGGTTAGCGATCTGCATAATTTTGGTGTATGTTTGTTGCAAGCTGAACACCTAGCAAATGGCGGCAAGTGGAAAGACGGTAATGCAGGATAGTTAGAAACACATGTTTTGACAGGAGCTATGTGTTTCCCTAATACCGTCGTGGGAGGGTTATCGGACTGCATCCAAAATGTACAGGTCAACTGCATTACATTCCTCAAACGACGGTAGTATACCAGTACAGACAATTCGTTCTGCTACAGAGCAGCAGAACTCCATACAATACGAAAGTCTAAACCCAAGCAGAATGTGTCTCTATTGGAGAGCTCTATTTCAGCAGGGCTGTACAACGCACGGAGTATAAGCCTCAAACCAATAAAGTGTTTTATAAACCAAAAAATACAACCATTCAGATCTGATATATTAATTTTTTCTGTACCGCTACTACATGTTCCACCTTGCTACATCTAACATTTCCAAGCCTATGATATGATGGCTTATGTAGCATGATGAAAGACGTAGTGGTGATGAATAAAAACCCAATATATTAGATCTGTATGATTGTGTTTATCGGTTAATGCAGTACTTAGTGATAACAGTAAACATCTTCTCTAGGTCACCTAAGAATTCTAAGCATTGTCTAGATCTCTCTGTCCTAGAATCTCTAGAACTCCACCTTGACAGTGGTGACTAAATACAGTTGGGTGAACTCACAATTAATGAAGCCGCCGAAAATTCATTTAAAAATATGCGATAAGAAAAATATTCGGTGCGTAGTTCATGTGACGTACTGATGAGGATGACCCTACAAATGTTGCACGAGGACGGTAACCTGCGTTGTGAGATAAACTGAAACAATATACAGTAGTCAAGGGGTAACAGATACTTGAAATGTACCTTTCTTCACAAGGTCAGTAATTGATTATTAAAGAGGAATATATACTGTTAAATTAAAAAAAAAGATAACGCTCTCTACTTTTTTTCACTATTTTCGAGGAAGATAAAATTAATTATATACTTAATTAATTATAAACACCGTCTTGAAGCGGGAGTTCTTCTTCCAGAAACAGACAATTGTCCAGGGCATATATTTGAATTATTACAAAACAACTGCAAAGAAACACCTTGATACCTTCTCTGTGTAACATGACTATCAAATTGTTTCCTTGTTGATTCTTCATACTTCAAGAAGTGGGAGAGTGTGATGGTGTGAAGATACCCACGTACAGCACCGTCTGTTTGATAGGATGGTGAATTGAAAGAATAGCGAATTTGCCGGTCCGAATAGTATAATTCCGGTATACCATTACAACGGGAAAAATTACTTATTTTCTCTACTGAAAGTAAGAAAACTTGTAAACGTTTCTTCTTAAAATTATTGTTGTATGTTACATACAAATTGTTTAGGGTACTTGCTAAAATACTTACAGTGGATATTCGGTTCTAACCCAACAATTAGGGTGTGTGTCGGATGGAGAAACGAAAGAGAGAACCAATGTGGAATACGTTCCAAAACATCTATTTAAATGTAAGTTAAGCGAAGGTAATTAACAATACTGAAGGTGGACATCTCGTTGTGTGTCGTATTAACTATATACAATTTAACCGTCAAAGCGACTGAATGTTTGCATTTATTTAAACAATTATTTCGAACCACTTGTGAGAACTTTCGACCAAATACTTATAAAATATTTAAAAGAAGATGTCCATAATTTCTGTGAATAGTGGAATCTCAAATATCAGTTTATTACATTAGCTTATTATGTGTTAAATTTCTTTCAAAGTCTAATTAAAAATAAATGCTAATGTGATAGCGTAGACACAGCATAGAATTGAATTGGAAAACGCTAAATTATCGGTTGCTATATGCAAGAGCCGTAGCAACTTCGTGATGAGGCTGTAGGTAGTCGTGTTTAGTGTTGCTAGTAGAACAACCAACAAAATTGAACCTGTGTACTTTGAATTAACGTCTGCTTTCGATAATTTTCTTAATTCCTTGCCCATTAATTATGTTAATATGCTTCACATTCAATTTACCTACTTGCAAGCGTCATGTCCAATTTCTAGCGTTTTTTTAAACGCACTTTGAATTCTAGTGTCCTTCAGGGCATTATCATAAAGCCATTACTACATAATGTTTATACTAATGATGTCTGCGATTCCTTTTGTAAATCCAGTTGTGTCTTATTTGCAGATGGTTTAAAAGTCTTCCATAACATTAGAAATGTTGAGGACTGTAAAATCTTGCAGTTCCATTTAGACGCTCTTCAGAAGTGGGGCGTGGGCAAAGAACAGAATGTAGACACAATTACGTTTTTACTTTATCACCCAAAATAAACGGCATTTCGCTTGTAAATTAGATTGTACTCATATTGCTCGTTATCAGTCTATAAAGGACATCGGTTCATTTTAGAGACCGTAGCTCCATTTCATAATCATGTAGACCACACTGTTACACAAGGTTTAAAAATGCTATGGTTCATCCGTTACATTATGTGGTACTCTTTTACTGTTGACGGTTCTATTATAGCGCATTGTGCAACTGTGCAGTCGAAACTTTAATTTGCCTCTTTCCTAAAAGCATCTTTCCCAGTTTGCGTATTCTAATGTGTCATACCGCAAACTGGAACTACTTAATATGGCAGGTTGATTTCCTTTAATATGCATTTTGTTTCATGGTTATCACCAAGTCATGCTTCAAAAGAAACGTATATTCAAGAAGACACCGAATGGTAACTTAAAGACACTTGATGGTAAATTATAATAATTATTGTATAATTATAAATACTTACTACTTTCCAATCTGAAATAAAGTTAGATCTGTCAAATGAGGACAGTCGTTACTGATCTAACTGAATAGAGTTTTATCTTCTATTTTATTGTTGATATCCTGCATACATAACCCTTGTGATTTTGTTAGACTTTTCGGTAAATCAGATTATCGGTTACGCAAAGCTGTCCATTAGAGTGTTATAGTTTATATCAGTCGGACGATACGTAATGTAACTGGCTGAATGTTTTGGGACGGAGGGGTTAAAAATGTCGTGAGTTATTCTTTCTGCATTTCAGTGAAGTATGGAATAAACATTGTTGCTTCGTTGGTTTTTGCGTTTAAAACTCGGCGGAGACGCTGCTGACGGTTTAATTTCAACATGAAAATAGCTGCATAGGAAGAAACTATATGAAACTGAATGTGCTTCACTTCGAGAAAATGTGGATTAAAATTTATCACTTAGAACCTGGAAAAAGAAGAAAGTGGGCAGGAATTTTTTATAATTTTCCAAGAATTTTGTAAATGGAGGAAGGTGGCTGACAGTTTGTTAATTTAGTGTTGTGAATTCTTGTAATGCTGTACATCTTGAGACAAAGTGTAATGCTGCAGGTACTTTCCATCAGTAAGGAGAAACATAAGGTGCGAGCCAAAAGTTTCCTGACCGGGCAGTACAAAATACCATAGAGTAATTAGAGGTCTGTAAATTCCCTTCAAAATACTCCCCTGTACATTTAACACACGGGACCTACCACCTGTCCTACTGTTAGAACCATCTGCGGACCTTCCGTTTCGTGGCGCTATTGAAACATCGCGTGTCATTCGGATTTGATCTTCGCGGTGACCTCGAATGTTCCGGGTAACTGGATTATCATATTTGGTAAGTAGAAACTAGAGGGGAATGTATGGGACCACCGCAAGTTGTTTTCAGTTACGAATTGCTTAAGGCCAAACCGTGTATGTTGGCATCTTGTCGTGCTACAGAAGCCAGTCCTGAGTGCGCCTTATTTCTGGGCATTTTCTCCTGACTTTCTATCTGAAAAGCCTTAAGACATTTGTAATCATACTTAGCCTGTCATGTGGATTACATGACGCAAGTATTCTAAACGTGCATGAATCCTTCTTGTTGATGTGGGACCTGAACCTTAAAACCCTCAATCCATAATTTTTCCCCTTTCTGAAACTTAAATTCCATGACAATTTGTTAGTTGTACACATATGGACTGCACGAAATATTTTCAGCGTGTCGTGGGCATCAGAATCAGCTTTTGAATTTTCAAAAAAGATGTAATGCAAATTGTCTGTTTCCTTACATATCCCAATTCGCTGGTTTTCGCAGTCGTAAAACCTACTCAAAACAATTACAATAACATAGAAACTACAGCGCCCTTTACAGGTACTCGCACCACAGTAATTCACAATTATCAAACACAGGCACAGATATATTCTTTCATCTCTTTTTGCGACCAGTATTGAAACTTTTGGCTCGCTCATCTTTCAAGAATTATCTTTTCTGCTGCCTAACATTCATTTTATTTGAATGACGTGAGACACCAATTATGTAAACAATAATAGTTAGTTTTACATTTTTCGTGGACAACTAATAAATTATTTTATTTCCTGACTTGTGTTGCCATTCTTGTCCTTCACTTGGAGAAGGAACATGAAGAAAGACACTGACTGACTTATCATCTGCGGACAAAAAAGAAATAGCTGATGTTAAAAAACAAATGTCGAAATCTAACAAAAACAATATTTGCAGCTGTCGAAAAATGATTATTCATATTTAGAAATGAGAAAATTAAGATATTTATTTTAAGAAATACTGATTTTTAATGACGGTTATTTAGAGACGAATCCTTTAATTTTTCCTCATATAATTAAGAATATCTCGTATGCAGTAGGGAGGTTTGTTTGCCTGTTGACAGTAATATAGAGCTGAAATCTAAAATGAACCAGATTCTTCCGCTCCACACCCTGACATCCTTCTTAAGCTGCTTTTTCATGTTACATTCTCATACGTCTGCGTCTGCAAATACGTCTTCTTCGTCCATTTTTCCCACTAAAATTCTGTATGTGATTCTGATTTCTCCCCACCTGGTGCACGTCGCCCATAATGGATTGTGATTAATGTAAGTTCAACTGACTTTTCATAACCAGGTCTTGGTGCAGAATCTAATAGTTGTTCAGCCAGCCAGGAAGTCCAACCTTTTGTCTTAACCTAAGCGACGTATGTTTATTCCACACCTTCCTATGGAAATAATTTCAGATTTAGTTTTACCTTGTCATCCAAACTAAGTGTAGGTCTTCGAAATGGTCTTTTTCTTTCATGTTTACCCACTATAATTCTGTATATATTTTTCTCTCTGCCATATATCTGTATCATATGACCAACATATCCAACCCTCCGTTGTTTGATCAACTAAATAGAATTTGTCGTGCAGCACCTGGGTATTGAATTTTTCCTACCATTCTATCACTTACTGATGATGATAGTGATGATGATAATAGTAATAATGGCAACAACAGACACAGCAGGAGCAGCAGAAATCTCTCGAGATGTGGGTACTAAATCCACGTTTATGCACTTATTCTTCCTAGTTTTGTGTTTTATATTCTAAGTTTGAAATGAAGATTACTCAACACGTTAATCGCATGCATGAAAACCATTTATATTCCTCTTTGGACCTCAGCTTTTTATTCCTTATTTCATTTTCAGCAAACTTTTTATCTTACATGAAATATCCCTCGGATTCCTCAATTCCGGATTCTTATCGCTTGTGAACAACTTCGTGAATGCTGTTGCCTTAATAATTCTCTGCCATATGATGTTAACGGTCTCCCTTTGTTATCTTTATTTTTCTAAAATACAACAATAGATATATTTTTTCCTTTCTTATGTAAAAATAGGTATTTCTCTTTCTCGATTTCTTTTTAATTTCCCTTAGTTTTCTTATTCTTAATCTGAACACTGTTGTTGTGAGATGTACGTAGTACGGAAGACGGCGGTCGACCGTACTACATACATCTCACAACAACCCCTTAAGACCACCTCAAGAACTGCACCAGAACCAGAACCTAGGAAGAGTAACCAGTCTGCGCAAACCGTACGAACATCCCACGAATTTCCGACAAGTTTTCATCGATCAGACACAGGACGCCATCCACAGTGAGTGACTCAACAATTTTCACGTAAATACGTGACTCCTTATGAAGCTAGCCTCTAAAAGCAACAGTGAGTGACTCAACAATTTTACGTAAATCCACAACAACTGTGCGCACTACGCACATGACAATGGAAGTGAAAGTGTTTTGACGTAACATCAACACACACTCCACTCCCAAATCTCAATTTTTGAATATATTTTTAACGTAACCCCTACACACGCAGTTTTCAACGTATTTTTTAATCTAACCAGTTATATATATTATTTATCCCACTATTTCGACTGCAAGATCACATATACATAATAATTGGTTACAACACGGAAGTTCGCCCACCTGTTTTTGGACATCACGCTGTTTTAACTTAACTACTCAAACTGAAGTCTATTTATGTAATTAATTTTTACCCAATTTTTAACTTATATCTGGTACCACAAGATTGTACTTTTATATATAGTTTCACAAGTCCTGTAAACCGAATGGGATCCCATCGCGTATTATTATTATGTTTCAATCTTATATGTATGCTTTTTAGAACTTTTTTCAACCTTACATGTATTCTTTTTAGATCTTAACTCTTTAGGACCTGATGATGGTCCAGTAAGGACCGAAACATGTAGTCCTACTGCTAATAAAGTTTATACAGGACATTTACTTGTTGTGTTGGACGGTTATATTAATAATATCTTAAAGGGTATTACTTAGTAAGATATTTATCAGTTTATTTTTCAGTTAAGTAATTACATTGTTAATTTCCGAACATATCTTGCTGTAGGGACGTGTCACATTCGACAGTAAATTCTGACGCCAAATTATGAATGACCTACTACCCTGGTATGTAAGGGGAATCTGAAACTGAATAATCATCGTGGCACAATGAGGACAGATTTATATGACTGCCTAAGTCAGTACTTTATTTCTCTGTATCCATTATTGTTACTCGGAATAGTGAATATGCTTACATTCATCATGGTCGAGTTGCACACCGGCACAAATTTCCCAGCTGTCAGTCTGAACTCCTTGTTGGCTGCCGCGATGATGAAGCACACCGAGTGCTGAAATTGGACTGGAGCTCCAACCCAGTCTATTCCCCAGGCAGCATCTTTTACACTTTCGGCCTGTAATAATTAGGAAATATTAGAAATTATTATTATTATTATGTGTAACGATAAAATACACGTCGTGCTTTAAGTAATACCTGCAAGTCAATATTCAGTACTCAGTATTGTTGAGTAATATAGGAAGTTAACCTCTTAATACGTAGTGCTGTGACACGTAAGTATTGGGAACTAAAACCATGGAAAGTGATTCCTCTACCGAAGGTATTAGACCCTGTGATTATCACGAATTATTACATCCATTTTCATAACAGTAATTAGACTTACATGTCTCAACGCAGATGTAGACGTATTCTTTTATATGAAACATTACATTATCAGAAGAAGAGAACGGTAACTTAATCAGGCGCAACGTAGTGATTGCCAGTTATTTGTAATAAATAATTAGAATTGTTGAAAGAAATTTAAAATGTTTGGATTTGGTATTTAATCGCAAAAATATATCTCAAAAAGCTCTAAGTTCGGTCTACGCACAAAACCTGATATGCAATCAGATATAGCAATGAAAAGGCCTTCCCCATGTGACTTCGCGTCACTGACTTTTTCAGCGATATAAACGAAACCTGTTCTAGGAAAGAGTTTTTAATTAATACATAAAATGTTAATCCATTTTTGAAACAGATAATATGGAATTTATGTGTGTAGACATCTGTAAATATTTTAGAAGCCTTTGTCATTCGGATACGAATGTTTTGGATGAAATATATAAATATTTGTTTAAATTAGAAGTGGGGGATCTCTCCATTATCATTCACGAGAATTTTGGCAACTGTTCGCTTGGAGAGGTGCCTTCTCCCCCATCCCTAAAGATATTAATGGAAACAATGTGTTCTGCGGTACAGTTACTGGTAGGGTTAACAGTAGTAGAGAGTCGATCATTGCTTGGATCTCAGCAGGTTTGTCGTGACATTCCGAGGATTATACCTGGTCAGGTCTAAGGCGCTCAAAACCGATGGCAACTATTGGCAAGGCCCCACCCTCATTTACAAGGCGAAATTCGTCTTGCGTAACAGACACATAAAAATGTGAGTAATAATTTTTTTGAAACTTGGTGCAAATAAATTATGACAGCTTTAAATATCCAAACATAAACTTTTCGCTACCTGAGGCTGAAATATGACGAGAACTACGCCATGTGATCATTGAATTTAAGTAAAGTTTCTTACATATTAGAGAAGCTTGAAGAGTCCTGACCCGAACCGACATAGCTGGCCTGCTTTCATATATCTCTAAATTATTATCCATCTTCTTCTGAATTACGGCAGCGAAGCGCTCATCACAAATCCCAGCCAGATGAAACTAATTTTTAGCAATAGTCACGTGCATTGGTCAAGGGGTACCACGATTAGCTGGAGGTGGGTACGAGATGAGAAACCAGTACAGAGCACATCTCTGCAGGATTTGATCTCGTAGGCCTGAGGAGCAGCAGGTGGTGAGGCTGTGCGGTAGATCGCACCTGGTCTAGGGTAAGCACACTAGCGACACTGAACAGCAGAGACGTTATCGAGTTTGATGTTTGAATTTTCTGTGTTTTTCATAATATCCTATTGTCATCAGACTGTTTTAGCACAATGTCTATCAAGTTTCCTATGTATTTTTTTCCACCTTCGTCTTACTTACCCAATTTTTTGTTCACATTTTACTCGGAATACTGTTACCAGTAGGGCCAAGTGTATATTCTTCAATAATGTATGTGACACTAAATTTTACACGCTTACAAAACAACCTAAATATTTTACCTTGTTCGAGGAAGAGTGAAGAATTACGAAGTAACTAGGTTAAAGATGCGAAGAATGTTATTTAATCAATTTATTCGTGAAATCCAAAAATTCCCCCCCCCCCC
>Ga0209629_10003972_pt1 | contig 10806 bp, 11 predicted proteins | sample TergutCu122P5_FD_187286 | JGI IMG/M metagenome (GOLD analysis project Ga0209629, IMG submission 187286) | Cubitermes ugandensis P5 segment gut microbial communities from Kakamega Forest, Kenya - Cu122 P5 (SPAdes) (version 2) | ecosystem: Host-associated > Arthropoda: Insects > Digestive system... | reverse complement strand
GATGTTCAGTTCTATTTCAATCAAACACATCAATAAACGTGGACAATTATTAAGTCCAGACGGAAGACACTTCATTCCATTATCACCAACAATAATGCATTCCGATGGACTTCGAAGCTGTTCGGAAGACTACTGTTGATGTTTAATTTTAGCGGGATATGACTCGGTGTAGATGGGTAAAATTACAATACCTTGGAGGCGTCCTCTTCCTCGCAATCAAAGATAATAGACGTCAAAAGCTGAAGATTCAAACAACCAACACAGCGTCATATTCCACAAGAATTATTCTTCATCAACACCGCTGTGAATAAATGTACCTATGACGTCATCTTACTAATGCACTTCAGAACATAACGACCCAATTTGGGGCACATTTACATTCTGTGTGCCTGCAGGTGCTAAGAAGCGCACCATGCTGTCATAAATAACACTATCAATGTGAAAGCAGCACTGAGCAAGATCATATACGGGCATACAACTGTGCATACTTACTGTAGGGTGAGAGCAATTGTCTATGGCAGGAAGATATTGGGACAACGGGAGACACAAGGTAAATTATCACAAAGCATATCATTCAAAGTGAATATGAGCTTTAAAGTGGAGACTTCTAGGTCTGAATACGAGAAAGCTTCAGAAACTGATAACTTCAGAACAGGTGATACAGCATACAAACACAAACTCACACCACATACACGATGCAAATGTATAAATAGTGCTGATGTAGTAGATTTCACAGCAACTGGACTGCTTGCAAGTATATCTAACCTTCGTGAAAGTTGGGCTATTTTGCCACAACAAGTGCAGCAGTAACTACGAGTAACTAGAGAGTTTTTATCGAGATTCTGGAATACCCCAATGGGTATAGTGACTAAGCTACGGGCTGCGGTGGAGCCGAGAGATATTTTCTTCAATTGGTTCAACCTCTTCTACCGGCAGGTGCAGAAGATTTATAGCGATCCTTCCACATCTCGCGGTCTGAATCTGCAGATCTATCTGCGCTCCATTCAGTTCCTCCTTTGTTCGAAACTTCTGTAACTTTTCTACCCAAGGATTTTGGGGTCTTCCTTTGGATCTCTTCCCTTTCATTCTAGCTTACCAGTATGCAGTATGGCTCACAGACGACCGAAAACCTGACATTTTCAAGCCTCTCCATCATTTTGTACGTTTGGTTTTCCGACTTCATTAAATTCACCTAAATTTCTTGAGGTTTTCTTCTTCTTCTTCGTTTTCTTCTTCTTATTTTTCTTAGTATAGTTACTTAACATAAAACATAGGGGAATACCGTGTAACTCGGACGGCTTCCAAAAGTGAAACTTTGCCTTAGAAGCCGACAGGTGACACTGGCCTTCATTCCAGTGACAAAGTCGAATCCTTTAGTTGTTGTGTGTAGTGGAGGATGTTCAGCAGCTATCAACAAGTGCTGCTTGCTGTGACGTGCTTTTTTTAAGTTTACAGTGTTGATTGTACAACTTTTGGAACGGAGTGCTGATCTGCTGAGGTTAGCTCCGTCTACAGTTGCGTATACACAATTGGTGTGGGAGAGAATTAGGACCGCACTGTTTGATATCGTGCCATCCAGATACTGAACGTCTTCGAGGACAGTAAAATTGCCATTTTGCTATTAACTGGACCGAGATCAGCTAGGTATAGTGGACCGAATATTTCGTACAGCGCATTTTAGGAAAATGAGAAGCAAACTTCGGTATAATTGTCCGAAGTTAAGGGGTTAGTAAATGTATCATTGAAATTCTGTACGTGAATATTCAAGTTAAATTTAAGTATTGTTTCAATTATCCCAAACTTCTTTGCACTTACAATATAGAATAGAGTCAAATACGGCATTAGGGGAGAGAAAGATGTCCAGTGCAGTGCCTGTGTATCGAAATGTGGATATGGCACTGAGTGCTTAACATTAACTCAGAATATCCCGAAAGCAACCCAAATAGGCGAGTCTACGAGACAAATAAATGCTGTATGACGAACAGCGGTTCTGGCGAACTGCTGACCTCCCAAAAGAAGTAAAAAACAATTATTAAATCATGTTGTACGGTTGGAAGAAAAACTTTTTGCGCTGACGAGAAGGGGGCTCCGGATTCAACACTGAAAATAGCAGAGGTAAAAAATCTGTTACACACTTTCGGCCTCGAATAGAAAACATGGGCAAAAAGGATGTACTGCCGGTCACTCTAAAATTTATCTCCGTCAGGGTAAAGTAACTTCTATGGACAAACATAGAGGGTTCAACAAAAAAAAGGAGGCTTTTGATTTCCTGGAGAAATATATGGAAGAATATGATTTGAAAGGTGCCCGGATATTTAATGTCGACAACAGTTCCACTTGCACTGTCCAAAAAATGTCAGAAAATCGTGTATCGTACGCGTAAACAAGCCGCGTTGCTCAACGCAGAGTGAGTTGTTTTTGTCGAATGTGCTAGCTGTACAAAGTGAGTGATATGATCCATTGCAGGGGCCGCCAAATTTGGTCCATAAATATAATGCAAATCTGGAACAGAAGGATAAATATTGCACTTGGGAAGAATGAATTTGTTACAACTGTATATGTTGTGTGCTGTGAAATACTGTTGTTTGCTGTGACGTGATTTTGGTGTGTTCGTGCTTACAACTAAAAGAAATGCTACATTTGGAGCATAGTTCTGTGTGGTGCTGAAACTAATCAGATATGTCTGGAGAGTTTTGATGTGTGGTGCTGGGAAAAATGGATCGAATTTGCGAGAAATGAAATATTGCACAAAGCCAAGGAGGAGGGGAATAACCTGCATACAATGTAAAGAAAGAAGGCAAACTGGATTTGTCACATTTTGCTTAGGAATTGCCTTCTGAAAGAGGTAATTGAAGTTAAGATAGAGGGACGAGTAGACTAGTAAGTAGATGTAAGCAGTTCATCGATAAATTTCAGGAAACGAGAAGAAAGAGGAAGCAGTTTCTAGAGACCTCGTTCTGGAGGAGGCTATGTACCTGGTGCCAGATTGTCCATGTGTTGATGATAAACTGCACTTGTTCAGACTAACACAACACACAACTCATTCAATTTCTTACCTCTACGTGTGTGCTATATGTTTCGGCCTGTACTTAGGCTATCCTCAAGCATGTCAATAAAAAAAACCTTACAAAGAAGATACAAAAACAATCTCAATGCTTCTTTAGTGCAAATAAAATTTGGACCAGGAAAGTATTTGGAACATAAGTTCCTCCATACTTAGGAATTAGTCCTCCTATAACACCCTGTTTGCTAAATATATATTAGAATTGCATTTCAGGATCTTTCTTTTCAGTTTCTTGTACCGACTGAACGAATAATGTTGATGGTAATGGCAATTATTACAGGAGTTTCTGTTGTTTTTATTTAGTAACGAACACAGAGCGATGATTAGATACGATGATGATACTCACATTGGTCCGGATGTAACTTTCAAGAACCTTTTATAAAACACAATTTCTTTTGTCGTAAGACAAAAAACAAGAATGTGGTTCCACTGTTAATAAATGTGTTTTTGAGCGAAAATTCATTCGTTACTTTATTTTGTAAACTTCCAAAGAAAAAGAGTCTATTCTTAGGTAACCAAAAAAAACAATAAATATTACATATCCTGAGTGTCTGTGTGTGTGTCACTTTAATTATCAAACATGCAAAGCGCGCGGTGGCCTGTCTGGCTCAACATCACATTACCCATTATCACATAAACCGCAAGTTTTTCTTGAAACATTTATTAACCGCAAAAAGTGCGGTTTGATTTTCTCTACAACTTTTTACGTCAATTTTCTCATTCCAAGTAGCATTCAGCGAGACACAATAAAATTATATATCGGTCATCAAGTGAGGTACTCATTATTCTTCTCACATTATAAGGAACCTTGAATTCTTTCGACGGATTTTCAAAAAACTCCCCAATACAAAATTTCATGAAGACCTGTCCAGAGGGACTCCAGTTGTTCCAAAAAGATTGTCATTAAAGGCATGGCCACGATAAAGTTTGCTTTTCGAATTTTTCACACGGTGCCCAAGAAACTACACACACACACACACATACACACACACACACACACACATACACACACACACACACAACATCAAAAATACACACAGGTGCTTCTTTCATATTATTTTATTAAATATTCTTGGAAACTGTTGTAGCAATACTTCTGTCCCATTGGGGTCAGGTGTTTGTGGGTTCACATGGCGTGCTGACACTTCACATGAGCACTGCCAGAACGTTTTGAAGGTGTGTATTTAACGATTTTATTAAAAAATTCATGTGACACGACAAACTAAACAGACCAAAGTGCGATTTTGAAACACAGCTGAAATGTGGAAAGATTAATCGAACAAATTAGACAGAATGTGGCGTGAGAACTGAGTTGGGAAGGGTGGCTTGAAAGAAATGTGAAATGGATATGAACTGTTAGTAGGGAAATGTGAAGGGAAGCTGCTAGTTGATGCGGGAATATAACCGTCAATTTGAGGCCAAATATTGATTTAAGAATCTAACGTTGGTTGATGTTTTAGTTACATACACCACGCCCCGTAAAATAGATGGAATTAAAGTTATTTTAATATTACAAACAATAATATTTTTCGGTGATATTCTAGTGTGTTCCCAACAAAACTGCTTAACATTAAAGTCCATTCAGATATCATTCCATACTGACCGATATACAATTAATAAATATCCCTCCAGATTACTGCCTCCATCTTCACAGTTCAGGCAGTTCAACACTTGAAGCTGTAAGCAATTCACACCACATCCCGAAAGACACTAACCTTCATCAACACCGCTGTACCAATATGAACTGCCACAAGCCCATATTTACTGTACTGTCAGTTACAGACATTCGCACAGCCTTCAACTGTTGCTGCTTATTGAACTGGAAACGTAGAACTGACGGAAACTTTGAATAGAGCTTCATCACCTCGGCACTTAATACACGTGACTTGTTAGGCTCACGCCCCGGCTGTTTATCCCCGGTGAAGAGGGAAAGGACGTACTAACCTTGAGGCTGTGTGGGCCACAGAACCAGTCTGGAAGTTTTGGAGAAGAGAGAAAATAATCGCCTTTACCTGAATTCGAAACCTGGGAACGTCCATCACAGGGCCTCCTCCCTAGAAAAACTGCGCCGGTTTTCTTCAAGAAATCTCAAGATTAGAAGGTATATACTTACTTACTAACAAATGGTTGTTTCGAAAATTCGTGCAGATTTGTGTACCCTTCCAGGCAGGTTTTGGGCGTTATGTACTTTTTTTCGTCATGCGAGGATGTCAGTAAGGAGTCAATTAGAGACTGAATGTCAGAAAGAAGTTAATAACAAACTCAATATCAGTACTAAGTCAATAATAGATAGTGACAGTAAAACGTTAATAATAGACGTAAGAACGGGTTGAGGAGTGAATTTCTGTAGTAATACTGTTAATGATACTAAAAATACTAGATCATGATAAAAACTGTAATGATAATTGGAGTGTATCATTAGCCGTACTAAGTGCTTCTTGCCATCACGGTGTGACCTACACATCTTCGGTTTGCATTGGAGGAGGTGGTCACAAGATACGGAGGATAGCTGGTAATATACTGAATAAGCAGTAGCGACACATCAGACAAGGGGTGTCCTCCACTTTATTTGTTGGACGAGTTGCTACCATCCCAAAATCGTAACAGATTACTCCGTTACTAAACATTCCACAAAGCCTCGATTTGGACTGATCCTTTGGAACTACGTATGTAGGAAATGGGAAATTGACATCAGTTTGGCACTTGGAAGTTATGAAGCGTGCAAGAATTTGCGTCATGGATAATATTAAAGTGGCTCTCCGAAGAATAGAATTGCGAACCCTGGATTTTGTTCAGAACATGGAGAGGTGGGGGGAAATTTTGAAATTTGTGAATGAAATTTCCGGTTCTTTAGAAATGGAAGACTTTCTTGTATGTCTGAGAAAACGTAAATTAAATTTATGTAAATAACCCAGGGTGTGATCTGTTCTGAGGCGCATATTTAACAGTTTGAGTGTTTGAATCGTACAAAATTAACTGAGAATAGCTCAATCTAAGAGGATCCACCAGGTTAGGTTCTTCTTAGCCTGATGATAGAAGTATAGTCGGCTTCCAAAACAAAGAAATCTTTAAATTTTAGGTCAGTGAGAATGTCAAAAAAGGGAGGGGGGGAATTGTGTAAGTGAGAGAAAAAATTTTCGCTTCTCTAGAAGACTCTGCTCCTTGGAATTCGTTCGTTGGTTAGTTAGTGAATGAAGATTCCTTCAGAAGGAATAGAAAGTCACAGACACAAATGAAATTCCTCTGACAACAGTTGAACATATCTAGAGATATGGATAAATTTAGGGATAAAGACGGTCACTGGAGAGCAAAAAATAAACAGCTGGTGGAGGAAGACATACCGAAGTTCGCCGACAGTTACACCCTGCACGAAGACGAGACAGAGAGAGGATACGTGAAATTAGAGAGGGAGAGGAATGGGTCTAAGGGCTTATGGCGTGAGGCGGAATGATTATGATGATAATGATGATGATGTTGATAATAATAGGAATATAAATAATAAAATTATTATTATTATTTTATTTTTTGAGGTTTGTAGAAGTAAGGACCAACAGGCCACGTGGCCTTGTGACTTACACAGACCAATCAGATGACAGTTTCCGATAAACAAACAAGTGCACTGAGCAGTGTGAATGTAGAACAGGCAGCAGGAAAATGCGATACACAACATACGTGGTAGGTAAGCTAGATGCTGCAGCAATGTAATTACGTACCTTGCTGCAGAAGAGTGGTACTGCGGACTGTTTACAGACTGTCTGTAATTTGGCGAAGCGCTAACAAAAATTAACCCAGTTCCCATATTGAAAAGGCACAATTCGTGCTAACATAGACATTTCGGATATTTACAAACAAGAAAATACTTACATAAACCTGACTTAGTAAAATACAGACACTTAAATTGGGTAAATTACAGCAGATATGACATTTGTGGCTTTCATGCCATTCACTGTGATGGATATCGTCTGATAAGGTGTGACGACGTTCATACCGTCAGACATTTACCGACACTGGCGACAACATTTCTAAGACCACTGTCAGCAAAGAAAAATTAACATGAAAAGAGAATGTTTCTACGAATTATTTATCAAACTACATCGCGTCATGGTCCAAAAAAGAGTAATTTCAGTTCTTTAATCACAGTATTATTAAATTTGGAAGGCAGCTGAATCGAAAATACTTCTACATGCCAATGTACTCCTTTTTGCAGATGGCAGGAGCCGACATGTCTGTCAGCATGCTGCTGCTGCTGACTGCGGTCACTCAAGCCGCCTTACCCCTTACAGTCAGTACGCTGACCACAGACCAGCTGCACACAGTCCTATGTGTGTGGACCGTCGCAAACAGACACTTCGCACCAGGAAGACCTCTCGTCGTTTCGCTGCCTCGCACAACGCCGGACGTCGCCCGCAGCGCTCTCAGTGAAACTCTGCCACAGAGGGACGATTTGAAGACGGTGAACTACTTACTGGGAAAGTTATACGAGGGAACAAGATGGCCGATTGAACTGTTCCGACCAACCGGAGATGACACTGTAGACATATCAGTTTTACACCACAGTTACATTCTGTTTCTGTGGAACGAAGAGGCGGACAGCTTAAACGAGACGCTTGAAAATCAGGTGGCGAATCTGAAATACAGCACATCGTGGAACTCCCGAGGAAGGTTTCTGATGGTGGCAACAGAGAGGAACAATGAACCAGCACACTTACTGGCTGCTCACATATTTTTTAATACTGTGGCAGGTGGCTAGAATTGTCAACGTGGTGGTATTGATCCCAAACCAATTTGCATATCGTCCACTGCATGCTGTGAGAACCACAAAGACAACAGAAGCTAACAGGTTGAACTTGTACACTTGGTTACCATTTCAATTGGGCAGAGGTGGAGAGGTACAAGAAGCCATTCTGATAGATGAATGGTTCATGGAACATAATGGCAGATTTTCAGAAAATGCACATCTGTACCCAGCAAAAGTTCCAAAATATTTCATGGGTTGTCCCATTAAAGTGGGTACCGTTGGAATGGATCCCTATGTGATTATGAGAGAAAATTACACACAGAATGATGGCAGTACTGCGTACAAAGTAACAGGTTTATCGGTAGAGATTCTTAAATGCGTATGTGAGAAAATGAACCTGACAACAGTTTTCCTTGCACCATCTCTAAAATTAGATTTATATTCCTTTGCAAATTTGAAAGATGATTTGGGTGAGGGTATATCTGAAGTTCTAACCAGAGTACTTCCTCTGTTGCCTGCCTTTGTGACGTCTTCATTTGACGCCACAATACCGCATACACATGCAAATATGAAGATGCTTGTTCCTTGTCCAAAAGCTATTCCTGGAACGCAAAAGCCAATGACAACTTTCTCGCTGTCTTTCTGGTTGACAATGGGCCTTGTGCTCCTGCTAACCACAGCTGTGTTCTGGTGTGCCGGTAATGTACCGTACCGGTCTGTGTGTAATGTGAGACACACACATATCAGTCACTGTTCCAATGTTTCCACAATGCTTGGGCTGTGTTTATGGGAGTATCAGTTCCACAGCAGCCCACAAATTCTACCCTCACAGTTTTCTTCTTTCTCTACGTCTGTTTCTGTTTCGCTATTAGCACTGTATTCCAAGAATTTTTTGTTTCTTCTCTGGTAGAATCGATGTATGAAAAGAAGTTAGAAACTTTAGACGACCCCATGGAATCTGAAGTAGTTTATGGCAACCTTTCAGCACTCAATTTTGCTCAATACCAACTGTCGTATCCCGAATTAGTAAACTTCCATGAACACAAGAGTCCTCAGGAAGAATGCAGTGATATTCGGAAATGTGTTGAACGAATGATAACAAAAAGAGACTTTGCTATTCTTAATTCTCCATTTTTTGCTACTTATGTTGCTAGGTATTTGGGGAATGTGGATGTTGGTAAACTAATCTGCTCCCTTGATGAAACCGTAATGTCAGCAGGTTTAATACTTCTTTTTAAGAAAGGAAATCCACATCTGGACAGATTCAACATCCTAATGAGACGCTATTTGGAAGCCGGTTTGCTGGAAAGGCTCTGGACAGAACTGCAGCATCGAGCTTCTTTGAGGGTGGGGGGCGTTTTAGAGAAGCAGCAAGTGACATGATTTTCGCTTTCTCTGTTTCTCATTTAATGCCGGCATTTGTGGTACTAATTGTAGGAACTGTCTTGAGTTCAGTGGTGTTTATTGGTGAAAAAATTTTGAACTGTCTCTGCAAACGTATGAATAAAAAGATTCTCGCATTAGGAGAGTGAGGAGGTTGTATTATAATCATCGCTTATATTACAGATATAGATCAATGTTATTTTAGCAGTCACATTGCACGTGTTATGGCCTACAGTGTATGTATGTATGTTTGTATGTATATATGTATGTATATAGCTCTGTAGCACCAGTTCTGCAGAATTACTACAAATATACACAATTTCATACTTTTGTAATTTCAATACTAAACTGCACAATGTGACTAACTGGGCTTGAACATCCCACAATATTTCCCGAAACGTCTGTAAGTAACTACAATCTACGCTGTGTAACATCCCACAATATTTCCCCAAACGTCTGTAAGTAACTACAATCTACGCTGTGTAATAACCCACAATATTTCCCGAAACGTCTGTAAGTAACTACAATCTACGATCTGTAACATCCCACAATATCTACCGAAACGTCCGTAACTAACTACAATCTACGCTGTGTAACATCCCACAGTATCTCCAGAAACGTCCGTAACTAACTACAATCTACGCTGTGTAGCAGCCCACAATATCTCCCGAAACGTCCGTAACTAACTACAATCTAAGCTGTGTAACATCCCACAATATCTCCCGAAATGTCTGTAAGTAACTACAATCTACGCTGTGTAACATCCCACAGTATCTCCCGAAACGTCCTTAACTAACTACAATCAACCCCATGTAACATCCCAGATCTCTAGACCCCACGGACAAGGGGTATTAACTTTTGTCTGGTCTGTAGCAGTCACTGTAAGGATCTATCTTAAATGAAACCAGTTTTTACGCTAACGGTTCCCAAGGTCTCCGGCTGCTTAACAAAAGCATGAAACAAACAAAAGTTAACGGGTTATTAAGATGTACGTCATTATCCTACAAGTCTCCTGCAAAGCACCAAAGAAATGGAACACTCTTCTTTCGAAAGATTTTTCTTAAGGCAAGAACAGACCTACGCAATTCAGCGGTAAAGTATCCACTGTATTTAACCGATAGTCCATTAAACATTTCAACATTCGTAGGAGCCGAACGGAAGGCTTCACACCCAGATCGCTTAACTGCGGTTGCAAATGGACAGGCTGGAGAACCGGTCTGAATGCTGGCTTAAAATTCAGGTCCTCTGCCCCTCACCAAGTAATATCTAAAATGATCACAAATGGTTAATTAAAGTTGTACATGGTGACCTACTCTGGTTTTATCTCTGCAGAGGTATACATAAAAGGCTTTGCTTATCTGTTTATGGACAAGACATAGGAGTGATCTTTATTGAATGCTCGTAACAACATGCCATGTAATGTAGGCCCCCTAATATGTTGCCCGCGGCACAGCTTTATGTTGCCCGTGGATGAAATGATAAAACGTCTTTGAAAACTACAAATTTACGAGGGTTGCAACTTTAATAGTGGCAACTATTTATTTACAACTGATACAAAATAGATACATGTTTCGAAGTTTTACTGTCCTTCAATGTAGTCACCAGCATTGTGTACAACCTG
>Ga0209629_10003971_pt1 | contig 10808 bp, 8 predicted proteins | sample TergutCu122P5_FD_187286 | JGI IMG/M metagenome (GOLD analysis project Ga0209629, IMG submission 187286) | Cubitermes ugandensis P5 segment gut microbial communities from Kakamega Forest, Kenya - Cu122 P5 (SPAdes) (version 2) | ecosystem: Host-associated > Arthropoda: Insects > Digestive system >... | reverse complement strand
GATGATAACAAATTCATCTTTACGAAAAAATATCGCCGAAAAATCACATGAATTATCAAAAACCTTTTTTAACCTTCAAAATATTGGTGTACAATTAGACAATATGTATACATCTCTCTTATCCAAATAGATTCACTTTCTTTGATAAACTCAGGAAACCAAGTCATTTGAAAAAATGAGTTCTTTGATCATAGTGTACGGCAAATTCAATGAGTAAATGCAGTTTTTGGGGGTGATGTATGAATATGCAAAATAATGATTATATCTCACCAAAAATCATCCTGTAAAAATCAACTAACTTTTTGCTTTCATATTCCCAGGAAAGTTCTTTTAAAACCCTGTTGTAACCATATTCGCCCATTTCTTTGCAGATAGATTCATTGTCCAGCAAATAGATAATTTTTTCAGCAAAATCCTGTGTGCTTGTATTCTCCGCATAAAGAGAAGCTTTTTGTGCAGAAAAACGTCCTTCTTTCAAGTCATATTGAACAACAGGTTTTTTCAACGCCATGTATTCCATAATCTTGTTCATGGTTGAAAGATTATTCATTTCAGTCGGTTTATCGGGGTTGACGCATACATCAGCCGTATTAAGAATGTCTAACATGAGTTGGTCGGAGACACGGCCATAAAAATCTACATAATCAGCAAGTCCCATATCTGCCGATAGTTTTTTAAGTTTTTCCAGATTTGAACCGAAGCCAACGATGGCTACCTGAACGTCAGTACGTTTGTCCGTAATATATTTAACACTGTCAAGTAATAAGTCAATGCCTTCCTGTTCACCAATCACTCCGAGATAACCGATCAGAAATTTTCTTCCTTTTTTAAACTCAGGCTTTGGCTCTTGCAGTTTCAACCTATCCAACTTTGGACCACTTCGCACAATCTGCACTTTATCGGGATTCATTTTCCCGCGCGAGACAGCAATCTCCTTGTATGATTCGTTGGTAGCTATACTTGCAACAGCATTTTTAAAAGTCTGTTTTTCAAGATAAAGCAACATTTTATAGAAGAAACCTCTTTTTCCGTATTTGGCAATATATAATTCAGGGTTAATGTCGTGGTGGTCGAAAACATATTTTACGCCTTTCCGTTTGAAAAATTTTGCTGTAAGGAAAATTAAATCAGGAGGATTACATCCGTGAATAACCTGAAACGGCTTCTTTTTATAAATTTTGTGCGCAAGTTTCATCTCCCAATAGACAGCCGCACTATACTCCATTAGATAGCCGAATGCGCCACGAGCTTCTAACGGTAATGGGTGGCGAAAGATTTCTATCCCGTCAATCACTTCGAATGGCGTTAAATAATCTTTCATTTGGGGACAAATAATAGAAACTTCAGCGCCATGCTCTTTCAAAGTGGTCGCCTCCTGCCAAACGCGCCTGTCAAAAGGTACAGGCAAATTTTCGACGATAATCAAAATATGTTTCCCTATTAATTCCATTCTTTTTCATTTTTCTAAAACAGTATCCTCGCCTGACATGTAGCTTCCTTCTTCCAAGCTTCTACTCCAGTTAATTCCCATGTAATTTTTCAAATGTAAAAATTCATCGCCCAAACGGACAAAATCAATAATAATTTTATCATTAGCCATTTTCAGTTTTTCGATAAATTCCTTTTCCTTTGTATTGACTATTAAAACTTCGGAATTTTCAATGACATAATCCAAATCGGGTGTTAAAAGTTTCGACAAATGCGGAATACGGGCATCTATATAGTCTTTATTCGTGCCTGTCAACATGGTTGTATTGACATTTTTATCGTAAATGATGATATCGGCGCCTTTTCCCAGTAGTGATTCTATGACCCTCACAGCAGGACTGTTGCGTAAATCATCTGTCCCCTCTTTAAAACTCAATCCAAGAAAGCCTAATTTTTTGTTCCAATATTTATGAATCATCTTTACAGCACGAGCAACCTGATTGTCATTCGTTTTGTCAATGCTGTCAATCACAGGTACATCTACGTACAAATCGTGTGCAAGCGTTTGCAAACCTTTCAAATCTTTCGGTAAACACGATCCGCCGTAAGCAAAGCCCGGTTTAAAATAATATGGCGAAATATTCAGTTGCTTATCCTTGCAAAAAATACTCATTACTTCATGGGAATCAATGCCTAATTCACTGCAAAGATTGCCAATTTCGTTCGCAAACGAAATTTTAAGCGCATGATAGGTATTATTGACATATTTCATGATTTCGGCAATTTTCAAATCAGTGATAATAATTTCAGCAGGCAGATGTTCATAAAGTTGCGCCACTTTTGCAGCCGCTTTTATATGATCCGAACCAATTAAAGTCAATGGTGGATTGTAATAATCATTTACAGCCGTCCCTTCACGCATAAATTCAGGGTTATCAACAACAGCGAAACCTTCATTGCGCTTTTTGCCTGAATATTTTTGTAAAATATCGGCAATTTTGTCGCAAGTCCCCGGCATTACGGTAGAACGCAACACAATGATGTGAAACGTGTCTTTTTGCTTTAGCGCAGTACCGATACTCCTGGCAACATTGAAAATGTATTGCAAGTTCAAGTGCCCTTTTTCCGTACTTGGCGTACCTACGGCAATGATGCTCATTTCAGAAGCTAAAACTGCTTCTTTTGCATCTGTCGTAGCAGAAATGGCGCCTGCTGCATATTGCTCAGCAATTATGCTGTCAATTTCTGCTTCAATAATGGTCGGTTTCCCGCTGTTGATCAAATCTACCTTGTTCTGATTAACATCAACTCCAATTACCTTATGCCCGTTCTGCGCCAAACAGCCCAAACTTACACAGCCCACGTAACCTAAACCGAAAATACTAATGTTCATTGCTTTATGATAATATTTGAAACTAATGTAATATCCTTATCAGTTATCATTTCAGAAATAATAACACGTGTCGAATTCTTTTGCATAAAAGAACTTGAATACCATCCCAATATTGGGCTTTCGTTGCCGCAAACTATTGTGTTTGAAAGTTTTTTGTCCGTTTCCAAAGTTGCTTTTATTCCCGATTGATGAATTAACGTATATATTTGCTCTGTTTGAAGTGTTATTGATATTTCGGGATGTAAATGAAACGGCAAAATTATCTTATGTTCCTTGTTATCAGAAACTTTTATTTCATCAATAATGGTAAAACAGTTTCTTTTTTTATCAAATACAATTTCTCTGATGTGCGAAACGCCTTTGTAGCCATTATGGGTGGCTTTTACCGATTCCAATTCTTCATTTTGACTGACATCCAACACTTTGCATTGATAATGATTTAACCACATTGTATCGCCGGCGTGGTTTGCCTGATTTTGACCATCAGTGCATATTGTATTGTGCGCCAATGTGCTGACAAAATACTTGCGCCACTCTTTCGCAACATGATAGGAATATGTCCCCGAATCAATAAAAACAGGGGTTCCGTTTACATGCAAAATAAACGACAAGGCGTCTGCATGTCCGTGAGCCGCAATGGACAAATATCCCAACGGGGCAGCGTCGAAATGGAGGTATATTTCGTTATCTTTTTCCTGTTTTTTGAAAATAAAATGTCCGTCCTGCGTGTAAAACGAACTGTTTTGAACAATTTTATTTTCTGGAATTGAAGCAAATATTTTTCCTCCTATCTCGCCAAATAGAATTTGGTTTTTCAAATCGAAACCCGCCGATTTTGATTTAAAACGTTCGTCGTTGAAAATAATTGCCGCCGAAGTAAGCAACGATTTGAAATTGTTGTCATGCGCAATCGATGAAAGCAACACAAGCCTTCCCTCATCTTCATCGCCATATTGCGGGAAATTGGTTTTACAATCGGTAAAAGCAAAGATATATTCAAAAATTTGATGTAATGTTTTTTTATAGTCGTCTGAAAAACTGTTGTTTGTATTTTCGGCAACAACGTATATTATCAGAAAGAAATCGGTGATAAACTGAATATACTCCGCTGCCTCCTCGCGATTTACGCCGTTTGAGTGTTGCTTTACAATCTCTTTTTCCAATCCTTTTTTGGCATATTTCAACCATTTTTCGGATTCTGAAAATTTCCATTTCGAGGCGGCAACAAACAGCCCTGCATATTCGGATATTAAATGATTATTGGCAGATGAAAAGAAAGACGGATTATGGTAAGAATAATCGCAATGCTGATAAATGCAGGGAATCCAGCGTTCTTTTACAAAAGACTTAAACCATGGAATATCTAAATTTTCAACCCTCAGTATCTCCCAACTTAAAAACCAGTTAATCAATCGAATATTGACTTCGATATTGCTATACCAGTTAATTCCAAGCAAATAGGGATTATTTTGTATCCACGATTCGTTTATTTCAACAAATTGCCGCAGGTATTTTTCATCTTTTGTTGCCGCGTAATTAATGGCAATTTGCGGCATGAACAATAAACGATTTATTTCCCAGACATTTTTTGCCGAAAGGTCTTTATCGCTCCGAATACTCATTGATTTGGAAAAATTCAAAGGAAAACGCTTACCGGAAAAAATGTCCTTGTGCCAGTCGATATTTTCTGCAGAATAATCAAATGTTTTGCCAAAAACATGTACAGTAGGCTCAAACTGTACTTTTTTAACGCACAAAATAGGCAAACATGCTTTTGTTTCATAATTGGAAACAGAAGCTGTTTTTCCTGCCTGTCGCTTTTCCAATTGCTTACGAACCTGCTGAATAAACCTGTATGGCAATTCTCGCAGAGATATGGTGCGTAATCTGTTGATATACCAAGATATATTGCTCATGCCTGTTGCTTTATTTTGGTGGTTCTTGCATTTCGTTTGCCTGATCCTGTAAGTTTTCGGGCAAAGTCAGCGCAAAATTACTGTGTGTGGGCAATAATTTTGCGTTTTTATAACTGTCTGCCTTGATAAAATTGAGCAGAATATTTCGTGATAGACTGTTTTCGTGTGCCTCTTTCAAATAATATGTTGCTTCTTCCAAAGATTTTACTTTGGTTATTATCAACACATTATGCATCCATGGTAAAAGTGCAGCAAGTTGCTGCACTTTTTCGTCAGCCAATGCGTAAAACTCATAAAAATTTTTCATGTTCCACAAATTTCGCGGCGAAAAACCTGTTGTGTTGGGAAATTCCTGCTGCAAGTCGGCTGCAAGACGCTTTACAACACCGCCGCCGTATCCCTTTTCCAATTTTTCAACAGACAATCGCTTGCCTATATTCCAATACATTTGCATCATTGCCGAATTTACCCTATAGGCAAGCGTTACCCGAGTAGATTTTATTTCGGAAACGATATAATGCAGTATTTCACCGTACTGTTTATGAGTAATTTCGTTGGACATTTTAGTTTTTTTGAGGTCTTATTGATATTATTTTAAAAGCGAAACGATTTGCCTAAATTTATTTCTTTGGGTATATATGATCTTGGAATCGTCAACAATATTTATGTTACATTCCATATTGTCAAGTCCAATTCGTTGATCTATATTTTTTAAGAATTTTATTTTTTCCGAATCAGAGAAATTGCCATCGGGTATAATATTTATTTCTATGCGCCCTATCTCTTCCTGAACAATTTGAGCCAGTTTAATCTTTTGGACACCTTCAAAAAGGTGATATACAATACCATGCTTAGTTCCATCTTTCGCAACAATATTATCTTCAATTCTGCCATCTATAGACTTCACAATACACAATTCACCATTAGCAAATGAAGGTTCCGGATTTAATGTAATGATATCCGGTACTTTATATCTAATGAGAGGAAATGATGAGTTGATTAATGACGTTGTAATGACACAATCATCCTGAAATTCATTAATTGAATAACCGGGTTGAGCAAAATAACCTCTTTGATCAAGACATTCATCCAAAGCAATCGTTCTTTCCGTATTGCCATAATGATCATAAAGTTCTGTATTCAATGTTTCTTCAATCAATTTTCTCTCATAATCGAACAAGGTTTCAGATGAAGTAAAACATTTGGGTATAGAAAGTTTCAATCCGTTTTCTTTAAAAAGAAAACACAAATTATACAATGAACTTGGAAAACCTTCAATTGCATCCGGAGCAAAAGTTTCAAGTTCATCATAGTATTTTTTGACTGTATCTTGATTGATTTGATAGCAAGATAAAAACAATACATTGGAAATGTCAATCTTCAATTTGAGTAAATCTCGCTTAATGTCTCCTCTAAATGAAGCTAATTTATTTTTGCCATAAGTAAATCCACATCTCTTTCTAAATACATAATGATAGGCTCGCTCTCTCAATACCGAAAAATAATCATTGTACACTGTTAAGGGAGCGCCGGTAGAACCGCTGGTGTGCGACTTGTTCAGAAACAATTTAGGAGTCGTTAGCAGTTTTGTTGGATCACGGTTGACCATGTATCTATCTATAACAGGCAATTTCGATAAATCTTCAACGCTCTTGATATCATTAATGGAAATCCCAAGTTCAGCATACAGTTTTTTGTAAAATGGTGATTTAGTGATTGCTTTCCTGAATATTTTTAAAAACCTTGCATTAACTGCTGCATGAAGTTCTGCTTCCGATAAACCATAAAACTTTTCTATCTCCTTCACAAAAGGACTTATTAATAAATTCGATCGAAAGCAATGTTTCAGTACCTCTTTTACGTATTTCTTCGTTGTACTCATTTGATCTAACCGGTTAAAATTTCGAGATATATTCTTTCAAGATTCAAAAACACACTGTCTGGAAAATATTTTTCTACCATTTTTGTTGAAACTGCACCGAACTTTTCAATATCATGCGGTTTTTCGATAAAATATTTTATGGATTTTTCAATTTGATCTAAATTACCCGGACTGATTAGAAAACCATTTTCATTATTTCTGACGATTTCCGGTATTCCTCCAACATACGTTGAAATAATTGGTTTGCCGTACGACATTGCTTCCAAAATTGAAATGGGAAGTCCCTCATTGTATGAAGGTAAAATGTAAATATCAGTATTTTGAAGATATTGTATTTTCTGTTCTTTTTGAATCCAACCTGAAAATTTCACAACATGACCAATCTGATATTTCTTAATGAGGTTCTGTAATTTTTCTGTCTCTCCATTTCCACCAATAATCAATTCAATTTTATTCTCAAAAAAAACCATGTTGTTTTTGATGACTTCAATCAGATCATACACTCCTTTCCGGTGATCAATAATTCCTAAAAACAGGAAACGAGTAATTTCTGAATCTCTGTGTTTCTCCGTAATAATCGGATAGTCAATTACATTGGCTAACGTTGCAATTTTATTTGGATTGAAATTTTCTTCAAAGAATTTTTTCCACCAATCTGAAAGACAAACAAGACAGTCAGCATGATTGATAAATTTGCGGATTTTACTACGTATTAATCTATTCGAATTGGCATAAAATAAATGATAATCAGAGCTATGTACATGATAAAGAACTTTTTTGTTAAATAAATATTTTGAAATCACAAAACAGATATATTTGCGATAGAAACTGCCTCCATGAGAACCATGAATATGTACTATTTCAATATTCTTATTTCTCAACAGAATATACAAAACATTGAACAAACTTTTTAGGAACACATATATTTTATATAGCGTCGGTCCAACCTTATAAGTAGGTATAAAGTTAAATACCTCAAAATTTTTACTGTATATATCAATTACCGCCCCTATTCCACCTCGGTGATTGCGAGAATCAGGGCCAATTGTGAGAATCTTTTCTGATATTTGTTTGTTAATGTACATATTAGCTTATTACTAATATCTTACACATCCCCACCCTCTTTCTCTTCCCTCAACAGCCTCCAGATAGCCACTGTCTGTTCTTTCAAGAAAAGCCATCCGATGGAAAGTACTAAAGTCAAGACTACCAGGCCTATTGCAGCATACAGCTTGCGCGGATGAACAGGTTTCTTCATCACAAAGGCGGCGTCGATGACTTTCGCCTTGTCTACGTTCTGGCCGATGGAAAGCGCTATCTCTTCGCGTTTTTGAAGCAAAATCAGATAAACACCCTGCAAAATCTCCTGTTGACGTTTCAGGTCAGTATAGACTCTTTCCTGTTCAGGCACTGCATCCCTCATTTTTAACAACTGTTTCTCAGTATCCCCCAGTTTGTTTCGGGCTAAAACCATCGACTGGTGTGCATTGTCTATCATCTTAAAAACACTCTCCCGCAACCGGTCAACTTCCAAAGTGAGATTTGCCACCAGCGGATTATCAGCGCTCGAATTTTGGATTGTACGCTCGCGTTCAAGCAGTTTCATGTTATATAAACTGATCGGCGTAGCTTCCATCTCGGTAATGGTTGTAAACATGGACGGGATCATCGTATATTTATTAGCGGGATCTTTCACCCATTTATCCATCAACTCAATCAACGTAGTCTGTGTTTCAAGCTCCACAATCTTTAGCTTCAATTCCTGCATATATCCGGCATAGTACTGAATATCATACGTTATATCAGTTAACTTGTTCGCTGTTTTAAACTGTTCGATTTGCTGTTCGGTTTTTCGCAAGTCAGTCGTCACGATCTCAATCCTTCCGGCTAAAAAATCGAGAGAAGCGTTGCCGACTTTTTGCCTGTACGCAGCCGCATCTTCATTATAAAATGCTATCAACGTGTTCAGGATATCTTTAGCGCGTTGATACTGATGGTCTCGATACGTAAATTCAATCACATTGGATGATTTTGAATAATCCTCAATCAACATCTCCTTGGCCAATGCTTCAGCTATCCATTGCGGAGGATTCACCTCGGCGTTAATATTGAAAGACGTTTCCGTCGATGCAGGGTTTCGATTGATTACAAATCGGATGTTATTCACCTCAACAACAGCGGGAAAGGAATCAAATTGTAATTTTTTCGACGTGGACAGCGTCTCATATTTAATTTTTATTCCTCCGGCGCCGGATGAAATGTAAAATTTAATGGTCTCATTCAGTGCAGCTAAGGCAGAGGGATCGCAGGTGATCTTAACCGGTTCTTCTCCATACATTTTATACCAGAAAATAAACGGTTTTGTATACTCAACGTACAATCCCAATTTCGAAATCGCCCTGCTCATCAGGTCGCTGGAATAAAACGTAACTATCTCATCATCAATACTGACACTTCCTGAAGCTATACCGCCCAGTCCAAAAGATTTCATAATGCCGGCTGCATCGCCTAATCCCAAGCTGCCTGTCGACATCAAGTTGTTGTCTTCCTGAATCTGCACCCGCGCCATCGTTTCATACGTCTTTGGATACACCACCAAATATAATATCGCCAAAATCAGCGAAAAAACACCTGCACCGACGATTAATTTCCAATGACGCAAATAGTCAACAATGATCGGCCTCAACCCAATATTTTCTTTATTTTGCTTTTCCATAAATCTATTTTTTTGAAAGGGCTAACAGGATGGTAGCAATGATATTTACACCGGTCATTATAGTAGAAACAATCGTCAGTGTGTATTGCTGCGCTGCACTGTAGTTGGCATTTCGTTTTTTTGCGTTGTTTGGCTCGACATAGACCAAATCGTTTTGTTGCAAATAATAATAAGGCGAGGTAAATATCGCCGGATCAGTCACATCGACACGTCCATATTCAGGCGTCCCGTTATGATTTCGGGTGATGAGAATATTTTTCCGATTTCCGTTGATGGTCAGGTCGCCGCATTGGGCGAGGGCGTCGAGGATGGTGATGCGGTCATCCCGTACGGTGATGACGCCCGGCCTGTTCACTTCGCCGATTACTGATATTGTGAAGTTAATAATCTGAATATTAACTATTGCGTCTGGTGCATATTTTTTCCTGATTGCTTCCTGCATATACGTACTCAGTTCCTGTTTGGAGAGGCCTGCCGCCTGAACACGTCCCAACACAGGGAAGTTGATTTTGCCATCCTGATCTACCAAATAGGTTTGTAACTGCGGAGAATTATTGACTGCGGTCACGCCCTGTTGGGCAAACGCATAGGTAGGAGGATTGAATGGCATTACTACAGTCGGGTCCCACGACGTCACGGTGATGGTCAACAAATCATCTTCGCAAATTTTGGCGGCATAGTTCTGGGTCATTTTGGCCATCTGTTCTTTCGTCAGCTTGTCAATCCCCTGTAAATAAGTCACATCCTTTGGCGTCTTGCACGAAACAAGCAGTAAGATTGTACATAGAAGAAATACAAATTTATACTTCATACTTTTAATTTTATTTAAGTAAATAACGAACATGCTATATAAATATTGCCGTCCTGCTCAATAAAAACACGCATTTGGCGCCAAGTTTATCACAAAACCGTAAAAAAACTTAAAATCGACGCAAACGTATGGTTGAGAAAGAGAAAGTCACTACCTTTGCTTCGATGAATAATCAATGATAAACGAATGAAAATCGGCACAATCAACACGCTCAAAGTAGTCAAAACGCTTGACTTCGGCGTATATTTAGATGGCGGAAACGGATTGGAAATTCTGCTTCCGACAAGGTATGTTCCTGATCCATGCAATATTGGCGATGACGTTGACGTGTTTATCTACCACGACAACGAGGGGCGTTTGATTGCAACTACCGTCAAACCGCTGGCAATGGCAGGAGAGTTTCAATGGATGCAGGTGAAAGAGGTGACCCAGATCGGCGCCTTCCTTGAATGGGGCATCATGAAAGACCTGCTCGTCCCTTTTCGTGAACAGAAGGCGCCCATGAAGCCGGGACGCTCCTATATAGTTTACGTATACCTTGACGCCGTGACCAACCGGATTGTCGCATCTGCAAGGATTGATAAATTTCTTGATAATGTGCCGCCTGCGTATGAATATAATCAGGAAGTAAATCTGATGGTTATGGAAGAAACAGAAATTGG
>Ga0209629_10003970_pt1 | contig 10808 bp, 11 predicted proteins | sample TergutCu122P5_FD_187286 | JGI IMG/M metagenome (GOLD analysis project Ga0209629, IMG submission 187286) | Cubitermes ugandensis P5 segment gut microbial communities from Kakamega Forest, Kenya - Cu122 P5 (SPAdes) (version 2) | ecosystem: Host-associated > Arthropoda: Insects > Digestive system... | reverse complement strand
GAATTAAGAATTAGGAATGACAGGCATATATACTCCCTGCCTGCATAGCAGGCGAACTCATTTATAAAAAACACAATATCAGGTATTATGAAACTTATTTGCAATTTACGACCGTTTACTTTCAAAGTTTATCTAATGTCTGCTTTTGCCTTATCGCTTTTGGCGCAGGGCTGTAATTCATCCGGTAACGCAGGGGATAAGCAACAGGTTATACAAAACGTGCCAACGGTAAACATTGCACCGGATTCTTTGGAACTCACGGGCAATGCCAAACTCGACAGCTTGCTGCGCCTGGCGGCGACAGCTAAACCGGATACAAATCTGGCGAAGCTGTATTATAAGATTGGACGATTATTTATTGCAGACAATAATTCTCAAAAAGCAAATGAATATTATTTCAAATTAAATGAGTTGAGTAAAAATTTGAAGTGGACCGATGGTTATTATTTGTTTTCAATAGGACATGCAGACATACTTAACACAGAGGGATTTACTGATTCGGCTATGGTAATTAATCAAAAAGCGCTTGAATTGGCAAAACAGGAAATGAACGAAAAATGGATTGCCATATTATTGTCAAGCATAGGAACTTCTTACAATAATAAGCAATGGTTTGAAACTTCATTAAAATATTACAATGAAGCGTTACCTCTGTTTGAAAAGCAAGGTGAAAAATTTAAAGTTGCCCATATCTATGATATGATGGGAATAGTATATTATTACCTGAATATGAAAGATGAAGCTGTTCAGTATTATGAGAAAGCTCTTAAAATATACAATGAAAAACCGGATACGCTGGGCAGAATAAGCGTTTTAATTAACTATTCGATATCGCTTATGGGTAAACGGGAATATGAAAAAGCGGAAAAATTAATGTTAGAAGCTCAGCGTATTTGTAAACACAATAATAATAAATATTTTTCAGGTCCTATATATAACAATTTAGGAGACTTAGCCTTGCGTAAATATGACTTGAATAATGCGGAAGCGTATAGTCGTAAAGCATTGGAGTTTAATTTGGAATTTTCCAATACCGAAGGAAATTGTTTAGCTAATATAAATCTCGGAACTATTGAAAAATACAAAGGAAATTTTAATAAATCGGAAAAATATGTAAGGTTAGCATTGGATACAGCCATAAAATTTGATTTTCCGGTTGAAAAAAAGGATTGTTATACACTTCTTTCGGATTTAGCTATTGCTCGTCATGATTTTCAAAACCATAATTTTTTTAAAGCAAAAGCCGATTCAATTGAGGATGAGGTTGTATCCGAAAAAACGCAACGTTATGCCAAAGAAATGGAAGCCAAATACGAAACCGAAAAGAAAGAACTGAAAATCTCCGCGTTGGAAAAAGAAAGGCAGTTGGTGATTGGGTTAAGTATTGCCGGCGGCGCCGTATTATTGTTAGCGCTGGCAACATTCATCCTGCTCTGGCGATGGATGATACAGAAAAAGAGAGTTGTGGAAAAGCAGAAGCAACTTGCCGAGCAACAAGTTATACAACTCGAACAGGAAAAACAATTAGTTGCCACCCAAGCAGTTCTCGAAGGCGAAACTCGCGAGCGCTCCCGCCTCGCCCGCGACCTGCACGACGGTTTGGGCAGCATGCTGACCGGCGTGAAACTGAATCTTTTGGAATTGAAAAAAGGCGCAACGCTCGATTTTGCCGAAGTGGAGCGTTTCGACAATGCGGTAAACCTGCTCGACGAATCTATTTCGGAAATGCGCCGCGTGGCGCATCACCTGATGCCCGATACGCTCTCGCGTTTCGGGCTGAAATCGGCGGTGGGCGATTTTTGCAAAACGATACCTTCCATTCATTTTAGCTACTATGGAGACGAATCGCGTTTGAATCCGGAATTAGAAGCAATAGCCTATCGCTGCATCTACGAATTGGTGAATAATGCGCTGAAATATGCCGGAGCGCAGAAGATTTTAGTTCAAATTATGCAGCGTCCCGACAGTATCGCTTTCACCGTGCAGGACGACGGTTGCGGTTTCGATCCGTCGGTTTCAACCGATGGCACCGGTTTACAGAACATCCGCACCCGCGTAGCCGCTTACAACGGCATAATGAATATCGACTCTAAGGCAGGCGAAGGAACGGAAATAAATGTAGAATTAGGAATTAGGAATTAAGAATTAAGAATTATAAATTAAGAATTATAAATTATGAATTATATGGAAGCAAATAATAATCCTCAACTTATAACTCCCCCTTTAGGGGGCGGGGGGTACAATTCTCGATTGATTCGTGTTGCGGTTACGGATGATCACAAGGTGGTCGTGGATGGTTTGGATAAAATCATCAACGAATCGGGCATCGCCGTATTAACGGGTAAATCCTACGATGCAGCCGGTTGCCGGAAGATGCTGGAAGCGGCGCAACCCGATGTTCTGCTGCTTGATATCGGTTTACCCGACGAAAGTGGTATGATTCTGTGTCCCAAAATCAAGGAAAAATATCCTATGATAAATATATTGATATTAACTAATTATTCCGAATATACCGTGATATCGCACATCCTGAACAATGGCGCTTCGGGTTATATTCTGAAAAACGCCATGCCGGAAGAAATAGTCGAAGGAATACGAACGGTTGCTTCCGGTAAACAATTTTTATGTGAAGAAGTAGATATGTTGCTTGAATCGGAAAAAGAAGATACATTGGAACTTACGCGTCGAGAATTTGAATTGTTGCGGCTGATATATGCAGGAAATTCGAATGCCGAAATCGCCGATAAAATGTTCCTCGGTTATGAAACGATAAAAAGCTACCGGAAAAACCTTTTCCAGAAATTAAATGTGCACAATACCACCCAGTTAATGAAAATAATTGTAGAAAAAAATTTGCTCTGAAGTAAATCAAGTTAATATCTTATCGGCATGCCGGCATTTGTAAACAGCGGCTTTTCTTTTTCAAATACAATTTTTCCGTTCACCACGACCAACTCGATTCCTTTAGAGAATTGATTCGGATTCTCGTTGGTAGCCATGCAGTCGATTACCTGCGGATTAAATACGTTGATGTCGGCTATATAGCCGGTTTTCAGTTCGCCTCTGCCGTTCATGGGTTTTCCTATTAATTCAGCGGGTAGGCGGGTCATCTTATCGAGGATTTTTTCCAATGGAATTTTCTCCGTCAGGGCATACCGTATAGCGGTGGCAAAACAGGCGGCTCCACGCGGGTGGTTATTTGCATGCGGTTCCGTTTCGATTCCTCCGTCGGAGCCTATCATGCAAAAATCTTCCATCAGCGCCGGCTTTACCGTTTTATCCAAAGGCTGTATCCCCGGTTTAGCCGCAACCAATATGCCGCATTTCTTCCGGTACCGGTTAAATGAAGCCTCCGTCAGATGTTCGCCGGTGCCTACTACTTCCAAATCGGAATAAGTCATGCCGTACCGCTGTTGCCAACCGGCGCTGAAGCGTTCGGAACAGATGTAAGTCGCCCAATAAGAGTAAGGATATACGCAAATCGTTATTTGAAGTCCGGTTTCCCGCGCTTTACGGATGCGACTCAATGCTTCGGGCATATTAAAAGTTCCTCCCGTTGAGTTCAGGTGATCAATATGCACTTTGCAATCCGTTTCCCGAGCCAATTTTATAGCTTCGTCCACGCCAAGCAGTTCCTTTTCTTTTGAAGAATAGCGCGTATGTAAAGACAGCGGGCGGTCATACTTCTTAGCAATTTTAGCATAAGCCAGCAACTCATCATAAGTAGTATCGGGCTGATATTCGGGGCTGTGCGATACGCCTAAGGCTCCTGAGTCGAGACTGTGTTCTACGGCTTTAATCCGGTCGTCAAGCCGGTTGTATTGTGTCCGTATATTCATCACCTTAGTTGATACGCCATAATTCACATAATGCGGTAATGCGCCGAAACAGGTATAAAACGCTCCTGCATCGGTTGCGCCGCCATGCATTTGCAAAGCGGTGGTAACGCCGTCGCCCGCTTTATATTTTTCGAATATCCGGTAGGTGTGTTCCGGATTTGCCGAATTATCGGCAAGAATATCAATAAAGCCGGGAGCGACAACCTTTCCGGCAGCGTCTATCACCCTGTCGGCTATCAGCGGCGCTTTACTTACTATCAGCTTGCCGCCGGACGTTACTCCTATGTCATATTTATCCCAAGCGCCGTTTATAAACGACCGTCCGTTTTTTATTACAAAATCAAGGCGCTCGCCGGTAGTTGCCGCAGCGACTCTTTCTGCTTTTGCAGGCATAGTCATAGCGGCAACAGCCATTGCGCTTAGTTTTAAAAAACTTCTTCGAGACAGAGTGTTCATATTAGTAATACATATTGATACTATCCACTTTCTTGTAACCCGCGGGAACATCGAAACTGTTTGCGGGAATGGTTTCACTGTACGAAGTTGCCGAAAAAGTATCATGATTCCATTCTTTCAGGAAAAGCATTCCATTCCAACCTCCGAGAGTGACAGGTCCGTCCATGCTTCCGATAACGCGTACCGTGCAAGTCTTGCCGGCTACGGTCCGGTCGGGACGTTTCTCCCCTTTGTTTGCATAAACAAAATCATTGAGATAAGAAAACGCATTAAACGTTTTATCTTCGCACCAGGTTTTCTTCGCATGATCTACTATGTACGCTTTTTTTGCGGTCATATTGCCGATCAGACATTTGTCGCTTTTCAATTCGATGCGGCAAAGAGCGCCGTAATCATCGAAAATTAATGTTTCCTTATAAGGTTCATCACTTTCGATTCCCTTATAAGCGATAATTGCGCTTTTTACGGTGAATTTTTTCGGGTCCAACGCCTTTTCAAGAACATTACCGCTTTCCTTAACTTGTTTCAGAACATCCGCCACAGCTGTAGATTTATCCTTATCCTGAGCGCTGCACACTGAAGAAGCAATCGCAAAGATTGCCATCCAAATACTTAATCTGATAATAGCTTTCATTTTTTTGTTTTTTTAGTTGTTAAACATTTGTAATTAAAAATTGATGCGACAAAGGTAGGAGGCGGAAATATTCATCACAACCCCCCTTGGGGGGTATTTGCTTAGCAGATAGAAAAAACCCCCCAAGGGGGGTATTGAAAAAGGTTTCATGTACAGGAATGGTTTCTGCGGGTTGTTCTTCCGAAACAACAACCGCATCTACCGCTTTCATTTTTTATTTCAAGTTATAGAAATGAAAAAATGCAGGATATTGTAAAATAAAATAGTTTTACTATCTTTGCCGGAAGATAGTATTACTTTTGTACATGATAATTGTAGCACAAATACAATATTTCCTATGTGTCTCGGAATGAAAGTAAATAAACAACTGATAGGCAATATTATGATATTGCTCGCTGAGCGTTGCAAGCCTCTGTACCACACCAAACTGCTAAAACTCTTGTATTTGATAGACGAAGAATCAACAAAAAAAACCGGTGCGCCAATAACATGGCTTGATTATAACGTTTGGCAATTCGGGCCGGTTGCCGAAGATGTATATTTTTCAAAAGTAGGAGGGTATAATAAATTCAGTGGATTTGTAAAGTTCGACCTTGTTTCTAATAATAAATATATCATACGTCCTGTTGCAAAATTTGATGATTCAGAATTTAGCGATGGAGATTTGAAAATTATAGAAGATGTTATAGAAAAATATGGAAATCTGAATACAAAGCAATTAGTAGAGGTAACTCATTCAAAAGATTCTCTTTGGGAAAAGACAAAAAAAACAAATAGAATTCAATTTTCTGGCCAAAATAAAACAAGCTCCATAAATCTTAATTTTTCAGAACTTTTAGATGGGGACGGATTTAAAAAAACCATTTATTACAATACGCTTGAAGTTGTAGAACTGAAATCTACTCTATTATGATTTTTGATACAGGCGATATTCTTTTGATTAGAAACTATCAACTTCCCTCAAAAGTAAAAGATAAATTTTTCATTGTACTGGCAATAGACGAAAATCAAACATTTTTAATGTCAATAACAACATCAAAGATTTATTTTGATTCGTCATTGATAAAACACGGAGTAATAAAAGATAGAGACATGTCTTTATATTGCTTTGAAAAACATAAAATAATAGGTAAGAGTGGTTTTTATTTTCATAAAAATACATTCATTTCTCACCGGTCAAACATTCTTCCTTTTAGCGATGAAAAAATAAAATCATTCGATATTGAATATATTGATTGCCTTACCAATGAAGAAACAATAAACCTGATTTATAGTTTTTATAAATATGAATACACTCCAAAAATATACAAGAATGTTTTTGAAAACATATTAAATAGACTTGCATAAAATCGCTTCTCCTTGCTCAATTCAATCACTTCTTGTAAAAATATTCTGGTAACGAATCGTATTATTTTACCTTCGGATAGAGCTAATCAAAAAGAAAGAAAATCAACCAGCATTTATTACATTTTGATAATAAACCGGGTGATTTTCCTTTCTTTCTGTTTTTTGCTCTTAGCGCACTCTTAGTGCGCTCTTGGCGCACTCAATCTCCGCTCTTCCTGTATTGACATTATGATATTTCAAAACAAGGGATTGCTTCGCTCGCAATGACGGCAAAACTACTGTATTATTTTTTCCAACTCGCTTAATGAGCGTTCGATTACTTCGTCGGTCAGTTTGTAATTCGTCATTTTTCCGGAAAGGAACTGGTCGTAGGCTGCCATATCTATCAAGCCATGTCCTGAAAGGTTGAACAAAATCACTTTGGATTTTCCTTCCTCTTTGGCTTTATTCGCTTCCCGAATCGCTGAAGCAATGGCATGAGTCGATTCCGGCGCGGGAATGGTTCCTTCTGTTTTGGCAAACAGTTGTCCGGCTTCGAACGATTCCAATTGAGGAATATCATTTACTTCTAAGAAACCATCTCTATGTAACTGGCTGACAATGGTTCCTGCTCCGTGATAACGCAAGCCTCCGGCATGAATATCCGCCGGCTGGAAATCGTGTCCCAGCGTGTACATAGGCAGAAGCGGGGTCAATCCAACCGTATCGCCAAAATCATATTCAAACTTTCCCCTGCTCAGTTTCGGACAGCTTGCCGGTTCTGCGGCAATAGCCCGTAATGATTTGCCTGAAGTCAGTTTATGCCGCAGGAACGGAAAAGTGATTCCTGAAAAATTGGAGCCGCCGCCAAAACATCCGATAACTATTTCCGGATATTCGCCTGCCATTTCCATTTGTTTTTCGGCTTCCAAACCAATAATCGTTTGATGCAGAATAACGTGATTTAATACAGAACCTAAAGTATAGCGGGTGTTCTCAGACGTAACCGCTTTTTCTATCGCTTCAGAAATCGCAATTCCCAGACTGCCCGAATTATGCGGGTCGCGCGCAAGAATTTTACGTCCGGCTTCGGTCGTATCGCTGGGAGAAGCAACCACTTCTGCGCCCCAAGTGTGCATCATACTGCGACGGTAAGGCTTTTGCTCGTAACTTACCTTCACCATGAAAACATCTAACTTTATGCCGAAAACGCTGCAAGCAAAAGCAAGCGCTGTTCCCCATTGACCGGCTCCCGTTTCGGTCGTAATATGCTTAATTCCCTGTTTTTTGTTGTAATAGGCTTGGGGTAATGCCGTATTCAATTTGTGAGAACCCACCGGACTAAGTCCTTCATTCTTGAAATAGATATGCGCAGGCGTATCTAATGCTTTTTCCAAACCTGTGGCGCGAACCAAGGGAGTCGGTCGCCAGATTTTGTACAATTCGCGGACTTCTTCGGGAATTTCAATCCATCGTTCCCCTGATAATTCCTGATTGATTAACTCTTTTGCAAAAACAGGTTCTAAATCCTGCGGATTCAAAGGTTGCTTTGTTCCCGGATGAAGCGGCGGCAACGGTTTATTCACCATATCCGCAACAATATTGTACCATTGGGTAGGAATATCGTTCTCACTGAGTATAAATTTTTTTGTTGTCATTTGGTTTGTTATTAAATTTATGCAAAAGTAATAAAATTTCTATTACTTTTGCATCAAAATTCAATAATGAACACAAAACAAATAAAACTTCAATCTTTTGGACGCTTGCTTGACCTGTTAGATGAATTGCGTGAAAAATGTCCATGGGATAACAAACAGACCAACGAGAGCTTACGTACCAATACGATTGAGGAAACTTACGAGTTGTGCGAGGCAATTATCAAGGACGAGCCTTCGGAAATAAAAAAAGAATTAGGCGATGTGTTACTGCATGTTATTTTCTATGCCAAAATTGCCGATGAAAAAGGACAGTTTGATATAGCCGATGTTTGCAATGCTTTGTGCGACAAGCTGATTTTCCGCCATCCCCATGTTTTTGGAGAAGTGAAAGCTAAAACAGCCGGTCAGGTGGAACAAAACTGGGAGCAAATTAAATTGAAAGAGAAAGGCGGTCATAAAACTGTTCTGGAAGGCGTCCCTGCTTCATTACCCAGCATAGCGAAAGCGCACCGTATTCAGGACAAAGCGCGGAATGCCGGTTTCGATTGGGATAAAAAAGAAGATGTGTGGGCAAAAGTTGAAGAAGAACTGAACGAATTAAAAGATGAAATTCATACCATGAATAAAGACCGGATGGAAGCTGAATTTGGCGATTTATTTTTCAGTCTGATTAACGCCGCCCGCTTATATGCCATCGACCCCGACAACGCTTTGGAGCGCACAAACCAGACCTTCATCCGCCGCTTCAACTACATTGAAGAGAAAGCAAGGAAAAGCGGAAAATCATTGAAAGAAATGACTTTGGCTGAAATGGAAGTCTTTTGGCAGGAAGCGAAGGATATGAAAGATTGAGAATTAACACAAAAAATAAAGAGGCTGTTTATACGCTGTAGCGTTATTTAAAACAACCTCTCTTAAGTAGATTAAAAATAAAAATACCTCAAGCTAAGGAAATTAACAAATCGTCTTCTTCCTGATGAAAAACTAATTTTTCTTCCCGAGCCAACCAACCTATTGCTGCATAAACTTCCTTATCGTTTAATTTAGTAGCCTTTTTCAATTCCTTCAAACTTTTGGTTCCTTCTGCGTCCAAGACTTTCCAAACAAGTCCTGCATCGTTTCCAATTTTTTCTTTCATTTGTCTGTCTCCTTTCGTAATTTTAAAATATTTTATTCAGTTAAATATCATTTATTAAACCACCAAAATCTTATATCTTTTACAACTAAAAAACTACTGTCCGGTCACCTTACTGTATAAGTCCTCCATTTTTTTGTACTGATCATTCATATCCAAACTGTAATAAATATTACGTAAAGCAAAAATGGCAGTTTTATTTTTTTCATCCGCTTGAAAAACCTTTTCAAAGTAAGGCAGAGCTTCTTTGAAATAATTCAGCGATTGTTGAGATAATTCTTTCGCCTGATTGGCATCTGAATTAGAATCGGCATCCTTCCGCTTTTCAACGCCCAGATTGAAATATACCCGTCCGAGATGCGTTAAGAAATCCATATTTGCCGCATCCAACTCAATCGCTTTTTTCATATATTTAATAGCTTCATCCGATTTTTTATCCGCTTCATACATTTGACCCATAACGTCGTAAAATTGCGCATTATCGGGATGTAGCGCAATCGCTTTTTCTAAATAGGAAATGGCTTCGGCGGAATTTCCGGAATTAATGCCCAAATTTATCATCTCCACGACAAAATAATCATTGTCCGGAAATTTACTGAATCCTTCTTTAACCAGTTTAACATAAGTGACTGAATCGCCTGATTGACGATATTCGAGAGATAAGTTTTTATAAATGTCACTTTCCGGGAAAGCGGCGTTAGCAACATATCCCTTATTTTTAACCTCCTCATATAAAGCAATAGCTGCTTTATGATCGGGAATCATCGAAGCCGCCAAACCGGCGTAGTAGCGGTTCATTAGTTCGATTGTATCTCCTTTTGCAATATTCCATTTATTGTCTTTATCATCTTTAAAAAGTTCCATGTTAGGAATATCGCCAAACAGTTTGAAATTTTCGTAGGCTTTTTTATAGTCATTTTTGTTAAAAGCAATAAGACCCGCATTAGGGTAATACGGACGGTTAATTCGTATATTTGAACGAATGTCTTTCAAAAATTTCGGCTTGACTTTCCCTTTTTCATCAGGGAGTTGGTCTAACGCAGCCGCTTTTTCGAAATACGGCATAATCTTTTCCAAAGCGCCGTACATTACTTCTTCATTTGGTTGTTTCCCTAAAAGCTCCAAAGCTCTTTCTGTGTCAAATTGCTTTTGTTCAATCAGACCGGCAATATACCAAGTTTCAGCATTATTTGCTGTTTCAGGATTTGTCAGCGCACCTTTGATAAGATTACGCGCTTCTTCAAATTTGGGTGGAGAGCTATTCAAAGCAGCTTTTGCTTCACTTACGGCTTTTTTTTGTCCGAAAGAGAGGCTAACAAGAAAGCATAATACTCCGCTAAATACAATTTTTTTCATAATCATTAATTATTTTGTTATTAGTATTTCTATATCGTTTGCAAAATTACAAATTATTCATCAATATTTTCCAAATTTCCATCATTTTCTGTATTATTTTCTTCAAAACCATCACTTTTGACGCTTTCTTCTTCTATTTCTTCCAGATCGGATTCGGAAATTACTTTACAAACGGAGGCAATTTCATCGTTCCGCTTTTCTAAATTTATCAAGCGAACGCCTTGCGTTGCCCGCCCGATAATACTTAAATCGGAAACTTTCACCCGAATGGTAACTCCCGATTTATTGATAATCATCAAGTCGTTTTCGTCGGTCACGCTTTTGATACCTACCAAAAATCCTGTCTTTTCGGTAACATTCAAAGTCTTTACTCCTTTTCCTCCGCGATTGGTGATACGGTAATC
>Ga0209629_10003969_pt1 | contig 10808 bp, 6 predicted proteins | sample TergutCu122P5_FD_187286 | JGI IMG/M metagenome (GOLD analysis project Ga0209629, IMG submission 187286) | Cubitermes ugandensis P5 segment gut microbial communities from Kakamega Forest, Kenya - Cu122 P5 (SPAdes) (version 2) | ecosystem: Host-associated > Arthropoda: Insects > Digestive system >... | reverse complement strand
TATATATACGACGTTAGCATTTCTGGCTTTACTAGGAGCTCCATATACATACGAAATTAGTAGCCTAAGGGTTAATATTATTAAATGGCAAGTGAAATTTAATCCGGTAGCCTAAGGGTTAATTATGAACGAGTAGAATTGTTGCTTTCAGATTTTGTAATATTAATAACAATTAATTATTCATGTTAGTTCGTGAATATTTCAAATTTTGAAAATAATGTCTGTTTTTGTTTTGTGAACAGAGTACTCTGAATGAGCAGGAGACCGCATGTGCTGCAGAGAGCCGAAACTGCTGTGATGTGTGCGGTAAAGTATTCAGCGATCGTTACGGCCTGAAGGTGCATCAGCGCATACATACCGGCGAATGTCCGTATACGTGCGATGCGTGTAATAAGTCATTCACACAGCTGAGCCAACTGAAGACACATCAACGTGTACATACTGGGGAACGTCCATATACCTGTGTCGTGTGTAATGAGTCATTCACACAACAGAGTAGTCTGAAGAAACATGAACGAATACATACTGGCGAACGGCCATATACCTGCGAAGTGTGTAATAAGTCATTCACTGACCGTGGTACTCTGAAGAATCATCAACGCCTACATACCGGGGAACGTCCGTATACCTGCAAAGTGTGTGGTAAGTCGTTTTCTCGGCAGCATACTCTGAAGAAACATGAACGCCTACACAATGGAGAGCGCCCATATAGCTGTGAAATGTGTAATAAATCGTTTACTGAGCAAGGCCATCTCAGGGCACATCAGCGCCTACATACTGGAGAACGTCCATATGCCTGTGAAACATGCAATAAATCGTTCACTCAGTGGGGTACTCTGAAGAGACACAGACGTGTGCATACTGGAGAACGTCCGTATACCTGTAAAGTTTGTAATAAATCGTTCACTGAACAGAGTTCTCTGAAGAAACATGAATATATACACACTGGAGAACGTGCATATACCTGTGATGTATGTAATAAATCATTCACCCAGGGAGGTCCCCTGAAGAGGCATCAACGCCTACATACGGGAGAATTTCCATACACCTGTGCAGTGTGTAATAAGTCATTCACTGAACAGGGTAATCTGAAGATACATCAGCGCCTTCATACTGGGGAATGCCCATATGCATGTGAAGTGTGCAGTAAATCATTTACTGATCAGGGTACTCTGAAGAAACATCAGCGCGTACATACCGGAGAACGACCCTTTACGTGCGAAGTGTGCGGCAGATCATTCTCGGAACGGGGTAACCTGAAGAGACATAAACGTATACACACTGGGGAACTTCCATATAAGTGTGATGTGTGTAACAAGTCATTCACTTCTAAGGATGCCGCAAAGGATCACCTGCATGTTTGTAGTGTGTAGTGTCTGTAGTTCTGCGATAAATTACCCAAAGACAGGCTTGAGAACTGATTTCGGGACCCCTTCTGGGTGCCAAGGCTAGGTTTCTGGCTTTTAACAGGACACAATCCAGGGCTGTTACTGGCCTTCTTACTGACATAATACCCTGAGAAGACATTTTCACCTAATGGAGCTGTCAGAAAGTCCACTGTGTAGGAGGTGTGGAGCAGAGGATGAAACCTTGGCCCACATTCTTTGTGAATGTGAAGCTTCGGCTTCACTTCGACGTATGTATCTGGGCTCCTTCTTGGAGCCAGAGGACATTAACAGAATAAGTCTGGGGCCCATCTGGAACTTCAGTAAAGTAACAGGGCTCCCATAAATTGATATGGGGCACAAAGGGCCCGTCAGTTAAGGCCTAGGTGCATCAGGACCGTGAGGTCTCGAACCCGATCGCAATCAATCAATAAATCTGCGATGAGTTCGACCAAATATTCACTTACGAGAGTGATGTGTGAAATCTATGCCCTATATGTGTTGGGGATTATCATTGTATCTGACACAAACATAATGAATCGTACATTTCTTGAAACACTGTCAGCCACCGGCACAGATACCGTGTTCGTTCCTGTATGTGATGCAACACACATGCTCTGTGTCCAAGCAGTATTTGAATATGCTGCAGTTACAGGAACAGCTGTACTTTGGTAAATTATTCTGTTAGTGTTAAGTATAGTCCCTGTTGCGGTGATGGAACTCGCCAATTAAAATACAGTAGGGTCTCGTATTGCGATGGTTCGTTTTATGATGATTCACTTTTATGACCCTTGTCCAGTCGTACCAAGTGCTCCTGACTTTTGGTGCATCAGTGTTGCAACTCAGGCTTAACTTTCTCTACTTAGTACGCTTCTAGCTCTTTTCTGGTGTGCATGTGTTTCTTCTTTTTCTATTTTAGTGCAGTTCTTTTAAGTTGAGTGTGATTTTTCCACCCATGACATCCATGAAAGAGAGAGAAATGAAGAAAAGATCAAAAAGATTGACGGTAAATTCTTTCTTGATGTCTTCTGAAGCACGGCCTGGGCCTTCTTCAGCAAAATAAAAAGTGATTTTGAATAGTCAGCTTCACATTTCAAACTCTCTACCCCGAGGGAAGAACTCAGGTGCCCCTTGAAATTTGTGTGGGTTCCTGTGCCAGTTTGAACACTCTGGAAATATTATATGTTCTTTATTTTGCATCGTTCTGTATTCTGGCACATGTTTTTATACTGCCAGAGGAGTCTGTGGAAGTTGCCCAAAATGTAGACAGACTTTTTGAGAAGTAAAAAGTGCAGTAAAGCGAGGAAAGCATGATTCAGTCAGATGTGACGTCCGTTTCAAAGCCAGAGCCCTAGTGACAGCGTATGAACAGCAAGATTCTTGTGGTGTGTACCATGCTGTACACTGTCACATGTTGACTTCGGTCTGAAGAGAAATACAAATTGCTGGGCTAAAGCAGAGGGTCTGCTGTGTTACATTATGCTGCATATCGAAGGCTAGTGTTAAGGGTCCCCATACACCCTAAAGGGCCCCCATACACCCTGAGTTAAACTGTGCAGTTTAACTGTTTAAAAAAACTGCGCATAAAACTGAACTGAATGTTCTCTGGCACAGCACAGGTTTCCCATCCGGTTTGTCAGGTTTTTTTGTCAGTTCTGTGTGTCTTCTTGTGCGTGTGACTGTGGTGGATAAAAACAAGGCTGTTGTTTGCTGTTTGCTAGCCACATTGGCCATATTGTTATCCAAAAAGATGAAAAGAAAGCGTAAAATGTGGAGTAAGAAGTGGTATTTGAAAAGGAATATATCATGCAATGCTCATCTCTTTTATTCATTTTGGAAGGCCGAGTGCCTTCAGATGATGCCATCATGGTGTTGGCAGGTAAACTGAGGGAATCCCACGGTTTCCTCAGTTTACCTGCGCAGTTCTCTGTGTGAAAGACGACTGGAAAGGACAGTTCTGAGCCCTACGCTATTGCCAATCAAAACTACACAATTTACTCCGTTTTTCCATCAGGTATGACGTCACACAGTAAAATCGCTCTATTTAACTGTGTCTAGCACCCTTACAGATTGACATTTTTCCCCCTACAAAATAAATGAGGTTGCCCTTCCCACCATGCATTCAGTGCTGTGAGAGATTTGCATTGAAATGTAGTAACACAAATTGTTTATATTGTCAGAAACTTCAAGGAAATCCTCTTGTATTATTTTTGAATGTCATTTGTCTTAAATTTCTGAACCAGGAATATATTATTCAATTATTGCTTGATTGTAACAATTTATGTGTGTTTCCTGATCTTTTTTTGTATGTTGAAAAATATATGATAGAATTTTTGATTCATTGTTTGGATTGATGACTGTCTGGCATCGAGTTTAGGTACCGTCCTTAGACCAGGCAAGGTCCTGCATGTTGACAAGTACAGGAGTGCTGCATGATGCACTGCCGTCTGATGAACGCAAAATTGCTAGAATCTGTTACCATTCCACACAAAAGATGCATCTGCTGTATAAGCTGTCAGTCAGGAAACTACAGATTTAAAAATGGCTTCTATTTTCATTGAAACATGTCAGATATTCAGCTATTTCTGAGTCAGGAAAAGATGTCTTCATTAAATTACTTGTGCAATCTGTAGGTCTTTAATTGCTGTGATGTTTTGCGTAGTGGAATGGTAATAGGCCCACTACCACATGTACTTCCTCTCCCTATGACCCTGGCAGCACAAAGAAGTTAAGATTCTAGAGATATGGCCTCACCTCAAACATTCTTATGTTTTGTTGTTTCCCCATATGCCTCAAATCTAATGATACTTTGAACTGAATATTACATACCAACTAATGCACTTCTATATATATATAATAATATATTAGTCTAAAATGTTAATCTTAAAACACTTAAAAACATCCAACATGTTTCGATCTTTATTCAGATCCTCTTCAGGGAGCTCGTAGGCTCCTTGTTAAAGTCGCTAAATGTAAAAATCACTGCATCTAAAATTTTTTAGAAGGTCAATTGTGGTGATGCAGCAGCATAACGTTTGGTGTACGTGCGTGACGTTCAGTGTGGGGATGTATGTAATGATCCTTTGTTTGCAGTAGATGTGAACGTTCATGAAATGAACGCTTAAAACATCTATATTTGTTCTTAAGGTGTCCTGTACATTTGCACTTACACACTCAGACGTGACAAAAGAGCAATCAAATTACAGTGAGAACAAACACTAAACTTTAAGAAAAAATTATGTATTTCCTTCACTAACTCACTCAAACCTGTTACTACTAAGCATTCAGCACTGGGATACAGGAATTCAATTGAATGTCTACAACCAGTATGTTTATAGATGGTGCTGGTTGACTGCTTTCCACTTGCACTCAACCAATTGGCACAATGGGACCAGTCACAGATGTGACTGAATTTCACCCTGAATCTACTACTTAGTAGCACAGACATATGAATTGAATTGAATGGTATTTGGGGTCAAGCCCTTCCAGGCCCGATGCACCTATGCCTTAGGACAGGCCCTTTGTGCCCCATGTTCTGTACCTAGTTAGAGGAGCCCTGTTCCTTCAGCAAAGTTCCAGATGGCCCCCACCACTAGCATCCTGATGTCCTCCGGGTCCAAAAAGAAGGAACCCAGATACGCATGTCTGAGTGAAGCCAGTGCCTCACATTCACACAAAATGTGGACTGAGGTTTCCTCCTCAGTACCACATTTCATACAGGTGGGGGTTATTACTCAGCCCCATTATATATAGATGTCTTCTGAAAGTGTTATGTCCAGTAAACAGGCCAATATGGCTCAGAAATAGCATGCAGCATTATTCTCTTCCTTCATCAGCCAAAGACTTTTGCGTTTGTTTCAATATTGCCAGCTGAAATCCCGCACACTGTTAAAACATACAAACAGTTCAACTGGACTTTACATTCTCTGAACCGTACACCATGACACATATACGTGAGAATGACCAATGAGAGATACACACTTTTTCTTATTAATTTATTCCAATTAAACTGTCCTCCACGTTTTGAGAAAATTTATCGTCATTCCAATCACACCGTGTTAGCAGCTAGATGCACGGTAAAAAACTGTATGCTGCGTGTACAGAAATGACCTCCTGACAATGAACAGTTATTTGTTCAAAACATGTAGAGGATAATTTCATTGGAATAAATTAATGAGAAAAAGTGTGCATCTCATTGGTTATTCTCACGCATGTAATTCGACTGGATATTCGTTCTAAGCCTTACAAAGATGACGTATGGTAACCCTGCTTAAGACTTTCCTACTAAAGTTTTGTATACATGTTTCGCCTTTCCATGGGCACTAATGCTAACCCCTCCCTCTACTTCACCAACTTCACGAACTTGATCTACTGGCACATTTGTGTTCCCCAGCTGTGCCAGATAAACTTTCAGTGTACCAGTATATCTCAAATGGTACTGGCTGCACCTACTGGATGGGTTATCAAGGAGGGTAGTTAATGGATGAAAATAGCACAAGAAAAATTGTAACCATTTATACAGAACAGTAATTAAACACACAGTGTTGATGTAACAAGTTTTATTTGATTTCATACATCTACAGGTAACTGGAGAGTGTAAAACTTTACATTTAACAAGTGCATGCACTTACAGCTGGGGCCACAACATTTTTTATTGCACTGTTTTGATACAAAAGTTGCTTTCAATACAGCACAATACAGTCACATCTGTAGCTGCTGTCCTGATAGATATAAGGGAGGCCTCAAAAGTAAGGACACATTAATTTGCTTCTACGTGTTTTAACCTGTAAGTCGTTCCTGCACATCTTATGAGGTCATATACGGGAGTGAAGGTAGAGCTAGACTCATTCTTAACTACAGCACTAGACAGAGGTGAGTGGTCATTTTCATAACCCAGCTACTTTATCCGCCCTGAGGGAAAGAGCCCCTGATACTCATCAAATAGGAGGCTGCGTGGGCTCTCGAGGGTCAGTCTGGACATTTTGGAGAAGAGACAAATCTCTTGTTCCTGTCAATCTAAGTACAATTGCTTGGGTGTCCAGCCCCAACGGCTGGTCACTATAGCTGCACACAATATTGCATGCATTTCATTTCCACTTTTACCTGGAAGACAGTTTGACACATGCGGATGTTTTAATGTGTAGTGTGTTGATGGCTACAGGGGGTTTGGTGTAAAGTTTTGACTCAAACAATATAGATCATCCTTCAAATGGGACAAATGCTGCAATAAGGAAGATTATTATGTTGGAAAATAATGTGTATGCGTGCTTTAATCACTGTCTAGTATCGTAACGGTATAATCGAGTTGCGTCACAAAAATTATGTTACCTTACTTCGTGGAGTCCCCTTGACATCCATTATGTTCCACATACAGAATACAAAACTGGAAACAGCTGTTCCACACAACTTCAGTCTTAAGAGTTGTGTCCCTATTGAAGTACGCAATATTGGTAACCAGGAGTAAATGGATGTGGCTGAAGGGTGCAAAAATGTGTTTTGTGTAACTCTCAGGCCTTTTTCAGATGCCTGGGAAGGAAAAATGTATGTGCGGATTGGCGTACCCGAGACCGGATTACACACTAAAACTACATTCTGCACTTGCATGTTTCACGGTGCCATGGGAAGGTTTGAAAGGACTTCTAGATGGTTTTTCTGAACACTTGGTGTGTCTTGTGGTCTGTCTGGAACATCATGTATTATAAACACAAAGAGACACAAACATTTTTTAATAGTAAAAATCTATTTTTAATTTCAAACTTTCGCTGTGTTCTGAATGTTGTATAATATCTTCTGGGTAATTCCCCGGTGTCTGAATTTTATATGCCAACGTTTCGGAACACTGTCTGTTCTGAAACATCGGCATATAAAATTCAGACGCCGGGGAACTACCCAGGAGAAAGCACACAACAGTAAAAATCTATTTATGTCGTACACAGAAAAAATTAAACAAGAGATAGTACTTAAGAAGAATCTGAATCTTGACAATAACACGTGTCGTGCGACACACCTGAGGTTCAGAAACACAGTTCTAGACAATAAAAATACACGTTCTAGATCAGGCCAGTTCAAATTTTCACCCGTTGCAGAAACTTCGGCAAAATTTGGTCTGCCTGCAGAGAACACACAAGCTCAAAACTCAGAATGAATTAGTTTACATATAATTATACATGTAATTTTACAGCGTATTTTTCTATACGCCACACGACGTAAAACTACACTGACAATGACAGAAACAATCGGAAAATATAATTCACAACTTAGGCTAGGGCGTCGCAACGTTCAGTGCACGGTTTCACAAAATAAATCAGTAACGTAATGTATGTCTCCAAAAATAAACAGTTCGTACATTTTCAAAAAACTTCTGCAGTATTATATCTTGGCTTTGCCAGAGGAAGAGCTGAAAGACATTTCCTTATAGCAGATGTCTCTGCAGGCAACATGACACTGTCACACGCAATGCAGGTCGATCAGGCCTGTTCTAGAGAGTGTTCAAGATACTTTTTCTGCTCATACCACTACTACTACTACCATTTACATTACGTGTATGGGCTAATGGACAAAATACGTTATATACAAAAACTGAATGATACAGAGTCCCCATCATCTGGGTTACCAGTATGCCTTCCCTCATGTATATGGGGACAGATTTTTACAGAACTATACATAAAATTCCCCTTAACTCCTGCAGATCACATCCTTGGATGACAAATTTCGCAACAGGGGACAGTTTTATTCCGTTTCCCCACACGTGTTAGAACAAAATATTTACTTTTAAATGCATATAATTAAGGTTTATTTGTAAGCAGTACTGCATACACAAACCATATTTACATTATTTCTTATGAATGGAAATTTTCCTGCTTAAATTTGTCTGCTTTACATTGAATTTATCTGGTCACGATTGACCACAGACAGCAAAGACCCCCTGCACGCGCTGCACTGCATTCAAACTGCGACTCAGTATGACAATACACTAAAGTTTTTGGCCAAGTGCAAGAACACAACATCCTTTCTTTTACTATATACATATTTGTTAGTCCCATTTGTCTTCAGGATGAAATCAACAGCAACACTACAATTCAACCCATTACATTTCTGGTTACCTTTTGGTATCGTGCAGCAGTTGATGTGATATGTATCATACTTGCACTGTTCTGTCATCTGTCCTTCGCAGCGACGTGACACTGATCATTATGCCACTTCTACTCAGCGCTAATGTACCTACCTTCATCTGTCTACACTTATTTCATGCGACGGCTGCTTGTTCTTTCCTGTGCCTGGCTCCATGGCTGTCCTTATGAATTCCTCGGCGATCTCACGGTCAAGTCCGGTGTACGTGCAAGCCACTTCTTCTTCGGTCACTGACCTCTGTTTCTCCTTTTCCTTCGAAGCACTGCTGCGCTTCCTCTTCTTTGTGCCACGACGTCCTCTTTGAACAGTGTCACTGTCTTGAAAGTGCCACACCCCTTCCTGCAAACATTATTTTTGGCAAATTTGATGACCACTCATATTGCAACAACACTGTCAGAGTAATGAATGTAACTGCAAAATGCATAATAAATCAGCAGAAGTATCGGTTGCTTGCCCAGAACTTGGTTTCTATCTTCATCAATGTAACATACAGTAGCTAACAACTGCAAGGATCCCTGTATGGGCCTTGAGGGTTCCAGGAGGTTGAGGTTCCCAGATTTCAAGATAATCGGCATGTGAAGGTGGTAAATTTGTCAGCCCTACGTACTGGCCGCCTTCACCCCCATGATATACCCCTAGTACTCATTTCTGTTACAGGCTGATTCGACCCCAGGGCCATAGTGCGGCCAGAAGGATACGGTCAATGAAAAATTCCAGTGGTCGCATTGGAAACCCATCCTGTGGCCATCCAGCTTGTATCGCGGTGCCACAAGCAACTGCGCCACTGTGTACCCCATTAGAAAACAAGGACAAATCAAATTCCGAAAATGACTGCCAGCATTCGGTCCGTCGGTCCAGAATCTTTTGTCTTGCCACTTGCAACCCAAAGTGTAAAGATGAAAATATATGGAACCATAATATTGTCTTTTATAGTGTGTGCAGTACAGGGCGTGCGGTAGCCTAGTGGTTAAGGCACTATGCTACAAACCGGCAGGTCGCAGGTTCGATTCCCGATGGTGCCACTGGAATTTTTCAGTGACATAATCCTTCCGGTCGCACTATGGCCCTGGGGTCAACTCAGCCTCTTAACAGAAATGAGTACAGGTGTATTTCCTGGGGGTAAAGGCGGCCGGTGCGTAAGGCTGACAACCTTACCACCATCCTGTGCCGTTGTCATGAAATCTGGGAACCTTAAACTTCCTGGAACCCTCTGGGCCACTCCAGGCCTGTAATGGGACTGCTTTATAGTGTGTGCAGTGGAATATAGTGGGAATGACAATGGTGGTGCCTAGGCCAAGGAGACTGCTAGCATGATGTCGCATGCATCATCACATACGTACGTAGGTGCACTAGCACCCTTACAGAACGTATCTCTCTCACCACTCTAAGCCTTTGCCTTCTGTTTCACCAGTTTCTTGGAGATTTCCCCATATATTTATTACAACACAATAAATAAATTTCATATTTGGGGGTAGCTGTCAGAGAAATGCCCTCATTTTTTCAGCTTGGTGTATTCCCCCCCCCATATCTTCTTTGGTAACAAATGACCGTATTAGCAATGTGAGTTGTGTTGCTAGGCCACTACAGCGCACTGCAAGATTACTTTGTCTGCCGTGTATTCGGACAGCAGTCTGAAATGCAAGGTGATGGCCAGTAGGAGAGACGTACAGACAAACGGATTAACAGAGAGGCCAAGAGATCCTTCGTAAAATCAGGGAAGGAACTGGAATCCCAAATTACAGTTTAAATTTCATGGTTACACCGTGCACCCATAATATTCAGCACTTTAATTTCTAACTGATGCACATAACGTTAAAGAACGTAGAATTATTAAAACATTTTAAAATAAGTAAAACTGCTCCAGCATGTTTCGGTTTACAAGGGAACCATCATCAGCGAGCCATGGTCAGTACTTAGCTAAAAATTACACACTTGGTTAAAAGTAGATACATAGAGGCTGTACAGGACATTGTCAGTGTTATGGCTGCATATTGTGACCTGTGAGGCATGTGCGCACAGTGCACACGCCTCACAGGTTACACTATGCAGCCATAACACTGACAACGTCCTGTACAGCCTCTACGTATCTACTTTTAACCAAGTGTGTAATTTTTAGCTAAGTACTGACTGTGGCGGGGGCGCGCGGTGGCGTAGTGATTAAGGCACTACCCGATGGTGTCATTGGAATTTTTCAATGACATAATCCTTCCGGTCGCACTATGGCCCTGGGGTCGACTCAGCCTCTAACAGAAATGAGTACCAGGTGTATTTCCTGGGGGTAAAGGCGGCCGG
>Ga0209629_10003967_pt1 | contig 10810 bp, 8 predicted proteins | sample TergutCu122P5_FD_187286 | JGI IMG/M metagenome (GOLD analysis project Ga0209629, IMG submission 187286) | Cubitermes ugandensis P5 segment gut microbial communities from Kakamega Forest, Kenya - Cu122 P5 (SPAdes) (version 2) | ecosystem: Host-associated > Arthropoda: Insects > Digestive system >... | reverse complement strand
CTATTGAAGGGAAATTCTGATGGATGACGCCCAGTCCTATGAGGCGATCCGGAACAACATCGTGGTGTACACGAGGGGCAAGCGGTTTTTCGAAGTGACGGGGCTTGAGCGCACCGAACTTCTCAACTGGGTCTTGGCCAAGAACACCGAGTATGTCATGCCTGGGACGTGCGTCGAGTCGCTCGCCCTGAACGAAGACGGTCGGCCGATCGATCTCGTGCTGGCCATTTTTGAAGAGGAGCGGACAATCCTCGTGAGCGATGTCGAGGATGGGTTGCTGGACAACCTCGCCCCCATTGTCGAGGAACTCGGCCTGGAGGATGTCCAGATCAACGAGCTGATGGGCTGGTGCGCCATCGGTGTCGAGGGCCCGAACTGCTACGACGTGTTGAACGACCTGATCGAAGACGACATCGCCACCATGACCCTCAACGAGCGGCGCGACGCCGACTCGCCCCTGGGCGCGCCGGGCACCCTGGCCCGCATCGGCAAGACCGCCGAGTACGGCTGGTGCTGGCTGGGCGAGGCCGATGAGCAGGCCACCTACGAGGCCTTCTTGGAGCGAGTCGTCGAGAACGACGGCGGGCCGGCCACCGAGGCGGCTCTCTACCGGGCCCAGCTCGAGGTCAACAACGCCATCTTCCCCGACATGTTCGAGGGCGTCACCCTGCGTGAGGCCGGCATGGAGTGGTTCGCCGGCTCGGGCCGCGAGGACGACTACCGGGGTCGCCCGGCGGAGGATCCGGGCCCGCGCGAGCGTGGTTTCATCGCCGTCGAATGCCCGGGTCACGACATGCCCGAGAAGGGCACCGCGGTCATGGCCGGCGACACGAAGGTGGGCGAGATCTTCTTGAAGGCTCCCCTGGTGGGCACTGATCGTGGTTACGGCCTGGCCCTGCTCGACGTGCCGTTCGAGGTCCCCGGCCTCGACTTGGTCTGCGCCGACGTCGAGATCAGGACCCTGCCCCGTCCGGCGGTCGAGCCCATTTCGTGGGTTCAGTCGATCGGCGAGCAGACCGGCACGACCGCCCTGCAGGAGGCCATGGCCGAGCTGACCGCGCAGCGCACCGCGGCCGCCGAGGCTGCCGCCCGGGCGGCAGCCGCGGCCGAGGCCAGTCTCGACCCCGAGATGCTGGCCGCCATCGAGGCGATGGACGCCGAGGACGAGGAAGCCATCTCCGAAGAGACCTACCGGATCTGGGTCGAGGCCGAGGCCCGCGCCCGCGCCACGGCCGCGATCGAGGCGGTCGAGGCCAAGGCCGGTGCCGCGACCAAGAAGGTGCAGGCTCAGGCCGAGGCCATGGCCAACGGCGCCACCAACGGCGGCGCCAAGAACGCAGGCAAAGACGAAGGAACACGTAATGAGTGATGTTGTCGTCACCGGCCTCAGTCTCATCACCGCCCTCGGCAACGAGGCGGAGGAGAGCTGGAGTCGGATTCAGCAAGGTGTCTGCGGCATCGGCGAAGCTTATATCGTCCCCACCGCCAACATGGTGTCGACGATCGCCGCCGAGGTCCAGGACCCCACGTTTGAAGACCGCAAGGCGGTCGATGACACGCCCGAGGACGCCGCCATTGTCCACGACCGCTGCCACGAGTTGGCGCTGCGCGGCGTGCGGCAGGCCTTGGCTGACGCCGGGCTGGCCGATCAGGCCAGCCGTCCCTACGAGCCGGGACGCATCGGCGTCACGCTGGGCACGCTGATGGGCGGCGCCCGCCGGGCCGAGGTGTTTCAGCGCCAGTGGATCAACCGGGGCCTGGAGCACGCCAACACCGAGATGCTGGGCCAGTACCCGCCGCACACCGTGGCCGATTACGTGGCTCGGGAATTCAACCTGATGGGGCCGAGGACCGTGCCGTCCAACGCCTGCGCCGCTTCCGCCGTGGCCATCGCCTACGGCAAGGAACTGCTCGATTCCGGCAAGGCCGACATGGTCGTGGCCGGCGGGGCGGAGCCCAACGGTTACCTGGCGTTCGGCGGTTTCTCCTGCCTGGACGCCCTCGATCCGAAGCCAACAGCCCCCTTCTCGCGCAGCGCCGGCCTGACCCTAGGGGAGGGTTCCGCCTTCCTCATCCTGGAACGCCGGGAGGACGCCGAGGCCCGCGGGGCCAAGATCCTCGCTGTCATCGCGGGCTACGGCTTCTCGGCCGACGCCCACCACGCCACCGCGCCGGACCCGTCGGGCGCCGGCGCGGCCCAGGCCGTCCGGTCCGCCATCGCTATGGCTGGTCTGGAGCCCGCTGACATCGGCTATATCAACGCCCACGGCACGGGCACGCCGGCCAACGACGCCTCCGAGCCCAAAGCCATGCGCAGCGTCTTCGGCGTCGTCCCCCCGATGAGTTCGACCAAGTCGCTGACCGGCCACACCCTGGGCGCGGCCGGCGCGGTCGAGACCGCCATCACGGTCTTGGCCCTGCGCGACCAGATCCTCCCGCCGACCATGGTGTATGAGGACGCGGCGCCGCAAGAAGGCCTGGACATCATCCCCAACAAGGGCCGTCCCGGCAAGTTTTCGGCCGCCATCTCGACGTCGTTCGCCTTCGGCGGCAACAACGCCTGCCTGGCGGTGACCTCGCCGGAGCGGCGCAGCAAGCCCGAGCCCCCCAGGCGCGACGTCGTCATCACGGGCATGGGCGCGATCGTGGCCGGGGCCAAGTGGTCGCGCAACCTGCACAGCCACGCCCAAAGCGGCCAGAGGGCCTACGGCGAAGAGTGGATGGAGGTGGCCAATCTCGGGCAGTACCCGATGGCCACCGTGCCGCTCAAGAACTTGAGCGGCGGCATCAACCCGCACTACAACCGGCGGCTCGACCCGCTCAGCCGCCGCTTGGAGCTGAGCGTGGCCGAGATTCTGAAGGCGCGCCGGCTGAGCGTGGCCCAGGCTGCCGCGACCGGCCTGTTCTTCGCCACCAACACCGGCCCGATCACGTCCGTGGAGAATTTCCAAGGCGGCCTGCTGCGGACGAGCTCGGGTTCGGCCAAGCACTTCCCCAACACTGTGATGAACGCGGCCCCCGGCCACGTCGCCCTGCTGCACCAGCTGAAGGGCCCGACCATGACCATGTGCTCGGGCACGTCGGGGGCCATCGCCGCCCTCTGGCTGGCCCACCGCATGATCGCCCGCGGCGAATGCGACCGCATTTTCGTGACGGCCGCCGACGAGGTGACCGAGGCCTTGGCTTTCACCTACGCCGTTCGCCCGCACTACCTGTCGATGGATACCTGCCACCCCTTCCAGGACTCGGGCCGGGTCATCGGCGACGGCGGCGCCGCCATCCTCTTGGAGGCGGCCGAGACAGTCGATCCCGCACTGGCCCTGGGCCGGATCGACGGCTACGGAATGACCGGCGCCGTCGCGGAAGACTGCGCCATGCCGGACGACGCCGACGCTTGGGCGTTGTCCTTCACCCAGGCGATCGAGGAAGCCGGGCACGACGTGGACGCCGTCGTGGCGGCCGCCACCGGTCACCCCCACATCGACGACCTGGAAGCCAGCGCCATCCGCCAGGCCGGCCTGGACGGGCTCGCCGTGTACGCGCCCAAGGTCATCACGGGCGACCTCAGCGTCGTCTCGCCGCTGATCGGCGTGATGTGGTCGCTCTGGCTGGCCCGCGAGGAACAGCTCGATCGCGACACCTTCGGCTACAGCGACCTCTTCGGCCCCGTGCCGGAGGCGGTCAAGAGCACCCTCGTCTCGTCGTTCGACGTGGGTGGTAACTACCATTCGGTCGTCGTTTCGGCGATCTGACGCACGACCCGCGTGCAGAAAGGCAGTCCCATGGTTGAGGTCTGGCTCTTGGGCCTGAGACCCCAGGGCGTCGATCCGCTCGGTCGACCCCGCAGCCAGCCCGGACGTGTCCTTCTGAGCGCGGCTACGGCCACGCGGGACTGCCCCGCCCGCTCGGGGCAGCCCTGCCGGCCGGAAAGGCTGGCGGACAGCCGCTCGCGCTGTCTGGACTGCGGCTCCTGGTGGTCGGTCTCCCAAGTCGCCCACCACGGGGCCGTGGCCCGCGCCAGCCTGTCGGTCGGCGTCGACGTCGAGGATCGGCGTTGCCGCCCGAACGCGCTGCGCCGGGCTTCGCGGTGGTGCGGCGTCAATGTGACGACCGCCGAACAGTGGACCCAGGCGGAAGCCTTGTGGAAAGCAATGGGCGCGGGGAAACGACCGCCGCACGACGGCGAGATCCCCTTGGCCGAAGCATGGCAGGAGGGCTGGCAGCCGTCGCGGGACGGTGCGTGGTGGCTGCGAACCGAATCCGAACCCTACCCCTGGAGCATCGCCCTGCCCCACCTCGGAGATTCCCCTCCCTCCGTGACTTTCGTGTCCGGCTTGGACACTGACGGCATCGCTTGGTCTCTTTCGCGTTGAGGCCGCTGATGAAATTCCTTCGACCACCAATCGGCAGCACCGATCATTTGAAAGGCATGTGAATACTGTGGGAATCCTCGACGGTAAACGAATCCTCGTGACGGGACTGACCGCCCGTAATTCGATCGCTTTCCGCGTGGCGCAAATCGCTCAGCAGGAAGGCGCCACCATCATGGTGTCGAATTTCGGTCGGGCCATGCGGATGACGCGCCGTTCGTGCATGGGGCTCGACACCAGGCCCCCTCTCCTGGAACTCGATGTGACCAAGCAGGCGGATCTGGACAAGGTGGCCGGCGAGGTCGAAAAGGAACTGGGCGGCCTGGACGGGGTCGTCCACGCCATCGCCTACGCCAACCCCTTCCAGGCGATGGGGGGCCTGTTCATGCAGACGGGTTGGGACTCGGTCGACGAGTCGCTCAACATTTCGGCCTATTCGCTGGTGGCGCTGGCCCGGGCCTGCCTGCCCGTTCTGACCGAGGGCTCGGCTATCGTCGGCCTGAGTTTCGAGAGCCGAGTCTCGTGGAAGGCGTATGACTGGATGGGCGTGTCCAAGGCGACCCTGGAGTCGATCTCGCGCTACCTGGCGCGCTACGTCGGCCCGCTCGGCATCCGCAGCAACATCATCTCGTCGGGCCCGCTCGACACGTTGAGCAAGAACGCGATTCCGCTCAAGAACCACGAGGACGAAAAGTGGAACATGCGCGCCCCCATTCCCTGGAACGTGCATGACACCACGCCGACCGCCCTGACCACCGTGGCCTTGCTGAGCGATTTCTTCCCGTCCACCACGGGCGAGGTGATCCACGTCGACGGCGGCTTCCACTCGGCCGGCATGTAGAGACCCTTCAGCCAATCAACCAGTTATCCCAACGCCCCGGGCCTCCGGTCGACCTCTCTTCACCTCCGCGCGATACTGGGAAGATGTCCCGCACTCGGCAGGTTGTGGTCTTGGGCTCGACCGGTTCCATCGGCGTCCAGGCACTCGACGTCATCGCCACCCACCCGACTGATTTCAGCGTCGTCGGCCTGGCGGCCCAGGGCACCCGCCCCGAGTTGCTGGCCGACCAAGTGGCCGCCACGGGGGCGCGCCGGGTGGCCCTGCCGGACGAGGCGGCGGCGGCCCGGGTCGAAGCGCTGCTGGCGGCTCGCCGGCTCCGGCCGGTCACTCTGACGGCGGGAGCCACGGCGGTGGCCGACTTGGCCGCCACCCCGTGCGACGTCGTGCTCAACGCGGTCACGGGGTTCGCCGGACTGACCTCATCCTTGGCGGCGCTCCGGGCGGGCACCCGTTTGGCCCTGGCCAACAAGGAATCCCTCGTGGTGGGGGGCCGGTTCCTCCTGGATCGGGCCGGGCCCGGCCAGCTGACGCCGGTCGATTCGGAGCACTCGGCCTTCGCCCAGGCGTTGCGGGCGGGCCGGGCGGACGAGGTCAGCCGTCTCATCCTGACGGCCTCCGGCGGGCCCTTCCGGGGCTGGACCCGGTCGCAGCTGGCCCACGTCACGGCGGCGCAGGCCCTGGCCCACCCGACGTGGGCGATGGGGCGGACCATCACGATCAACTCGGCCACACTCGTGAACAAGGGCCTGGAGCTGATCGAGGCCTCCCTGCTGTTCGACGTGCCGCTGGACGCCATCACCGTGGTCGTCCACCCACAGTCGCAGGTCCACTCGATGGTCGAGTTCCGCGACGGGGCCACGCTGGCGATGGCCTCGCCGCCGGACATGAGGCTGCCCATCGCCCTAGGGCTGGCCTGGCCGCACCGGCTGGGCGACGTGATCGAGCCCTGCCGCTGGGACCAGCCGACGGCCTGGACCTTCGAGCCGCTCGACGAGACGGTCTTTCCCGCCGTCGCCCTGGCCCGCCGCGTCGGCCGGGCGGGCGGCACCGCTCCGGCCGTCTTCAACGCCGCCAACGAGGTCGTGGTCGACGCCTTCTGCGCCGGCCAGATCGGCTTCCTCGACATCACCGCCACGCTGTCGGCCGTGGTCGACCGCCACCTGGCCCCGCTCGCCCCCGGGGCCCTGGGCGGGCCCGGCGCCCCGACCGCCCCGGACGGCGAGGCGGTAGAGTCTGCCCCCGGACGTTTCGCCCCCGACTCGGAGCTCAGTCTCGCTGTGATCGAGGCGGCGGACGCTTGGGCCCGAGCCGAAGCGCTGGGGCTGATCGACGCGCGAAGGGGTTGACGATGGTGGGCGAGGTCCTGGCCGCCGTCGGCTTCTTTGTCCTCATCATCGTCTCGGTCATCTTGCACGAACTGGGCCATTTCGTGCCCAGCAAGCTGTTCGGGGTCCGGGTCCGCCAGTTCATGGTCGGGTTCGGGCCAACCCTGTGGAAGACGCGACGGGGAGAGACGGAGTACGGCGTCAAGGCCGTCCTGCTGGGCGGCTATTGCGCCGTTGTCGGCATGCTGCCGCCCTATCGCGAGGGCAAGGACACCCGGCTCAAGCGCTTCGCCGATTCCGTGCGGGAGTCCGATTGGCAGCACATCACGGACGACGACGTGGCGGGCGGTCGCCTGTTCTACCAGCAGCGCTACCTGAAGCGTCTGGCGATCATGGCCGGCGGCGTCTCGATCAACATCGTCTTGGCCTTCCTCCTCTTCCTGACCTGCAACCTGGTCTGGGGCAAGTACCCCGATGAGCCGACGCTCGACGTCGACCAGGTGACCGAGTGCGTGAAGTTGTCCAGCACGGACCCGACCTGCACGCCGACGCCGGCCCACGCCGCCGGGGTGCGGGCGGGCGACCGGCTGGCCGGCCTCAACGGAGTGGCCTTCGGGTCCTACGCCGAGTACAAGAAAGCGATCAACGCCACCGTCACCAAAGACTCGGCCGGCCAGTTCCAGGTCGACCGCTGGACGCTGACGGTCGACCGGCCGGGCCAAGGCGAGATCACGCTGGCGCCGACGCCGGGCATGGTGGCGACGTTCACGGACGGCTCAACCGGTCCCTTCCTCGGGGTCACGCTCAAGAACGAGCGCGTCCCGGTCGGCGCCTGGGTCACGCTCAAAGACATGGGCCAACTGTCGTGGATGTCGGTCCAGGCGATCGCCAAACTGCCCTACTACGCCTGGACGACGCTGCGCGACCTGCTGACGGGCGCGCCGCGCGACCCCCAGGGCGTCATGTCGGTCGTGGGCGCGGCCCGGGTGGCCGGCGAGGTGGTGGCGACCGACAAGCTCGACACGAGCTCGAAGGTCTTGCTGTACCTGTACCTGCTGGCCTCGATCAACCTCTTCGTCGGGCTGCTCAACCTCGTGCCGCTCTTGCCCTTCGACGGCGGTTACGTCGCCGCCGGCCTCTACGGCGTGATCCGCTCGGCCTGGGCCAAAGCCCGCGGGCGGCCGGACCCGGGGCCGGTCGACGCGGCCAAGCTCCAGCCCGTGGCCTACGTCGTCGTCGCCTTTCTCGTCGTGTTCGGCGCGGTCTTGATCGTGGCCGACATCTTCACGCCGATCCGCGTCTTCTGAGGCGACCCGGCCTAGGCGGCGCCCCAGCCAGCCCGGCCGAACTGAGGAAAGGAATCAGATGACCAACAGTCGCCCGACGCCGGCCCCGGCGCCCGCCCCCGTGACCTTGGCGCCCCGGCGGGTGAGCCGCCCGGTGCGCGTCGGATCGGTCGTGGTCGGCGGCGGCGCGCCGATCTCGGTCCAGTCGATGACGACGACGAAGACGACGGACGTTGAGGCCACGCTGCGCCAGATTGGCGAACTCGCGGCCGCCGGCTGCGACATCGTGCGGCTGGCAGTGCCCAGCCAGGACGACGCCGACGCGCTGCCCGCCATCGTCGAGCGGTCCTCGATCCCCGTGATCGCCGACATCCATTTCCAGCCGCGCTACGTCCTGGCCGCCATCGACGCCGGCTGCGCCGGGGTTCGTGTCAACCCGGGCAACATCGTGGCGTTCGACGACCGGGTGGCCGAGATCGCCCAGGCGGCGACGGTCGCCGGCGTCTCCCTCCGCATCGGCATCAACGCCGGATCGCTGGACCAGCGCGTGCTCGCCCGGCACGGGCGGGCGACGCCCGAGGCCCTCGTGGAGTCGGCCCTGAACGAGGCCCGCCTGTTCGAGGACGTCGGCTTCTTCGACTTCAAGATTTCCGTCAAGCACCACGACCCCGTGATCATGATTGAGGCCTACCGGCAGCTGGCGGCGGCCTGCGACTACCCCCTGCACCTGGGCGTGACCGAGGCCGGACCCGCCTTCCAGGGCACGGTCAAGTCGTCGGTCGCCCTGGGCGTCCTGTTGGCCGAGGGCATCGGCGACACGATCCGGGTTTCGCTGACGGCGCCGCCGGTCGAGGAGGTCAAGGTCGGCCGGGCGATCCTGGAGTCGCTCAACCTCCGGCCGCGCCGCCTTGAGATTGTCTCGTGCCCTAGCTGCGGTCGTGCCCAGGTCGACGTCTACCGTCTGGCCGAGGAGGTCACCGCTGGGCTGGAAGGCCTCACGTCGCCGCTGCGGGTGGCCGTCATGGGTTGTGTCGTCAATGGTCCCGGAGAGGCCCGGGAAGCCGATCTGGGCGTGGCCTCGGGCAACGGCAAGGGCCGGATCTTCGTCCGGGGCCAGGTCGTGGCCACCGTTCCCGAGGCAGAGATCGTGCCCAGGCTGCTGGCTGAGGCGGCCCGGCTGGCGCCGGAGGCGGTCGCGGCGAAGCGATGACGGTCGTACCCCTGTCGTCGGTCGGGCCCACACGACTGGGCTAGTCTCCCCCCATGGTCACGGTCCGCGCTCTGAACCCTCGTGACCTGACTGCGGCGCTGGCCTTGGCCTCGCGCCACCCCGTGGAGAACGTCTTGCTGCTGGCGAAGATGACGACGTCCGGCCTCGAGCCGGTGATCCTGGGCCACGAGGTCCTGGGCGCGTTCGGCCGGCGGGGACGGTTGCTCGGGTTGGTCAGTTGCTCCCACAGCATCAACCCGGTCGAACTGGACAAGGCGGCGGTGCCCGCCGTGGCCCATCACCTGAGCGGGGTCCGTCAGGCCGGCTCCGTGGTCGGGCAGCGGCCGATGGTCTTGGAGCTGTGGGCGGAGCTCAGCCGGTGCCGGCCCGAAGTCTGGGGCCAGCCTCGGGAGGTCCGGGAGCGCCAGCCCGTCCTCATGATCGACCACGACCCCGCCGTCCCGGTCGATCCGAGGGTCGAGCCCCTCGGGCTCGACGCGGTCGACGCCTACTTCGAGGCGGCCGTGGCCATGTACACCGAGGAACTCGGGCTCACTCCCGTCGAATCGACGGGGGGTTACCGGCATCACGTCGAGCAGTTGCTCCGCCGGGGCGACGGCTACGGCATCTGGGACGGGCGGAGAATCCTGTTCAAGGCCGACGTCGCCGCCGCCTCTGGGCCGGTCTGTCAGGTGGGGGGTGTCTGGCTGGCGCCCGATCTGCGGGGTCGTGGCCTGTCGGCGGCGGCCATGGCGGCGGTGGTGCGGCTGTGTCGGCGCCGCTGGCCCATCGTCAGCCTCTACGTCAACGACTACAACACGCGCGCGCTGGCCCTCTACCGCCGCCTCGGCTTCCGGTCGATCAACGAGTTCGCCACCATCATGTGGTGAGCTTCCCGAAGAGGCTTCGCTCCCCTCCGTGATGGTGGGTTCGCGGCGAGCGAGGCGAGGCGGGTGGTCTGAGGCGGGTCGTCCGTCCTGGTTTTCCGACGAGCGGACCAGTCCCCTTGGTTGTGGTCTTGCGGCGAACCAAGCGAGGCGGGGGGTCGGAGGGGGTTGTCCCGCTCAGACCCGGAAGAGCGGCCTCGAAGGCCGCGACCAAGACGCGCGCCGGTCAGCGACCGATGCGGCGATGCAGCTGAACGGTGGCGATCGTGCCGCAGATGACGATAAGGGCCACCAGCATTCCCCACGACAGCCAAGCCGGCGTGACGGCGGAACCGACTTCGAGGTCGAAACCGTAGGCCTTGCGCAGGCCCCGGATAAACACGTCGGATTGTTGGGCCGCCTGGTCCAGCGCCTGGGTCGCCAGCGCCCGGCGGGGTAGCGCGGCGGCTTGGGCGAAGGGCAAACAATTGATGAACGTCACGACGCCTTTCGGCATCATGTTCTCTGGGATATAGGCGGCGGCCAAGAAGCCGATCATGCCGCCCATGATGGTGGACAGCGTGACGAAAGAGCCGATCGTCGAGCAGAACGTCACCATCATGGCGTTGAACGCGGCGAAGCCGGCGGCGCAGACGAAAGCCCAGCCCCAGGCCTGGAGGATCTGGCCGAGGTGGGGTGCGTCACCCTCCATCAGCCAGATGACGCCCCAGCCCCCCCAGAGCGCGAACGAGCCCATCGAGAAGGCCACGGTCAGGCTCGACAGGTAGTAGCCGGCCACGATCTGCCAGCGCTGCACCGGCATTACGATGAACTCCATGAAACGACCGGAGACCCGGTCGTCGACGTAGCTGACCAGGCCGCCCAGCCCCGTCGTCACCGTGGCCACCATGA
>Ga0209629_10003966_pt1 | contig 10810 bp, 13 predicted proteins | sample TergutCu122P5_FD_187286 | JGI IMG/M metagenome (GOLD analysis project Ga0209629, IMG submission 187286) | Cubitermes ugandensis P5 segment gut microbial communities from Kakamega Forest, Kenya - Cu122 P5 (SPAdes) (version 2) | ecosystem: Host-associated > Arthropoda: Insects > Digestive system... | reverse complement strand
TGCCGGATGAGACACTAGTATATCATCCCAAAAATAACTATACATTGTCATTCTGAGGCGAAGCCGAAGAATCTTAGATCCTTCGCTTCGCTCAGGATGACAAACCGCCCAACTATTTTTGATATGCTGTACTAGCTTCCAGCTTCCAGCTTCCAGTTTCCAGTTTCCAGTTTCCAGTTTCCAGCCTCCAGTTCACATCGCCAGCCCGCCGTCCACGCAAACGACCTGTCCCGTCATATACCCGCTTTTGGCCAGGAACGCCACCGCGTCCGCCACGTCGTCGATCGAGCCGAACCGCCGGAGCGGGATGCGTTCCAGAAAATCGTCCTTTGCCTTCTGAGGGAGCTCCCTCGTCATGTCCGTGTCGATGTACCCCGGCGCGACGGCGTTGCACGTGACGCCGAACATCGCCAGCTCCCGCGCGGCGCTCTTGGTCAGGCCGATCAGGCCGGCCTTGGAGGCCGCGTAGTTGGCCTGCCCGACGTTCCCGATGATCCCCACGACGGAGGCCATGTTTACGACGCATCCGCTCCTCTGCTTCATGAATAACTTCGAGCAGTTGCGGATCATGTTGAACGCGCCCTTGAGGTTGACCGCGATCACCGCGTCAAAATCGGCCTCGCTCATGCGCATAATCAGCGAGTCCTTGGTTATGCCGGCGTTGTTCACCAGCAGGTCCACGGATCCGAACCGCTCCTTTACCTTGCCGACCAGCTCGGCCGTCTCGCCGAACACGCTTATGTCGGCGCAAAAAGCCTCCGCCTGAACGCCGGCCTCCCTGAGCTCGGTCAGAAGTTCCCCGGGCGGGGGGGTTTTATCCGCCGCCGCGATATCGTAGCCCTCCCGGGCCATACGGACGGCTATCGCTCTGCCTATGCCGCGCGCGGCCCCGGTGATCAGCGCTGTCTTGGACATGGGATACCATTCCCTTGTATAATCGCTATTTTAACGAGCACCCCGCCATAAACGCCTCGAGCGTCTTCACGTTCTCCACGTTCACGGCTTTCACGCCTTTGTCTATCTGCCTCACGAAGCCCGTCAGCGTTTTGCCGGGGCCGATCTCCACGAATTCGTCCGCGCCGGCCGCCATAAGCGTCCTGACGCAGTCCTCCCAGCGCACCGGCGACTTAATCTGGGTGACCATCAGATCCGGTATCTCGCCGGCTTCCCGGACAAAATCCCCCGTCACGTTCGAAACCACGGGTATCTCGGCCTTTCCCGGCGCGAAATGTATCCGGTCCAGCTCCTCCCGGAAAAGCTCCGACGCGCCTTCCATCATCTTCGAGTGGAACGCCCAGGCGGTGTTGAGCCTGACCGGCTTTCCGCCGGCCTCGGCTATCAGCGCGGCCGCCGCGTCTATCGCGGCGGACTCCCCCGCGAGCACGATCTGCCCCGGGGAGTTGTAGTTGGCTATTGTTATGTAGCCGTTCTTCCCGGCTTTCTCCAGCAGTTTGCATATCTCCGCGCGCGGCGTGTTGACAGCGGCCAGCATCCCGCCCAAACCGGCGGGGACCGTCTCGGACATGAACCTGCCGCGGGCCCTGGTCAGGCGGAGGCCGTCGGCGTAGTCTATGGCGCCGCAGAACACGTAGGCGGTTATCTCGCCGAGGCTAAGGCCGCCGGTAAAGTCGGCGGTCACGCCGTTGCTGGCGAAAACGCGCATTATGGCCGCGCTCATCGCCAATATCGCCGGCTGTGTGTTTTCGGTCAGGTTAAGCTCCTGATTTCCCGTTCCGGCCGCGCCGGTCCCGCCGAACATGATGCCGCTCAGCGAAAGCCCCAGTATGCCGTCCGCCTCGTCAAAAGCCTCTTTTGCTTCCGGAAAGGCCTCGTACAGGTCTTTGCCCATCCCGGCGTATTGCGAACCCTGTCCGCTGAAAATAAACGCTCTCATTGTCTTCCTCTCGCAAGGGCGGACCGCGCCGCCCGGATTTTATGTCGATATACTAATTTTCACGCCGCCGCGCAGGTTTATGCATAGGCGGGAACTGACGATCTCATTATATTCCAGAATAATCTCCCTAATAATCTCCTCGGCGCTCTGCTCTTTTTTAACGAGCCCCGCGATCTGCCCGATAAAGACCGACCCGTTTTGCACGTCGCCAAGCCTTGCCGCCGCGTAACCCGCGCCCTTGCCGAGCGCCTCGTATTCCTCCGCCGGCGCGTTCGCCGCGTCCAGCGCGTCGAACCGCCTGCTGAGGTCGTTTTTCAGTATGCGGCAGGCGTTGTTCACGCGCTGACCGGTCACCACCGTGTCTATGTCCTTCGCCTTGAAAAGGGCTTTTTTGTAATTTTCGTGCACCGTGCACTCGAGCGCGGCCAAAAACCGCGTCCCGATCTGCGCGCCGGCGGCGCCCAGCGCGAAAACCGCCGCCAGCCCCCGGCCGTCCGCGACGCCGCCGGCCCCGATGACGGGGATCTTTACGGCGTCCGCGACCTGCGGCACCAACGCCATAGTCGTCAGCTTCCCGATATGGCCTCCGGATTCGCAGCCTTCGGCCACGACGGCGTCCGCGCCGAGCCTCTCCATCATCTTCGCCTGGGCCACGGAGGCCACGACCGGGATAAGTATAGCCCCAGCGCTCTTCCAGGCGTCGGCGTATCTGGCGGGGTTCCCCGCGCCGGTGACGACCACGGGGATCCGCAGCTCCGCCACAAGCGCGGCCACCTCGTCCACGTTCGGCGAGAGGAGCATCACGTTCAGGGCGAACGGCTTATCCGTCGCCAGGCGGAGCTTGCGGACCTCTTCCGACACGTAATCCGCGCCGGCGTTCGCGGCGGCGATGACGCCCAGGCCGCCCGCCTCCGAAACGGCGGCGGCCAAAGAGGCGTCGGAGATGTTCGCCATGCCGCCCTGCAAAATCGGGTAGGCGATGCCAAGGAGCCCGCAAACCGGGTTGCTCGCGTTCAATTCCGGAGCCGTCATTGCTTCTGCGCCTCTACGAAGCGAACCGCGTCGCCGATGGTCTGGATCCCCTCGATTTCGGCGATTTTGACGTCGAAAGCGTCCTCGATGTCGTTGATCATCTGGAACAGGTCGAGGGAATCGGCCTCCAGGTCCTCCGCGAATTTCGTGTCCATCGTGATCTCCCCGGCGTCCTTGCCGGTCTGCTCCGCCGCGATAGCCGCGACTTTCGCGAAGATTTCGTTCTCGCTCATGTGAAAGCCCTCCTGTCTTATTTATAATTCAATCAGCGTCGAGCCGCACGTCAGCCCGCCGCCGAACGCTGTCAGAATGATTATGTCGCCCCCGCCGATCAGCTTTTCCCTGAACATCCGGTCCAGCGTGACCGGTATCGACGCAGAGGAAGTGTTTGCGAACTCGCCGATGGTCATATAGAATTTATCCATCGGAAGGCCCATTTTTTTCGCGAAGCCCTCCACCATTCTAAGGTTGGCCTGATGCGGCACGATATACCTGACGCTCTCCATGCCTATACCGGCCCTGCCGAGGACTCCCTGTATTGTCTCCGGCGTCGTGTTCACCACGAAGTTATAGACCTCGCGCGAGTTCATGTCCACTTTGGAGTAAGGCAAAAAGGACTCCGACATGCCTGTGGGCGCCATATACCCCATCGTCAGGTACTCCGCTCCCCTCCCGTCGCTCCGCAAAAACTCGGCGTAGCGGCGCGGCTTTTCGGAACGCCTCAGAAGCGCCCCGCCGGCGGCGTCCCCGAAGAGCACGCAGGTCTTTCTGTCGGTCCAGTCCGTCAGCTTCGAGAGCATCTCCGCGCCGATAAGCAAAATGTTGTCGTACCGGTCCAGCATCCCGCGCGCGGCCGACATGCCGTACAAAAACCCGGCGCAGGCGGCGTTGAGGTCGAAGCAGAACGCGTTCCAGGCCCCGATGCCCTTCTGAACGAGGCAGGCGGCGGAGGGGACCAGATAGTCCGGCGTGCCCGTCGTCACGATGATGAGCTCCACCTCGGACGCGCTGACGCCCGCGCTCTCCAGTATCTCCCGCGCGGCCGCGACGGCCATGTCGGATGTGTTCTCGTTTTCGGCGATGCGCCGCTGCCTTATGCCGGTCCGGGTGAATATCCACTCGTCGGAGGTGTCCACCATCCGCGACAATTCGTCGTTCGTAACGACCCTCTTCGGGACATACGCCCCGTGCCCGGCAATCTCCATGTAGCTCACGCGCCGCCTCCAGCCTTGGTGATGATGACTTTGAGATATTTCTGAAGATACTCGTTCAATCTGCTTATCGAAACGGCCAGGACCCTCTCCTCCTCCTCCGAAAGATCGCTGACCATGTACCTGACCATGTCCGAATGGAATCTCTCATGCGCGCGGTAGGCCAGCCGCCCCTTTTTAGTGAGGATGACCTTTACCAGGCGCCTGTCCTCCTCCACATGGAACCTCGACGCGTAGGACTTGTTGACCAGGGATTTGACCGCGACGGTCAGCGTCCCGACGGTCACGGAGAGCTCCCGCGCAACCTGGCCCATCGTCTTTTGGCCTTTCAGGCCGATCGCCGTGATCGTGTGCATCTCGGTCATGGTCAAATCGCTGAATACCCCGTGTTTGAGCGCGCTTTGCTCGATGAAGAGGATATCGTAGAATGTTTTGACCATCAAATCATTTATGACGCTTCGGGAATTGTCCATAGAAGCTCCGCCTATCGCTTGATTGCCTGTGGGTCCAATCCTTTTTTCCAGATATGTACAAATATATTTTGATTTTCAAAATATATACCTGAAAAATGAGATTGTCAATATCTTTTTTTGCCTATATTCCCCGATATTTCTCAATAATTTTCAAGCCGCCTTCGTTTGATCAGCTCATGGCGCTTTTCCGCCGCCGCCCATTCGGCCTTCTGCTCGTCGTTTTCGAGGAGCAAGACCGGGACGGAGGCGGGCTTTTCGTTTTCGTCGAGGGCGACCATGACTACATAGGCTGTGTTGATCATTTTCCGTTCGCCGCCAAGGCTTTCGGCGTACGTATCCACCCGCACCTCTATCGAAGTGCGGCCCGCGTACGTCACCCGGCCTATCAGGACGATCGTGTCGTTGTTATAGGCCGGCTCCTTGAAATGCAGGTTGTCTATGGACACGGTGGTCACTTCGCGGCCGGAGTGGCGCCTGGCCGCCACGGCGGCGACGACGTCGATCCATTCGGCCAGGCGCCCTCCGAACAGCCGCCCGTAGCCGTTCGTGTCCCCCGGCATGATGATCTGGATCTGCTCGGTTACGGATTCCGAAACGCGCTTCGGCCGCATATCAGGCGCGGTTTTCATAATTGCTCGTCCCCTCATAAATTATTTTGTTCTTGATCTGAGATTCGTATTGTGCGAGACGCATTTTAGCAGGTTTATAACTCGAAGGCAACTTGAAAACGTTCTGAGTTTTGAAATTCAGTTGAGACCTGCCGCGTTCTGTGTTAAACTGAAATAAAAGGAGAATACGGCATGTGCATAGCAGTACCGATGAAAGTCATCTCTGTCGACGAGCGGTCCCGTACCGGCAAGGTGCTCTTTTCCGGCAACGAGCTCGTCGTCAGCCTCGCTCTCGTGTCGCCGGAAATCGGCGATTACGTGCTTATACACGCGGGCTGCGCCATCGAGATCGTCAGGCGGGACCAGGCCGAGGAGATTCTGGAGGTCTTTGAGATGCTGGAGGAGTACGGAAGTGAACCTTGACCTCATCACCGCCTTCCTGCGCGATTATCCGGACCGGATCAAAATAATGGAGGTCTGCGGCACGCATACCTCCTCGATCGTCAAAAACGGCGTCAGGTCGCTGATCTCGGGGAACATCAGGCTCGTCTCCGGGCCGGGCTGCCCGGTCTGCGTGACGCCGGCGAAAGTCATCGACAGGCTGATCGGCCTCTCCCGGGACGCCGAGGTGCTGACCTTCGGCGACATGCTCCGCGTGCCCGGAAGCCGTCTGTCGCTTTCGGAGGCGAAAGCCGGAGGCGGAAGCGTGCGCCTGATGTACTCGCCGTTCGAGGTTTTGCCGCTCGCGAAGGAACGGCCGGAGCGCCGCTTCGTGGTGGCCGCCGTCGGCTTCGAGACGACCGCGCCGGTGTACGCGGCGCTGCTGGAGGCGCTGGAGCGCGAGGACATACGGAACGTGACGCTTTTGACCGCGCTGAAAACGATGCCGGAAGCGCTCGGTTTCATCTGCTCAGGCGAGGCCGTGGACGCCTTCATCTGCCCCGGGCACGTCAGCGCGGTCATCGGGAGCGCCGCCTACGGGAAACTCTGCGAAAAATACCGCAAGCCCTTTGTCATAGCCGGCTTCGGGCCGGAGCACATCCTGGCCGCCCTGTACGAGATCGCGCGGCAGGCGCAAAGCGGACGCAGCGAGGTCAAAAACCTGTACCCGTCCGTGGTCTGCCGGCACGGGCAGGCCAGGGCGCTCGCTATGATGGACAAATACTTCGCGAAAACGGACGCGCTGTGGCGCGGAATAGGGGTCATCAAAGATTCGGGGTATGAGATAAGGCGCGAATACTCGCGGTTTTCGGCCAATCCGGAAGTTATGCCGGGCGCGGACGACATCGCGGAAGAGGAATCGGCTTCCGCCCCCGCCGGCTGCCGCTGCGCGGACGTGATGCTCGGCAGGATCCTGCCGGACGAATGCCCGCTTTTCGGGAAGGCGTGCACGCCGCGGCGCCCCGTCGGCGCGTGCATGGTCTCGTCTGAGGGGGCTTGCGGGATATGGGAGAGCGGCGGATGAAAATCACACTGAGCCACGGAAACGGCGCGGAAGAGACGTCGGAGCTGATCGCGTCGGTATTTATGAGGCATTTCGAAAACGAGTACGCGCGCATGGAGGACGCGGCGGTGCTGCCGTTCGCCGGGCGGAAACTCGCCTTCACGACCGACAGCTTCGTCGTGAGGCCGATGTTTTTTCCCGGCGGCGATATAGGCAGGCTGGCCGTCTGCGGCACGGTGAACGACCTTCTGACGACCGGCGGGAGGCCGCTCTACCTGAGCGCGTCGTTCATTCTGGAAGAGGGCGCGGACACGGACGAGATCGGCGAAATCGCCCGGTCGATGCGGGAGGCGGCGGACGAGGCCGGCGTGTTTATCGTGACAGGCGACACTAAGGTGATAGAATCGGCAATCCCAACGGCGCGCGAAAGCGGCGGCGTCCTTATCAACACCGCCGGCGTCGGCGCCGCCGGGGACGTGAGCGTCCGCGGCGTCGCCGAGGGCGACGCGATACTTATAAGCGGCAGCCTCGGCGACCATCACGCCTGCATTTTATCCCGCCGCCTGGGCATACAAAACGGCGTCCGAAGCGACGCCGCGCCGCTCGTGGAGCTTGTCGGCGCGCTTACGGCCGGCGGCGCTCCGGTGCACGGCCTGAGGGACGTCACTCGCGGCGGGCTCGCCACTGTGCTGAACGAAATCGCCGGAGCGGCCGGGCTTATGGCGGAAATCGACGAAGGCGTTTTGCCCGTTTCGGACGAGGTAAGCGGCTTTTGCCGGATCTTGGGCCTGGACCCGCTTTACATGGGCAACGAGGGAAAGATGCTGGCCGTCGTCCCGGCCGGCCGGGCGGACGCGGCGGCGGATATCATGAGGCGGTGCAGATACGGCGAAAACGCCGCGGTGATCGGGCGTTTCCGCAAGGGTTCCGGCGTCGTCATGAACACGAAAATCGGCGGCAAAAGGAAAGTGGCCGCGCTTTCGGGCGAAGGGCTGCCGAGGATCTGCTGAAAATTTTATTATTATGCTTCTCCGACGATCTCCCCTATCAGCCTCATAGTCTCGTCCACGGCCGCGTCCAGCGCCGGGACATACTCCATCACGTCCTGGCCGGCCCTGGCGCAGTCCTCGATGCTTCGGAGCGCGCTCTCGAGCCCCACAAGCCCGAGGTTGGCCGCGACGCCCCGCATTTTGTGCGCCTCGTAAGCTATTCCGGCGGAGTCCTCCGACCTCACGGCCTCCAAGACCTTATCGGCCATCTCCTTGCCCTCAAAATTCGCCAACAGCCTGATGAGGAGCTTTTTGTTGCCCATTACCCTTTTGAGTGCTTCGTCCGTGTCTATAAACCCCGTCAAACCGGCGCGGCCGCCGATGATTTCAGGATAGGCGCTCACCGATGATCCCCCCCCTGGAGACATATACCGGATGCAGAAAACATTTGCCGACGACGAGCCGATTCGCCGAACGTTTCAGCGGCGAATCGGCGACAGAGGAGGCTAATGTTTTCTGCATCCGGTATAATAATATTTTTCGACATTATTATGTCCCTTGGCGGGATAAAAAACATTAGTGGACTTTTTCCGTATAATTTCCATAATTTTCTAGTCAAGTTTATCCATTATCAGCACCCAATCGTTCCCCTTGCCGCATGTCGGCGGGACCATCTTTCCGACGACGCCTCCCGGCGCGATCATCGTGACCTGGGAGAGTCCGTTCCTCGGGTTATACCAGGACAGCTTCACCGTGCGCGCGCCGAGCTCGCCGAGGCGCACGTTTATGGGCGCGCCCAAAGGGCTGTATACGTAGGCGTAGCCGTCTCCCCTCGCGCAGGCCACGTGCGCCGTGACTCCGCCGTCGTCCTCCGCCAGCTCCGGCGCGGGGCGCAGCGAGAAATACCCGCGGCTGAGGCGCAGCTCCTTGGCGTAGCGCATCGTCCGCGCGCCCTCGTGGGTCAGCGCGTCCTTCCAGCGGAACGGGTAGTAGTCGGTCATCTCGCGGTTAAAGCTCCATATGCAGTGGTTTCCGTATGTATGCCCGCACGCGCCCTCGAAAACGTCCCAATAGAGGTTCATACGGGCGTCGGCCGCGTCCCAGAGGAAATTGTAGGAAAAGTTGAAGCAGGCCGGGTGGTCCTCATACCTCGGCTCGCCGTTCAGGAACGGCCTGGGGTCCGTTTCGTAAGTCTCGCGCAGCATTTTCCAGCTCTCGTATCCCCTGCCCACCCCGTGGCCCGACTGTATCATGTGGAAGTCCATGTAGTCTTTCCCGGCCAGGAATTCGGCGGAGGAGCGTTCCCCCATGGGATGGAACGTCATCAGGTGACGCTTCGCCTCCCCTTCGCGAAGGCCGCGCGCCATCCCGTCGATCACCGCCGCCTGCGCGTCGGTTTCGACCGGCCTGTCGCCTCCCAGAATCCATATGATGTTGTCGTAGCCGCCGAAGCGCCTCGCGAACCAGACGCCGTAGGCTTTCGCGTTTTCCGGCGTGAATATCTCGGGCCCGGCGCCCCATTTCCGGTTCCACTTGTCGCCCCAGGTCGGCAGCAGGCCGATAAAGAGGCCGTTTCCCGCGGCTTTCCGGATCGCGTAATCGACGTGGTCCCAATAATTGCCGTCGCCGTCCGTATCGGGATCGAGCGGCGAAAAGCGCCCGTCTACGGCCTTCAGGGGCAGGCGGCCGCAGGCGTTCGGGACGGTGAGGCCGTCGAACTCGCTGAGGGCCGCCGCCTGGATCACCGTGAAACCCTGCCGCGCGCGTTCGCCGAGATAAAGGTCGATTTCCTCGCGGCCGAGCCTGTGGAACAGCTCCCACGCCGTGTCCGCGAGATAGAAGAACGGGCTGCCGTCCTCGCGGCAGAGGTAGTTCCCGTGGGTTTTGAGAAGCATGGCTTCGCCTCCGATCTGAAAACTGAACTGAAACGACTATACACTATCTTCCCGAAGTTTACAAGTGAGCGCGTCAGGTCAGTCTAAATTCCGTGAATTTACCTATTACAGCGGCAATGTCAGTCGGCAGTAAGACGGTCAGCCGCTTAAAGGCGGGCATGTCCGTCTCCACAAACACGCTGGATACGATATGTAAAATCCTGGATTGCGATTTGAGCGATATAATCGAATACATAAAGGAATGAAAAAGGCGTTTTCGTCAAAGAAAACGCCTTTTGGTTTCTTAAAAGGGATACGTTCGGCTTTGCAGGGGCGTTTTCAGCTTACGGAAATATCCGCGGTGATCATGCCAACAGTCATGAGCGGCACCTGCGCGACGACCTCGGCTTTCGGATTCATCGCCAGCGTGGGGCCATAAGCAACGCGCTCCGCGCCGCATTGGTCGGCGGGCGAATTCCGGTAACATCGGATGAAACAAACCATAGGCCGGTTTCTTTGACCCGCTCCATGCGGATTTCGTTATGTTTATACTTCCATTTTTCGGCGTTTTCGCGGCGGATCATGTTCTGCGCCGGTAATAGCAGCAGCTTTGCGTTTTGGTCGGCCACGGCCTTCGCGGCGTCGGCAAATTGCGCGTCGTAGCAGATATTTATGCCATACTTAAGGCCCTTGATCTCGAACACGGGATAATCTATACCTGACGCAAAAAACACTTCGTTAGGGTTTATAAGATGTGTTTTTCGATAAACTCCAATAATTTCGCCCTTTTTCACCACAACAGCGGAGTTGTATAACTTTCCCGATTTTTTCTCTCCCGCGCCGAAAACGAGCGTGGGTTCAACATGCTCCAATTGTTTAAGTATTGCCGCGAATTGCTTTGATTCAAAATCATACGCGTAGTTCGACATATATGTTTCGCTCAAAATATAACCAGTTAAAAAACATTCGGGAAACAGCAGCAGATCGGCTTTTTTATCCTCGGCCTCCTTTGCGAACCGCAGCATGACAGCCAGCGCTTTTGCAGGATCGCCGATGATTTCGGGCGTTTGGCAGGCGCCGACTCTGACTGTGTTCCGCTTGCGAATTTGCCGCATTTTTTTCACCCGCCTATTTGTCCGCTATACCGCTTAACCACATAAATCTACAACGGAAATGTCGAAACAAGATAGTGTTAGTCGGAAATATGGTTGAATTGCCAAACAGTCAAAACATACAGTAGGGCGGGGGCTTGCCCCCGCCGGGAACTGCCGCATGGCGCGGCGGG
>Ga0209629_10003963_pt1 | contig 10814 bp, 3 predicted proteins | sample TergutCu122P5_FD_187286 | JGI IMG/M metagenome (GOLD analysis project Ga0209629, IMG submission 187286) | Cubitermes ugandensis P5 segment gut microbial communities from Kakamega Forest, Kenya - Cu122 P5 (SPAdes) (version 2) | ecosystem: Host-associated > Arthropoda: Insects > Digestive system >... | reverse complement strand
AAAGGTATCCTACGACTTCCACATCGCTGGCAACGGGTTGTACACAATGCTGGTGACTACATTGAAGGACAGTAAAACTTCGAAACTTGTATCTATTTCGTATCAGTTGTAAATAAACAGTTGCCACTATTGAAGTTCCAACCCTCGTATTAATTGTTAACAGTCTGCGTAGTAGTCACCAAGAAACTGTACTACGGCTTGAGGACAATGATAACTCCCTTACTTTAATGTGGGTGTATTTAATAATTTAATATAGTGTTATTTGTTACCGTCATTCGCAAACGTTTGACCACAAACAAAAATTTACTATAACTTGTACTGTTTGTTAGTTTCCCTTAAAAATGCCTGGTATGCAGTAGAACGTTTCTGTCTTGATTTTATTGTTGAAGACTTTACATACATATTTCCCATTTACCAAATATTTTTCAACTGTTGGATCCACATTTTAATTTTAGTGTATGCGGAGGAAGATTTTAATGTTTCCTTCTTTGTGATCGTGTTCTGTGTACGAACCGTAAACAATTAAAAATGTGTTTAATTTTCTTTGCCTCAGGGACTGTATACGTGGTAAGCATTTTTCCTTATGCTCTGGGAGGATGCTAGTACATTCACAATGCATCAAACATGTTCGTTAACATTTTATGATCCTTTTCCTTGTCGTAACAACGTTGTGTTATATTCAGTGGGGGGGGGCTCTTATTTTCTCTCTCACTCCCTCGATGAGGATGAAATATAACTGACGGGAATGGTATGGGCTTATTTTGTGTCTGATTCCTATCGTGGTTATGGTCCTAAAGATTCGTTCGTTCCATAATTTGACCCTTTGAAGATTGACGTTCGTCCAAATTGTGTAAATTTTGCATGAAAGTTCTGTTTGTGTCTCACAGAGAACACACCCGTCGTCTGCCGTAAGACTAAGCGGTTAATGCTGTGTAGGGAAATAAATCGCTATTTGTTTTCGGAATAACGTGGAGCGCAGAAACACACGGTGTGGCAAAATGCAGAGTTTCTTAATGTTACGACGGGTGATACACGTACAGGTGTGCTGATAAGTCCTTAGCCCGACCAGGAAGGAAACAAGCTACAGCGACAGAAAATTTTGGTGTTCATATATCCTATTTATAATCATAATTGGAGGAATATTAGTACTATATATATATATATATATGTATATATGTATATGTATGTATAAAACAAGACTAGCATGAAACGAAATATTCTCACCATCAAACAAAATACATCGGGAAGTAGGTCGGGCTAAGGACTTATCAGTACTCCTGTAGTTGTCAGTGGGCTGTAAACGATTACGGTAGACTGTATGTCATAAATCTCAGTTTTTAAAATGATGATATTCGTCTAGGTTATTGAAATAACTCTTTGTATCCTGCAGCATGCCTTCAGTTTTAGTGCTAATGCTAACTGACGTAAATCTCTAACTGTACTTCATTAATTTGATTTTCCCTTACCTGGATAGCTGTCGGCATTAGACTTGAACAATACACAGAGCCCAGTCTCGTAATTCACGGATTGACATGAGTCGTTGCCCTGACACGCCTCCAGGCAGTCCGTGAGCATAAGTGTTCCTGGCAGGGAGTCCAGCAGATCCGACGGTGCCGAATACACGAAACCTGTGACCAGCTCGAAACCAATCATATCCGGATCACAGTCTTCTACACTTGATGGGCCTGTGAATCCAAGCCCACTTGGACCACTGGGCCCACTTGCTGAGGGTGCAGATGGTTCAACGGAAGCAGAAGATGTTTCGGACACGGTGCTTGCAGATTCTGAGGACGTCGAGATGTCATCAGCTCTGGCAACATGATGTCCAATGGCCACTGCTGCTAATAGTAGGCTTAGAAACCGCCATGTGCCCATTGTAGCGTATCTGGAAACATAAAGAAATAGGAACAGGGTGCAGTCAACGATAGAATCTGGTACTTTGTTTCGCGTAAAGTCGTGAACAGACGTATCAAACAACGGACAGATTGAGATGGTCTCATTGCGAGGTTGAATGTCTTGTGTCTGCGCTGGATTTTATGGCCCGTTTTACGTTTTGACATACACGCAATGTGAGAAATTATTGAAAGAAATACGAGCTGGCAAGAATGGGTTAAGGTACATGGCGAGCTTGTTCATTGGCCAGACAGACCGATAGACGTCCTTCAGATGGAAACTGAAGTTCAGATATGAAAATGTTGTAGCTTTGTATGGGACGTCAACACTGTGCTTTTAAGTTCACTTTCCTGTAACTGACTAATGTATTGAGAAATGTTCGAGACACCCTTCTACGAAAACAAAATTTATGTTACAACCTTTAGTTAAACGTTCTGTCCTCCTTCACTGTAATGCCACTAACATCATAAGCTAGTAGGTAGGTACGTACTTGCGAACATAAAAATCTCTTGAGAATATATTACATTATTCTTTAGAATTTTAACTCGTTTGTGTTTAGAAATGTTTCACATTACCAGTTTGAAACAATGCAGGTCAGAAAAACATACAATCGTTTGTGCTTATCGCATAGAATATGTTGTGGCTTAAAACGCATCTTTTCGTGATTGTAAACTTGTATTCAGATTTCGTGAACATACATTCGATGTTGTTAAACATTAGAAATTAAATTCCTTTTTCTCTTGTCGAGAAGCTTATGTTTAAGTGCACCGGCAGTACATCGACTGTAACCCATTTAGAGCTGTGATTAAAAACTGCACAGAATAAATTAATCCCTTGACATTAATGGAGAGAGACAAAGACGTAAGGATGAAGGTGTCCCCTTCCACGCCATGCAGGCATATTTTTAGAGCAGAGATATAGGTACGCTCATTCCTAACCTCGGAACTGGGTGGAGGTGAATGTCAATTTCACTTTTCGGCCGCTTTGCCTCCAGGAAAGAACCCTGGTAGCAGCTGAATAGGATGCTATTTGGCCCCCCAGAGCCGCTGTGAACGACTTTTGGAGAAAAGAAAACCTGTTTTAGCTGCCTGGATTCGAACCTCAGACCGCCCAGCCCGTGGCTTGTCGCTGTACCGCGTACGATATTCCGGCTTCTGAATAGAGGACAAAAATGTTGAGTAAAGCTGCTAAAAATCTGTTTTGTCAGATAATACGCGTTTGATTATGGACCGTGTCAAAAATGGTATTCCCCACATTGCGCAACAGCCCATAGTGGGCTACGGCCCCTTCGTTATCGATTCTTTATGATCACACTCAGACACACCACTCTCAGTAGGACTCCTCCGGATGAGTGATCAGCCCGGCGCAGAGACGTACCCCTGACAACACACAACACTTTCAACAGACAGACTTAAATGCTCTGGTGGGATTCGAACCCGCAATTCCAGCGAGCGAGTGACCGCAGACCCACGCCGTAGACCGCGCGGCCACAGGCTTCGGCGTCCACCATTGTACAGATAAAGCGAAATATGTGGGTTTACAACAGATTGTGGCTATTGACTGACGAAGGAGTTGACGTGTTCTAACTATACACAGTTTCTGTTGATAGCATTTCTTGTGTAGGGATGTAAATATTTGTGTTGTGATATGAAGAGGGACATTGATAATGCCGTGTGATAAAGCCAAGTATCATGCGTAGTGTTAGTTTGTAGTATGTTAATGGCTTTAGGGAATAGATGAGCTTGCTGAATGCAAAGTATTCTCGCCCATCATTGCTCATGTAATGCAGATGAGAAGCGAACGGCCGTATCTTCCATCGACCGACACTGTAACAGGCTGTTTGTTATTTTGGTCCTCTTATGGTGATATCGCGAAACCATTTTATGTGATCTACAATAATTTTACGAGCTAGTAACGGATATTTGTTGCGTCCTGTACTCTAGAAGGTAGCTTCCTTAACAGAATATATTAAAATAATGTCTTCATCATAGTCTGTTGTGCAGAGTCCATTACTGTATACTGTGAGAATGTCTTTTTTATTGAGGCTATTAAACCGATTCTATTTTAATCTTCGACCTAGACTAATGCATTGCACAGCATAGTGGACTAAACTCACAAGGGGCACTGCTAGAATTGTGGGCTGTTGATCTGGATACTTATTAAATGATTTGTTGTTTAAGAGTGTAGATCTGTTTACGGGTATTAGTGACGGTTGGGATGATGGTGGTTTGTTGTGGTGGTTACTTGCGACAATAATGAGTACGTTGTATAGTGTAGAGTGAGGTGCAGAATGGGCACGGATTGGGAAAAGAGCGACTGTGATCTAACCTTCGCATGGAGACGCTGAGGAAAACCGTGACATTTCACAGTGAGGAAAAACGCTAACCTGGGAGAGATTCGAACTGCGTACCTTTCAAGTAGAAGTATAGAACGCTGGTACTGCACTTGCCATGTGTGTTTGGTGATAAGGAGGGAGTGAAGAATAAAGCAGCAATTATGGGAAACGCGTGAGAGTGATAGTATTTGATATGACCCGTTTTAATATCGAACTCTGTTCCCCTTCGTCAGAGCCCTGTGCACCAGGTGCACGAACATCTGTGACGTCGGAGTGACTCAGGTGTCATTAACCTTGTAGTGCTGCAAGCACTCGTTAACGTAAGAAAGATAGCAGATTATGTAAAGGGGAATTTATGAATATGTTTGCAACTTAATCCTACGTTTCCTTTACTGTGCAGTATATCTGATGTGAATAACGCGGAACTATTTTTTTGTTCCGGTCCACTCTAAATAATCTGCTGTAATGACTGGTTTACAAGCATTACACAGTTAGTTTGATTCTGTAATCCGGTAATGAAAATTAGTAGGATATTGACCATCAAATGAGTGATATTACGAAATGTGTCGCATGTATATTTTTGAGTGTCAGATGCTACCAAAGTTTACAACTAGGATGTTGCAAAGTGGATGTAATGTAATGCTGAATACTGACCATGCTGAAGCTGAGTAATTATACATTAGTAGGTCGCAAAAATTAAGCAGTCATGTTGTTAATTATTGGGGCCGAAGAGGGCGTTGATTAGTTGCACGACATTCGTCGACCGCATCATTCTTCAGGTCATAATTTTGTAATTCCTCTGATGTCTGTCATTTTTCGTACAAACAACCATGGCATTGAAGTCTTACTTTATAATCGAATGGACAGGATTCAAGTCTTCTTGAATGTGACGCCTTGTCATTGGGATGAGTGGTTCCCCACGTTCTGGAAAATGGTAGTGCCATCTTTTTCAAGGACAAGGAGTCCTTTTCTTCCTGGACACCTTAACCTTGAAGATGAAACCACCACTTCCTTAGAAACGTCTGCAGCCATTCCCGAAACGACACTGCGTCGCACCGCGGAATATTTGAATTATCACTAACACTGTGATAACCTGAAACCTCGCAAGATAATAGTCGTATAGCTTGTCAAGATGTTACCTCGTGTGTATGGAACCAGGGAGTGCGCAACTGCTCCGTAACCTGAGCCAGTGGAATCCAGCACGACGGAGTTATGTCGAATTAAAAAAAAATATTTATAACTCTGGGTATTTATTTGTAGTTTGCGCACGCCTTTGTATTTAAATAGCATTATACGACGAATAATAGGCGCCTTTGTTTGCTGAACTCTGCTCGAACTTCTGGTCTGTAGCTGCTGTCAATTTGACTTTTGCATCTTAAGCGTGTAGAATGCGTACCTATGCTGCAGGTGCTTGTCGGAAAAAGATATGTGCCGTACGTAAAATGCTGTCTCAGTGTTGGAGTGTATAGGAAATTGCCGTGAGAATGTGAACTTCTGCTTGCCTGAACTTGGCACCTCCTTGTTTGGCCAAGAAATGCCAGTGGGTGTACAGCTCGCGTATCACCTACATGCGGGAGGGGAGTGCAACCGTTGGCCGGAAGAATTCCATTATTAGAGGGCAAAATAGCTCATTATCTGCTGGATACTGGCTTCTCATGTTGTAGTACATGCCAGTAGTTCCAGTACGGCAATTTAAAGTAATTGTGAGTTACTGAGTTGAAGGTTCTTTCTCCCTAACCGAATATGGAACAAAATGAATTATTAACCTCACTTGTAACCCATGCTGCATTACCAACCTCACTTGCAGCTCTGCCTGTATAACCCAGTTCGCCAGTAACGTGTGACTTGTGTTAGAGAGTAATGTAGTCTACGTCTGCAAGTGACATCCTGACCGAGGTCGGGCATAGTTTGCCTTAAGAGCGCAGGGTTACGACCGTATTCCTTCGGTTTCCTCACAGACAGGGAATTTACAGTTCACATACTTTCATGCGAGGGCGGAACTGTAATTATTGTTTTTTTTAAGGATGTGTTGACGTACGATGAGATAAGAGGGTTTCGCAGAAATGACGAATTGTTTTATGTACTTCATGGCATCGTGTAGCCTTGTTAGGCGGGTGCCAATTATTTTTCCTGAAGTTGAAGTTACTATTTTTTTCCGAAACCTTGTTAACCAACTTTCGTGTGGTCATCTGTTGTGTCTGAAGTTACACAATCGCGATTTGCATGGGCTGTGAATTGTCGGTGACAGTGTTGCTACTGACACTACTAATACCACTATTATTGCTGCTGCTGCTGTTCCTACCGTGCGTTTCTTTTATCTCTGCCCTAACACCACAGCTGTCACATGATGTTCCGGCCGATTCAGGCTTTTCTGTGCGGAACAACTGCCGTGCTCGGTGCGGCGTTGAAAGAAACGCACTGTACTACTGCTGCTGCTACTACTACTGCTACTACTACTACAACTACTACTTACTGCAGCAGCTGACACTTCGCATTTAGTGCTGTACATTTTCTTTTTTATTTTGTCGTAGTTACGCACCATCAAATAGCGAATTTAATTCAGCAAACAGTATAAACAGCATCAAGCCTGGTGAATTTGAAGGGAAAAATTTGTCTTATCTGTTGTGTAAAAATGCACTGTGATTTTAGTATCAAGTATTTAAAATATATTTTCGCAAAGAAATAGAGTGCTGTTGCCAGTCATCAAACTATGAGAATAAAACCAATTCACTTTCCATGGATCGTCATATATATCTGGTGTACGAATAATGCAGATAATTGAAAATGTCGACTGTAATGTTGGTATGACAGTAATGATTCAGCATTTGGCCTGTGTGTGTAATCCAACTTTAATAGACAAGCAGACGACATAGATTGGGCGCCCCAGGAAGTTCGTGGAAGATGTTCACACTTCTCCGCTTACCGACTAAGCAAATATTCGAGTTCCTTAACAAAACACCGTCAGAAGAAAGAACAGAATTAGCGTTGTTATTGCCTTTGTCTGCTGCTAGATCCAATCTACATGGAAATTGAGTGCATGGCGTACTACGAGCTTGGGTCCTTTATTCACTTAATTGAATTATGAAATTTGTTTAACAAGAAGTTCTGGCAAGAACTTACTACTCCTACGTACCTCTAAATACTGCCACCTATACAGAAAGACCAGCGAAGCTTATAAATTAATGATTATGTAAGTTTCCGATCTAGTCTTGTGTAAAATTTCCTCTAGTGTGAGTTTCCATTACCTTAAAGTTGTCGAACGTGTTACCAGAGGTTTGTCCTGTCTGTCGTAACTTTTGTGTCATTCATCAAAAGAAATTAACTATTTTGTTTATACTGTGTAGCTGAATGTTGACCTGTGTAAGACGTCTTTCGCAGTACCGTACTGCATTGGTTTGTGAGTTTCCTTTGCCCAACAGAGATGTCACGTAGTGTAATATTTATGAGTGGTGTTTAGGTTGATGCTGGTGTTGGACTGAGCTCGCCTTTTGAATGGTACTTTTGTGTTAGTTTCTTTTTTCCGTACTTGTTTGTTATATAGCGGTGTATGTGGTGCTTATAAATATTCATGTAAGCCACATCTTGTAGAGCCGCTGAGGTCCTTCTCAACTTGTTCTGTTAATTGCACAAAGTCGATAATAAAGTCACCTTCGGTGTAAATAAATAAATAAATAATAATAATAATAATACGAGGTAATAATAATAATAACGATAAGAATGTGCTTTTCACTGTTTTGTTTTGCATTCTTATGCATTGCCCTTTTAGAATTTCCGTCCATATTTCGTTGGTTTACCTAAGCTTGTTCTTTTCCTAATTTCCTCCTGGGAACTTAACAGATGTTGATGTAAGCTACGACCCCTTAAATTTGAATTGGTACGCAATCGTCGTCATTTCGACAATATTACCATTCGACTCATCCTAACTTATGCAGATGAAGAGGGTCCATTAAATAACATAGAACTAATTAATAATTCCATTGAATTGAATTCGTTATAAAAGTAAATGCAGTCAGTAAGTGGTTTAAATCTACGTAGAAGGACTCTGAACTCTCACGAGTCCGAAGATGTTGAAGGCATTTTGATTTGACTCGAGCCCGTGAATATGGCAAGGTACTTGTTATGCGATAATTTTAGGGCATATCGTCACATGTTTTGGGTATAGTGACATGTTGTGTCACACACTTCCCTCTTAATGTTAAAGGACGAACTATTACCTTGACACAGCTAAGTGACTTGCAGCTTCAGTATTAAGGTTGAGATGACTTTCCTTTTTCTGTCATATTTCCAGGAAGTACGGAAAGCGCCAGCAGATGAAAGATTTTAAATTCGTCAATGCTTTAAGTGTTTTATATATTACATGTCTTCACGAATCACCTATTTTGCGAGCAGTGAGATCTGCAAATAATTTCTGTAAAGAGCAAAAGTACTTGCTTGTTTCACATTAATTATGAGCCACGTATCACAACCAGGCTTTTGAAGATGGAAAGCAAAGAGCAGATGTTTCGAGAATTTGCATCTCTCGGTTCCTTTTTTGACTCGCATACCTGTTCGTGGTCGTGCTGTACCACCGAGACTCATATATTTAATTTAATCTTTTGCGTTTTAAGTTCTCATGTGCGTACTTGTATGTTGAATACGTGCTGTAGAGTGCGTGCATGTGTTTCTGTGATGTGTCGTTGGAGTTGCTCTTGCATATTTCCGGTTAAAGTCACTGGGGAACTGCAGCTCACACCATGTATTTTCGCTGAGGCAGAATAATAGAAATTGTAGGCCGTGAAATTTAGTACTTTGTTGTATCTACAGTGTGCAGTTTCAACGAGTTCTTTATAGTATAACTTAAAATTCATGTGGGAAATGTAGAAGTAAATAATCTGCTGAATTTGGAGTGTAGGCTCGAAAATGGGCCTTTTGAAAGGCACTTATCCTATGTGCAAGGGAGGGGATGGGGCAAGCAATAGGCCTATATAATTTCCGTCTCTGGATATTTTTGGACATTTATATTTTGAACATTTTTCTAGTATATATGTATATGACGTCTTTTAAGAAGTTTTTGTGGAGGTACGTCACAGTTGGTTAATTAATCATACGGAACAGTTCTACCTAAAAAAGTTTATTATGAGCTAGGACAGAAGTGATTCATTAATCATACGGAGCTACCTACCTCAAAGAATTTTATCGTGAATTAGGTCAGCATTGTTTCGTTAATCATTCGGGGCAAACCTAAGTGAATATATATATATATATATTGAACTGGGTAAAAACTGTTTCACTGGTCATACGGAGCAATCCTAACTGAAAGAAGTTTGTGATGAGCTAGGTCAGAATTGATTCATTAAGCATGCGGAGCAGTCCTATATGAAATAAATTTATCTCGAGCTACGGGCAGAATTTATTAATTAATCATCTGGAGTAATGCCAACTCAAAGAAGCTTGTGTTGAGCTAGGCCACAACTTATTAACCAATGTGAGACGGAGTAATGCTAACTGAAATAAGTTTATCTTGAGCTAGGTCAGAATTTATTCATTAATCATCTGGAGTAATGCTAACTCAAGGAAGTTTGTGTTGAGCTAGGCCACAATTTATTAATTAATCAGACGGAGTAGTGCTAACTGAAAGAAGTTTATCTTGAGCTAGATTAGAATTGATTGAATAATCATATGAAGTAATCTTACACGTAGTCCTTCGCAATATTCCTTATTTTATTCCGGTGAACATTTGTACTAGTACGTGGCAGCTTTAGGTTTGTATTACCCAGTACTCAACACGTAGCCTTTGTAAAGTTAATGAGGGTGGGTGGGTCCGTTAGAAGATGACGACATGTTTCGGCCGTGCTTGGCCATCTTCAGGTCATAAACTAATTTACAATTAACAACAGTAAAGAGAAAACATATACATGAGATAAGACTTACTTAGAGGTAGTGCGTATTCGTGGTGTTCAACGAGATCTCGTTGTTACAGGATTTTTCTTTATGTGTAACTGGTTAACGCTTTGTAAATATAAATTAGGCTAGAATAGAAAACGGCACGGAAAAATTGAAAAACACTGGGAATCAGTGGAGTTCCGGGCTGTATCCTTTTGTGTTGGAACGTTGGGATGGCCGACCCCACAAGGGCAGCACAATTCAAGAGGACAAAGAAAAACATCCAACAACAGCCACATAACGTATGTTCCATGCATGGGCCGAAATCTCCGAATCTCACCAAGCTGAAAATTCTGCACCTAAAAGCCTGCTCCGCATGCCGGACCACCCGAAGTTAACCACAGAAAGCCGGAACGCTACAAGACCAGCCGACCCAGAAGAAGCGCCCTCAAAACCAATGCCAAAACCAACACCAGAACATACGGTCGGTCATCCCAACGTTCCAACACAAAAGGATACGGCCCGGAAATCCACCGATTCCCAGTGTTTTTCGATTTTTCCGTGCCGTTTTCTATTCTAGCCTAATTTATATTTATAAAGCGTTAACCAGTTACATACGAGGGTTGGAACTTTAATAGTGGCAACTATTTATTTACAACTGATACAAAATAGATACATGTTTCGAAGTTTTACTGTCCTTCAATGTAGTCACCAGCATTGTGTA
>Ga0209629_10003962_pt1 | contig 10815 bp, 13 predicted proteins | sample TergutCu122P5_FD_187286 | JGI IMG/M metagenome (GOLD analysis project Ga0209629, IMG submission 187286) | Cubitermes ugandensis P5 segment gut microbial communities from Kakamega Forest, Kenya - Cu122 P5 (SPAdes) (version 2) | ecosystem: Host-associated > Arthropoda: Insects > Digestive system... | reverse complement strand
ATGCTGACATGGATTTCTCTATCTGAAATTGTATTTGTATTTGTATATAGTTGCTTGTTTATACTTATACTTGATGACAAATTCCACATCTGTATGATCTATGGAATGTGAATAAATGAATGAATGGAATGAATGAATAACTCCACTGCATCATATATGTTATCTTTTTTACTGAAGTCATCCATATGTAAGGAACACATTCCTTAAGCCCAGTCCACATCAAAGTACCATGTATTTGGACTGTCCACATACATAACACATATAATGTTTTGTGTCCACACATACTTGGCACGTTCAGTCAATCAAGCCAGTTGTGGAGTGAAGTTGTAGCTGGCATGTGTGCAGGATATATATTTCTAATGAGAAGAAAGAAACACCCAAAATATGTGAAACATTTGTGGACACAGCACTTGTTCAACAATCGTATTGAGCATGGAAACAACCTTCTTCACGGGCTACATAAAAAGGATGGTTCAGGGTTCACGATTTCATCAGGAAAATGAAAAATGACTTTCAGATTTTGCTCCAGAAAATTGGCCCCAGGATCCAAAAGAAAGATACAAAATTTTGTGAAGCAATTCCTGCTTCAATCAGAATAGCCATAATGTTAAGATATTTAGCCAGTGGTAACTCACATGTTTGATGTACACTTGTACACTTTAAGAATGTCTAAGCAGTCAAAATAAATTATTACTCCAGAAGTGTGTGAAGCTGAACTAAAGGAGTACCTTCAGGTAAGAAGAAAATTTATTACCTTCCAGAACTTCATTATTTATTTTATAACTTTTTAAACTAAACTGACCATTTACATGCCTGAAACAAACAAATCTCAGCATTATTAATTTTCTTGCAGAACAACAATCACTATCATTGAGAAAAAGAATGAACACTCTTCTTTGAAGTAGTAGGGGATGGCACAGGTGTCATTGAATTGCTGCATTCCAATGGGACTGCATCAAATGGTTGGGAGCCATAATTAAATGCTGCAGGGTTTTGAGAAACACTGTTGTACTGAGAATAATTCTGAGGACCAAAATTATTGTTGTGACTATGCACCCATTATTAAATTGAAACAAATTTGCTCAACATGGTGGTCAGTAATAGAGATCTTCCACTATTTCATAATTTGTTTGCAATATGTTCTCCATAAACAGAGAATTCATCACATTTTGGGACTACATCAGTTAGCATCTTCACGCAATTCAAATCTTCCTTTGCATCACTGTCATTGTTTGATCCTATCTTCTTCCTAGCTGCTTTTTTAAACACAATACTGTCTTCATCCGAATTCCTCCTTCTGTTCTGAACTACATTCTCTTCAGAACATTCCTCCTTTTCAGTGTAAGCTACATATGCTTCCTGTTGGGTAACGTTTTCCTGTTAAAAATAACATTTAAATTATAAAAAAAAATAATAAAAGCTTCCTCTTTGTGTGATTATGTAATATTTTGTGTAGTTCCTCATTTTAAATATAACAAAGCATGTAAATATTAACTTATATATAATTAGTTGGAGCCTGAGGTGGCGCAGTGGTTAAGGCACTGCGCTACTAGTCGGACGGTCACGGCATCGATTCCCGGTGGTCTCACTGGATTTTTCAGTGACATATTCCTTCCGACCGTACCATAGCCCTGGGGTCGTCTCAGCCCCTAGTGAAAATGAGTACCAGGAACATTTCCTGGGGATGAAGGCGGCCAGTGCGTGAGGCTCACAACCTCACCCCCTTCATGTGCCGAATGTCATGGAAATCTGGGAGACTAAACCTCCTGGAACCCTCTGGGCCACGCCAGGCCTGTTACAGGACTCCTTTACCATTTTTATGTAATTAGTTATCTTACATAAACGTGTAGATAATCTTTCACTTTCCAGTTGCCACAAACACAGAAAAGGTGGAAAGAAGTATCAAATGGATTTAACAGCTGATGGAACTTTCCGAACTGCTTGGGACTCATGGATGGAAAACGTACAAATCCTGGGCCCTAAAAACAGCGACAGCTTGTTTTTTTTAACTATAAGGGAACTTTCAGTGTAGTGTTTTTCGCATTGGTGGATGCAAATTACCACATGATATGTGCGGATGTGGGATGTCAAGGGCATATTTCTGATGGAGAAGTGTTCACTCATACTATCAGGTGCATAACACAGGAGAAAAATTAACTTCGCATACCAGTATCATGACCTGTACCTGGGATAATAAATGCTATACCATTTGTGTTTGTTGCTGACGATGCCTTTGCCTTATCAGCCAGTATTATGAAACCATTCCCTCAGCAGCAACCAAAATCCAGTCCAGAGTCAACTCTCCAGGGCTCATAGAATTGTGGATAATGTGTTTGGTATTCTTGAGTTAGATGTAGGGTTTCCTTAAAACCAATTTTCCTGACCCTTGAAAAAGTCAAAATTGTTGTGATGACTTGCATTTCCTTACATAATTTCTATGCAGCAATGCTGGCGCAAGGAATGCATATTCACCCCTGCAAACATTAAAAGTTAAAGAAGCAGAAAACGAAGCATTCAACCTGGAACATGGAGATAGTAAATATAAAAGGAGGAATGTTTTTAAAACTTGCAAAAGATCCTCAGAAGATCAACTAACTTTGCACAGGACATAAGAAAGGGGTTTATGGAATATTTCGTTTCTCCAGAATGGCCAGTCTTTGGAAAGATGAGTATGCATACAGTTTTTAAACTTACCCCTGTTTTGAAATGTGTAATGTAATTTCAAGTAGTATTAAATTGTAACATGTAATTGTATACTGTAATACATAAGAGACACCGAAATGTAAAAATGTTTTACTACCTTAAAAACATACTAAAAACATAAAACGATAAATGGTTTTCTTATCTACATGTTTTTGATGTACATAAAAATGTTGTGGTTTTTAAGGCACTACTGTAGTATAGACTGACAATAGTGAATTCAATGTGATGTGACAAAGCAGATGACAGCTGTGGCCAACATCGATTGTGCCCATGTCAACCTACTGCCCAATCAAGATGGACTTTGGTTATATGTAGGCTATCTCTCTGTCCCCAGTGGAACCCACCAATGGAGAAAAATGTTGATTATCCTTTAGAATTGCTCTCTGTTATTGTCCCTGCTCTCCTTCCAATTAAGACCCTCTATTACATATATGTAGTACGTCACCCAATGCACAACAGTAAACTATGCTTCATCAAATATTATTAATACCTACATGTTTCAGTCACTATTGCAATCATCATCAGGGTACAAGATGAAATCATTTTGCCTACTCAGCATTAATGAACATCATATGGTCCATATCCAGGCACTGATGGTATATTTCAAAATATGTATAACCGAACACATGCACAATATTCAAATATGCTACATCATATATTATTAATGTTTCAGTCACTACTGTCACCACCATCAGGGTACATGTAGGTATTCATAATATTAATAACATATGATAAAGCATATGTTACTATAATGCATTTGTTGGTGTACTGTACCAATTTCAATACTCCTTTATTGCACGGATACGGAACATATTAAGGTGTTCTTCTTTCACCCCTTCCTACCTCCAAAGTTGTGTGTGTAATGGTCCTTTATCACAGAAATACTTCGCATGTGACTGTCTGTATGTGTGCTGTGTTTCGCGGGCCACTATGTCCATCATTATCACTGAAACTATACGCGTCTATCAGAGGCTCTCACTGTGGCTCACACCAATATGATCGACACCACGTGGAGGCACATCAAGGTTCACATCAGTACTTAAAACTAAAAAGCGTGCTACATCTTCCACCTGACAGAGTACCTGCGTGTTTTCCGGCTTCTGTCGTGAAGTAGTTGAGAACTACAATCTTCTGGGTTATTACATGGCGAGTAGTGGTAATTTCTTACCCACACTTCAGGACAACCTATCAGTCCCATCTCAAAGGTCAAGAATCCAAAATTCTTGACCATACAGCACAGTTCTCCTGGCAGAGTACATGTTTGTCACTATGTGCTGCTCACATCAAGTCCACCCCTTCACCATATTCATTAGCACTGAAAGATGTGTTCAGCGGTCTGAGCGCCCTGTGCACCGTCATGCCGGCACTAATCCTCCCATGCGCCTGTGAAGCCACCACCTAACACCGCCAGCTCAGCCCACCACTGACACATTGAAAGCGCTTTGCCTACTTTCTACAGAAAATTTTGCCGGCCTATACTAAGGTAGGGCCGCTTTTAATAGATACCAAAAACAGTGAATAAATAATAAGTACATAATGTCTATAATGTCGCTGAATTGTTTAGTGATATTTAAATCCACTTTATAAATTTCAAAAACATACCACATTATTAAATACACTTCCATCATTCTCTTCTTCGATGAGGGTACTGCGACTTCCACTTAAATCAGCTGTGTTAAAACAGAAAGAGTACAGCTTCGTACGCAAATCAAATTGGTTCGTTCGGTGAAGACCGACGCTTCTTGTATGCTACAAATCTTTTGTGCTCTCTCGAGGACTGACCTTTGAGATTGGCGATTTTTGTTCTAAACTTCAGTAGTAATGATTTCATACTTTTGCAAGAAAATCGCAACGCCTTCTTTATTACGGTTTATGTAATCTGCGCAATGCACATCCCATGAACACACACTGAACTGCAATCCTCAATAAAGGTAATAACTCTAACGTTCGACCACACGTTAATCGCTTTAAGTCTACAGCAAAAGTAAGACACACTGGAGAAAATAAGAGCATACAAGGCACGGACAGTACGCGAACATATCCAGACCTGCTGACGGTCTGGTTTTCCATCCCAGCCGGCAGACAACACTCGACGCTTACAAAGCACGCAAGTGTCGACGAGCTCTTAGCAATTTTAATGCCTAAACAACACACAGTTCAAGTGCAAACTCATGCAATTTCAATTGCGGTTAGGTTGAGGAACGCTGACAGGTATCGCCAGCATGCAAATTGGGTCAAAACACCAAAGATTATTAAATACTGCACGCCACCGAATGATTGAAAAGTCTGTCATTCATAACCGTGCATGCCGCGCCGAACGGTTTGTAGCGAAATCTTGCTGAAAAAATTAACACTAAACTGGATACCAGCTGACTATGTAGGTAATCCGTGCTACAGGAATGTTGTTATCCCTTAGGCCAAGTGAGAAAAAAACTCCTCGCAGTGTCGTGTCCTGAAAGGAATATGAGCATTGACAATTTTTTGTTAAATAACGACTTTATTCGACGCCCTGAGCGACCCCTATCCCTCTTGCTCTTAAAAGGCGACGCTGATTCTGCCTGACGTTCACATCGTAGGAGTGTGAAATGACCGCTGTGTCTAAAACCAATACAGATACAGTTTGTATTCCGCTGTTTGAACCGTAAGTGCATCTTTATATTATTTTACAAGGGCTTACAGGGCAATTTCGCCAGGTCTAATTACATACGTTTGGTCTGCTGCCTGTAGCCATCAAACCACGGATCCTAAGGACAACCGAGAATGAGATCCGCGCTCGTAACGCTATTAACCAACAATGCGCAACATCCCACCAAAGCGAGTAGCTGGACTGCAATGAGGCAGTGGCCCAAAGTCTGGCACAACCTTCATTCTCAACCATACAAGTGCCCTTTATCAATTCGTGATAAATGAATCCGAATGCCCCAAACGATCGGATCCGCGAAATCGCTTTCGTGTCTCTTGTTCACTTGGCACAGGTCTCGTTCGCTCCACGGATCACTTCGTTAATGGCTCAAATAGCGGTTCTCTTTACGAATTATGGGCGGTAGTTCTTTGCGTCTGCCGTATGTGGCGTTTCACTCTCCCGACTGTGGCGCACCTATCGATCAAGGGTAACAACGCAGGTATGATCCGCCTTCACCGCTTTCTCCTTCCGATAATCTTCCTATCTTACGCGCCAAACATCAGTGGTACGTCACCTTCTCGACGGTTTGCTGACGTTTTTTGTTGAGTGCTGAGTTGTGTTCAAAACACACCCTTAAAAAATCAATAAATGAACAATTGCCTATACGAGGGTTACGTCCATTATTAGTACATACCAGGAACGTATTAGTGAAAAACCATACGTACCTTCAACGACATATGAACGCGCTACACTGGGCGCCAATAGTGTTTCTTATAATTTGTCCATTGCATTTTTTGTTCAGTGACCACGATGCTGGCGTCCAGTTTTGGAAGGATGTGGGGCTGATTACAGGCAATGTGGTGTGCTGTAAGTGCGGATCACAAGTGTCTTGGCCTGTCGACGCTAGTGTTAAGGACAGTTGCCGATGGGCATGTCGGTGGGCCGTATGTGCTTCCGCATGCCGTGCTTCCATCTCATTTAGACACGGTACTTGGTTTTAGCAGGGTAACTTGAACTTCATGGAGGTTCTGCTCCTCACGTACATCGTTCGCCGCGTTCTTGCACGCGCCATCCAGCAAGAGCATCAGTTCGGTCCTGCAGCCATCACTGAGTGGCCCAAACTCTAGAGAGGTCATGTTGCCGTCCGCAACCGGTAAGATCTGTTACATTAATTACTGCATAGCGACAAATCCCTTCAATCCCATTCACGTTACATTAAATGACGTTACATTATATTAGGTTTTGTTATGTTACGTTAGGTTTGGTGAGGTTAGGTTAAGTTACGTTTACTTTTCGTAGACTGCGCCTCTACACCTCTCGTGAAAAATTCTTCCATCCCTACAAACACCACACCTACCCTCAGTCCTTCACACTTACCAACATATCTCCCCATTTCACCTCCATTCCTTCAATCTAGTCCCCGCCCACAACATCTCCGCTTGTGACGTCTGCATTCACACGGATGAATTTTTACGTTCATTCCTGCTGCTGTGCGCGCCACAAGCGGATACATTTTTTAACTACCGTCCACTATTCGAAAGGAGTTCCAATTATTCATTTACCAATCGTATTCACCGTGCCCATGATTGACGAACATAATGTACCCTGATCAACGGTGACCGTTAAAATTAGGCGAATATCCACTGACTGAACACGCTGATATATTTAGAGTGAGTGCCGAAATTCCTAAACAATTAAAAGCTTCAGAAGTACTCTTGGTGCTGTTATATGAAGTTTTATATGTTAAGTTTCAAACAACATAAAAGTCATAATACTGTAGAAGTAATCAGTTTTCTAAACTGTGAGATAATTAAGTCATGGAAGATATCGAGATGCCTATGGCATTTGATGTACCGCGCCTCAAGAGAATTTTATGATTGGACGAAATGAATGACATCATTGTCTTGCGCTTTCACGGAAGTCTGCGATTGCGATGCATGACAGTCGTAGGATGGATTAGTGAAAGATAAGGTTGATTGTTCTTTGTAAGCGTTTTATCAGGTGACGTCGTTTAAACCATTACTGTCGGTTGTGATCGAGAAGCTTAGCAAATGCCTGGTTTTGACGAGAACCCCTTTGGGGAACCAACTATAGACAATCCTTTTGCGGTAAGGCTTCACCATGTTTAAGTTACGGTGGTTAAGTTTTACGTATGTTTGTATTTTTTTATAACTTTTACCATGTCACTGACACTAGAGAAAGAAAGTGGTTCGAAGGAGGTAATCATAAGCCCATACTGTTCCGCAGGATCCTGCTATTCAGCAAGTTACCACTAATACCACCAATGTTCAGCGGGGACTGGAAGATTATAACCCCTTTGCCGACCAGGGTGACCAGCGGCCAACTGCTGTAAGCTATAAATCTGATTATTTGCATAATATTACGAAATAATTTGAAATGTGAGGATATAGAATTAAATTGTGGTGAACAGTAAGCACTGCAATATGGATGTTACATGTGTTTTTTTTATTTTATGCTTACGACGTTAGCCACTTATTAAAACACGACCACGTTTATTTGTTTTGCATTATAATTTCTTATACTGTATTGTGTAACATGTAATTCTGTAGAATATGTCATTAAAATATAATGACTAGTTACATTTATAAGTTAGAATTGATGATGTTATTGTTAACCTAGTAACGTTAAGTAACACCAGTTTCACTGACAGTTTAGTTTGGTTTGTGTTTGATCTAGTAACCCTAAACAAAGCTCATTTATGGTTACCATATTGTAGGTTCATTTGTTAATGGTTTATTTAACAATGTTGTTGGTAGCTGTTCCTATTTGGCACTGAACAGTAGGATGATTGGTGAAAAGTTAATTGGAAATGCTGTGGAAGGAAGATGTCTGGATACAGTTTCAGGTATTTTCTGAGTATCTGCCTGAAGGGACTGAGAAGAACACGGAATAGCTGTTAATTTCCCTTAATTCACTGTATCTTCAGGTGCAGAGATATTTAATTATGAAAGAGAGGCAGAACAAATTTACACTTCTGAGTGACAATCGATGTCTAAAAGAGAGTGAGGTAGAGGGAGTTAATATGGGAACTCAGAAAGAGGTGACAGATGGACCTCATAAAGGGGAGTTCATCTTGGAGTGAATTTTAGCAGAATTCTATACAGGACTCTTGGAGTGGTACTCCACAGAAGGTAGACATCACAGTTGGATGGAGTGGAGTTGATTCCCAAATATCGTGGCTTATACCAGATGAGTTGTGTGTGGACCTTATGAATAAATGTTATAGATGGTCAAAACACATTAAGACACAAGGTAGAATGGCACATGAAGGAGTAGTTTTTGTGTCATGTTACAATTTTGTCTCTTCATTAACGTTTTATAGAGACAGTGGGCGTAGCAGGACTAGCTGTGTAGAAACCGTTATTAATAACAGTATTGCAGGGAGTGGCAGGTGCCCATGCAGCAAGTGAGAGTGGTCATTTGTTTTTGTTTGCATGGATTGCATAAAGCTTATAGGAGTTCTGGCCTCATGTGACTGTATAAATGGCTCTGGGAAATAGTTTTGGCATTGCTTATCATTTTGATAATGTGTTAGTCATATTCATGTTCTACAGCACAGAATCTTGGACGGTGAATAAAGATATTGCTAAACGTCTGGCTGCTTTTGAAAGAAAAGTTTTAATAAAAATGTTTGGGCAAATGAAAGTAAATGAAAATTGGAGAAAGTGATATAATAAAGATTTAATGCAGCTGTTTGGAGATTTAGATATACTTTCATTTGTCAGAATAAGTTGGTTGAATTGGATTGCACATGTTAACAGAATGGATAGTAGAAGAAAACGAAATCAAGTATTTAACACTAATCCGCAGGGGAGTCAACTAAGAGGATGACCAAAAAACAGATGGTGGAATTGTGTACAAACAGGTATTAATACTCGTAAATGCCAAATTACAAATAGGAAAGAGAGGTAAAAAAATAGAGCTGACTGGGATAAGTCCATTAAGGAGGCAAAGAAAGGTCTGCTCTGGACTGTAGGTTCATTGAAGAAGAAGAAGAAGATATTAGTCATATTCAGTCTGTGTTAGACTTGTACTGCCAAGTATCAAAACTCTCGGTTCCAATTTCTTGTCAGTGTATTTTTCTGATATTCAGTTAAGGACAATATGCATGAGGTCATGGCTAATGTTAGTACGCTGTGTGTGTAAGAGTACTGTTAGAAAGGAAGCCACAAAATGTAGTAGCTTTCTGTTTACAAATAAGATGGGACATAAAACTTATTAAAAAAAACCAACAAATGCACTGAGGTTTTATGAATGCACAAAACATGGAACGTATCAAAAAGATGGTACAGTTTGTGTTTGGTAGGAAGTGAGAAGCGACTGAGGCCCGTTTGAAGGTGCAGTCCACTCGTTTGCAGAAGGGACTGAATAATACCACAGAAACCTCAGTAACTGTCGCTAGTAGGTGGCTGGAATTTGAATGAGGTATCTGTTCAGTGCATTTAACATCCCAGTCTATTTGGTATGTGGATATGTACCAAGATACCACCATCAAATATGGATCTAACAGTAGATAGAGTGCCCCACTCCTCTTAACAGCGACAGACATAAGAATGTTGAGTTTGCCTTTGTTTTATTTTGTCAGACGGCAGTTGATATATTTACACTTTTTACACATTAGCTGAAGATGGGGAAGTTAACCATTTGAAGTCTATTGGTAACTATATGTGCCACGTGTTTTAACATTAAGAAACTGCATTTTGCATTATGGTGTATTTATATGTTTTTTATGATCCTCTTAGCACACAGTGATTGTTTCCCAAAACAGCATCAATTGATTGGAAGCACATCCTTTTCTCAGTGCAGCAGGAACTGGATGTTCACATACAATTAGATAAATGTCAGTTTACAAAGGGTATCAACATGAATGTGTCAAGCGCAAAAAGCCATGTGGAAGCTGTGTTCATTGTGTACAGACTTAATACTTACAGTTGAAGTAAGCAGAGCATTGTGTTTCTTGCACAGGTGCGAGGTGCGTCTAATCCCCCACAGTACCAGAACATGCCTACAGTGCCTATAGCACAACCTGCAATAATGCAACCTACACAAGAAATACCACCACCACCATACACCAAGACTGGACAACAGCAGCAGCCCCAGGTCCAACAGCAATTCAGTACAGCAGAATTTCAGGTAATAGGTTCCAGTTGGGAATGAAGATGTGAAGTTAATAGGTACCCAGACTACTGTCTTCTCATTGTGAGTTATTTGTAATAAACAGATTCATGAGACTGCAGTTGTGCTCTTTTTGTAGTCTGTTACCATTCTATCAGTAATCAGACTGAAAAGTGACAATATTGTATGCATTGCCCCTATGGTACGAGGGTTGGAACTTTAATAAAAGTGGCAAATATTTATTTACAACTGATACAAAATAGATACATGTTTCGAAGTTTTACTGTCCTTCAGTGTAGTCACCAGCATTGTGTACAACCCGTTGCCAGCGATGTGGAAGTCGTAGGATACCT
>Ga0209629_10003961_pt1 | contig 10815 bp, 5 predicted proteins | sample TergutCu122P5_FD_187286 | JGI IMG/M metagenome (GOLD analysis project Ga0209629, IMG submission 187286) | Cubitermes ugandensis P5 segment gut microbial communities from Kakamega Forest, Kenya - Cu122 P5 (SPAdes) (version 2) | ecosystem: Host-associated > Arthropoda: Insects > Digestive system >... | reverse complement strand
CCTTCCAAAAACAAACAACTTTTTAATTTACACCTTTCTGCTAGTATTGTTAGTTTACAATATGTAGGCCAGGATGGGCATATAAATTGTAGTTATAATACACACACACACACACACACACACACATTGTTTACTCCTACTTTGATGCTTATTTATTTCTTTGAAGGTGGTGAAAGCAAGTCGAAACAGCTTGAATAATCGATTTCTCCCATATGATGCCATTGAAACTGAGGCTGTGCTTTCAGTAGATGATGATACGCACCTGCGACATCATGAAATTGTTTTTGGCTTCAGGTCAGTATATTGTTTCTAAGAGTGGTGCCTACAAGCAAAATAACAATTTTAAACTTCATTTGGATGCAGTTTTAACTAGACTTTTCAGCATTCTGTACAAAAAGTGTTTAAAGTAACTGCTGTGTCTGTCCTTCCACATTCTTTATCTCCAAAAACACTGTACAGATCTTGATGATATTACATATTGGAAATCATTATTATAAGATGTTTTGAAGGAACTGTTAAGAATCATGGTTTTTGAGATAAATGTGGTTAATAATGTCACCAAAAATTAAAGTATTCAGTGTCTGTTTCTGTCTTCATTATCATGGTGCTGTTAATTTAACCCTTAGAGCACAAAAATTTGTTACTTTGGCAGCTAAAGACATTGCACCTGCATGTCTATCATATCTGCCATTTTGATGCTATTTTGCCAGTGGAGGAAAGAAATATAAATTTTTCAGACTTGAACAGATGAAATTACAAGAAAAATTTAATTCAACTCAGAATGCAAAAAGTATAATATCACATTTGACACATGTAAATATAAAGTTGGCAAAAGATGGTATGAAAAACAATGCAGCTGGTATAGTTAGGTTAGCCAATGATCTGTATCTTCATTTCAACTTATTTTCAACTGAGATTTTAATTAGTTGTAAAACACTGTTGGCAGGGTATGGCGAGAGCAGCGGGACAGAGTAGTTGGTTTCCCTGGTAGGTTTCATGCTTGGGACCTTAATTATGGTGGGTGGCTGTACAATTCCAATTATTCGTGCGAGCTGTCCATGGTGTTAACAGGTTTGTAGCAGAGCAGCATCCAATGGTTGCTTGTTTCACATTGTGTAATTTTCTCCCGGTTTACCATCTGTTGCAGATACAGGAGTTCTCCGAAAAACAAGATGTGGATATATTGGCATTTTCATTACATGTTACGGTAGACATCGTGGGTAATGAGTACAGCCTGTAATAAAGAGTTTGTTTTAACAAGCACTACAAATATACAAAGGGGCATGTGGTGGTGCAGTTGGTTGAGGCACTGCGCTGCAAGCAGGAAGCAAGTGGGTTTGATTCCCATTGGTGTCACTGGAATTTTTCATTGAAGTAATCCTTCCAGCTGCATTATGGCCCTGGGGTTGACTTAGCCTCTAAACAGAAATGAGTACCAGGAATATTTCCTGGGGGGTAAAGGTGGCTGGTTCATAGGGCTGACCACCTTACCAACTTCATATGACAATTGTCTTGAAATCTGGGACCCTCAACCTCCTAGAACCCTCAGGCCTATAATGGGATTGCTTTACCTTTACCTTGACAAATATACTGAGTACATGTAGTTGGAAACTCAGGTACAGTTGCAGAAACTATCGGGAAAGATGCACAAGTTCATAGAACCGTTATTATTTAAGCATAATAGATTAGGCATACTAGCCCATAAATTTTATTAATCATTTATGAATAGTTGGTTGTCTGACACTTTAGGAGTGAGGTGAAACAATTCTCTTGGTGTGTGACCTCAAAAAAACCTATTGTACCAACGATTGATGGTAGATAAGTGTGGAGTAAAGTGTGGAGTACTGGTGTAATGATATTTGGCAGGGGACCAGTGAAATGTTTGGAAATTATGTTGCTTTGTGCACTCAGGCCTCTGAAGTGAGGTGCTGATGACCGGCCACCTTAACAGTATAGACTTATTTATGATGAGATACCAAAAGACTCTATTTCTCTAAACCCCTGAGATTTTTCATGCTTTTCTGACTGTGCTTATGAAAAGATATAACACTGAGTCTTCATATGCAGGTCTAAAATATTACCAACTTAAGAATATGTACTTTTCTGACGTGTTAACATCCAGATGTTTGTTGTTCTATAACTGACAGGTGCTGCATTCTTTCACAAATATTATATGTACCTCTACTCATACTGGCTGCCACAGGCTGTAAGAGATAAAGTGGATGAGTACATGAACTGTGAAGACATTGCAATGAACTTCCTTGTCTCACACATTACAAGGAAGCCACCTGTCAAGGTAAGTGCAACATGAGATTCATATTTTGTGCAAGAGTATTGACCACTGGTTTGTAAATTGATTGAGAAGAAATTAGGCACTGGAATATAACAAAAGTGATGTAATGGAACCTTAAGTGAGGGACAACCTGAATTTAGAGGCATTAAAGGATAGTTCCCCATACAGTAATTAGAATTAAGGAAAGTATATAACAGTTGTTATAAATTATTGTTGAATATGAATTGTGTAGATTAAGAAGTAATATAAATATGTCACTCCTTTGAAATGTCAGTTTTTATGCACACTTGCAAAATTGTGGAAAGCAATTATTAGCTTCGTCATGTCTGCCCGTCCATTCGTCCGTCTGGTTGTCTGCATTAAACAACTTATCTCCCACTGGATGGATTTTCAAGAAATGTTATATTTGATTATTTTTCAAAAATCTGTCAAGAAAATACAATTTTCGTTACAATCTAAAATGGATAATGGGTACTTACATGAAGATCAGTATACACTTTTGATCATATCTTGTTCAGTTTGTCTTAGAATGAGTAATGTTTCAGTAAAAGTTGTAGAGAAAATCAATAACTTTTGTTTCTAAAATTGTGCCTTTTATGAGACAATGTGGAAAAATACTGTAGACCAGGACAGGTCACAGACGACAATGAAATAAAGCACATGCGCATTGCATGCTGTATACGTAAGGCAAAAGACAGACACTTCGAATATATAATACTTATTGCTTTTCTACTGTAGCAACGGTTACACTAACATGCCACAATTTTATATTATACGTACATTGCCTGTCTTGTTTTCTCTAAGCTTAAAATGCACTACATTTTTTGGGGGACATTTTATCGTCAGATATGAATAAAATATGAATTATCAAATATGAATTTTACAGTTTGGTAAATAGCAGATATGTCTTTTGGTGTGTTTTCCTTTCTTTGGTGATGTACACTCAGTAGAACATTTTTGAATTTATTTACACTTGCATTTTCTATAGACATGCACACTTGCAAGTGCAGTGCAAATTGGTTGCATGTCATACCATTGTCAGCTACCAAATACTGATGCCATGTCTAGATCTTCTGCCATCTGACCAGGACAGTGCTGGTAGAATACCACAAAATAAGCCACAACTGCTGATTTTATGTCCCTTCACACCCATCCATCCATCCATTTGATACTGTATGACCTATGTGTGAGTTTAAAAAGTGTCTTTCAATGAATGAAGACCCACTGAACCATTAGTAAAATGTTGTGCTAAGATAAGTATTTTGCTTGGTCATATTGTGTAACATTTGCAGCACTGCAGTCCCATTGTACATCTTGTTAACAGGGGTGCTGTTTTGAGAAACAAGCCTTTCACACTGGAGAAAAATTAGAATATAATATTCTGGATTGTGGCAGTGTGTAGTCTTATTGGTGACTGTGAGTGTTTTGGAAGACCCTGCTTCCCCCATTGAGGGCTGAAGTAAAGATGATTCTTCCAAACTATTGGTAATCACATACAAGACTAGAGAGTCATTAACCTGAAGACCACATTTTAACAAGAGTACTGAAAATATATGTCACATCTCTTACTACATGAAACTTTAGAACCTTACATTATGTGGTGTTAGTATCATTCTCACTTCAGAAATTCACATGGTCATTGAATTTGCATTATTAGTAATCGGGATGAAAAGTACAAAACTTACTCGCATTGCATAACAAAATTATGTACAGCTGTAGGAATATGGAAAAATGGCCACAAAGTTGGAGCTAGCTTCAGCAAAATTTATGGAGATCAGGGTAAGCAGAAGAAAATATGAACCATTTACATGGTAAAGATTGTATTGCAGCATGTTTTTCGCTTATTTAAGGCAGTGTTTATTTTTGATTTTTTCTTGGTAGGTGACTTCTCGCTGGACCTTTCGCTGTCCAGGGTGCCCAGTTTCCTTGTCTGAGGATGACACGCATTTTCAGGAGAGGCACAAATGTATTAAATTTTTTACACAGGTATGTTAACCATAATACATTTAAAATTATTTACCATCAACTCTCCCACTCTGAAAGGCATTCAGATCCTGGTGATTGTAAATATTTTCACATTTGATTGCACACTACTATTTTACAAAAATAAACTTTGAAACAAGAACTAGAATCTTTAAAACAGTGTTTCATTATTCATGTGTATCCACTGCCTTCACAGGTCTGATGGATTTTTCAGAAGTGTTTTTCAAGTCCGACAAAACTACAAAGACTGTAATTTTTTTCAACACAGAGGTATCAAATTGACTTTAATTTATGGGGTTTGTGGGTTTGCGGGTTTGCTAACATTCCATTCTTCTGGAATGTTACACCATGCTGATTGGTAAATAGTTACCAATATTCTAAAGGCACTATGATCCTTCAAAATGTCATATAAGCACAGCAGAATCCTTTATTTAGGCCTTTATTAATTTAAGAGTTTTCTGCATTTTAGGTTCATTTTTTATTTCAGGTTTATTGATTTTAGGTTTTTTCCCCTCACACAAGACACAAAAATTCAACCCTTACACCATTTTGGAGCCTCAATTTAGGGTCCATGTTTACAACTTTGGAATTTTGGTTGTGTAAATAATGCAATGATTAAGTGCAATGGAAGTTAAGCAGTGTCATAATAGATTGTGAGCTAATACAGCAGTTTAACATCAATTTTCAAGCATCAGCATTATTGTGATTGATCAAAAAGCCTGTGGCAGGAGCCATTCACTTACAAGGGCATTTCTAACTGAGCACTGTTATTTGTTGATGTTGAATCATGGATTATGATTGGTCATCGTACACTGTGCTGATAAAAGAATTGACCCATAGAATGTGTACCCTAGTTTGAGTGTATTTTTCAAGTTTTTATTTTGTGTCCAAAAAATAAATATAAGAAATGGCTATAAAGTTAGTTAAAGGAAAACACCATTAGGTTTAAGTTTTGAGTGAATGTAATGCTTTTGTAGCAACAGTAACATATATATATATTTTTATGCATCTCCCATTTACAATTTTTCTCAGTTTGAGGTATGAGAAGCTTGTCTCCCAGTTGAGCCTTAAAGGAAGGTTCTGCTATACCTACCAGTCTGCATGGGGTTACATTCCAGAAGACTTGAGTCTTCAATTTTAAATTTTTCAAATCAAACCATTAGGTACTTCGAAGTCAGTCATATGCTATGAAAAACTATTGCAGAGTAAGTCACTGAATATTTCTGTTTAACCATTCACAAGTTGTCATGTGGAAAAGAGAATTTTGTATCAGCAGTTTGTGTTATATAGACATTTTACTGTGTGTTGGATTCTGTTAATATCAGTTCACATTTCCAGGTGTTCGGGTACACTCCTCTACTGAACACTCAGTTTAGAGCAGATTCAATACTCTTCAAGACCAGAATACCTCATGACAAACAAAAGTGCTTCAAATTCATATGATTTTATTTGTGTCACAAGACATCAAGGGCCCTGTATCAGTCTCATTTTAGTATGTATTTTAAATTCCTGTCTTGAAATGGAATACAGATGTAGCTTATAGCCAGTATAACAGAATCACATACTGAAAATATGTGACCAGACCAAATTGATGTGTACATAAATTACGTTTCAGTGAATCAGAACAGTTTATGTGGTCAGAGATGGTTCTTTTCATCTCTGCTGTAGTTGTGGTGCCATATATTGGATTTTAAAATTTTTAAGAGTATTAAGACATATTCGTTGTGATGCATGTAAGTAACGCATTTTAGAAATATTTTTCTTATGTAACAGTGAATCATGTTTTTTATATTTTTATGTTATTTTGTTTTATCTACATAAAGTGTGTTGGCATAACAAACCAAACTGTCATTGCTGAAATACTGATGTAGGGGTATTTTATACTGCACAAGATTATACATGTGAAATGAATCACAACCCATTCATTTCCACCACATCATAATCATAGCCAAAATAATTGTGTCACTTGCAAAATTGTTGAGGCCATGCACACAATGTTGCATGTAGACTTGTCTAGTCTTGTACTTGGTAGCTTGTCTTTCCATCTGCATATATTTCCAATCCAGTAAATCCTGCTGAGAATGGAATCGCAAATGATCTGATCATGTTTTCCATTTGACACATGTGTTACTGTATAATCTTAAAGTTATTCATGTCAGTGTGTTTATAAATAATTCACACAATAAAACCAAGTAATGCACTAATGTTAAAATTATATTTTTACATCCAGTATGTCTTAACTTTGACATATTTCAATCTGTCTTGATCATCCTCAGGAAGTTACAGAACCTCAATACAGCATATAGCAAAACATAGGTGGATTGTTAAATACATTAACATTTGTGCATAAAATGTTTGCTGATGTTACAAAATTCATTTGTAGCCATGCAGAACTGGTTTGTAAGATGATGAGGTTGTAGTTTTATAGGCTTTTTTTTAAATTATGGTTCATATCAGGAGGATGTCAAGTTTATGTTTTGGTAGCCAACACAGACATGTATAACTTTAAGAATGTTAATGTCCAACAGACCAAGGGTTATAAAAACAACAAGGAAAAGCAATATAAACAAACACCTTCATTTGGTCTAACAAAATTTACAGAGTACCATTTTGGCTACCAAAACATAAATTTGACAACCTTCTGATATGAACCATTGTCAAAACCTAGAAAACTACAATCTCCGCATCCTATGAACCAGTTCTATACTGCTACCAACGGATCTTATAATATCTGCAGACATTTTATACACAAATTTCAAAGTATTTAATAATCCATCTGTGTTTTTATATGTGCTTTAATGATGTTCAGCAGATCCCTGAAGATGATCAAGATAGGTCAAAACATGTTGGAGTCATGACAGATTGTGTTTAAAAAATATAATTTTATCATTAGTGAATATGTTGATTTTATTGTGTGAATTGTTACTATATAGTTTGGTTTTGTGAACAAATTGGCCTGTGCTTCTGAATTGTATTCATGGTGTACCAAGTTTGAATTTTTGTCAGGGCACCATCTATCCTGACAGACATTTTCTGTTTTTCCTCAGTCCTCATTTAAATTCCAGGATAGTACCTTAAATTAGTCCATCTATGCTTCCTTGTGCATCCTTTCTAAGTTATTGTTTATTATCATCCCATTGTTTGATGCTCTTCTAAGCTGCATTTGCACACTCATTACAAGCACCTATTAGCTTTGACATGTCTGTCCACCTGTATCACCTCAGCTTCTACTCAACAGATTTTATGATACGTGATGTTGGAGACCTTTATGAAAATCTGTCAAGAAAACCCACACTTAGGTAAAATCAAATAAAAATACCGGGCACTTTACATGCAGACCTAAGCATTTTTACTGTAGTCGGTAACATAAAATCATAAACCTGTATTACAATAATGCAAAAGTTATGCATTATTGCATTTCCATTGTTTAAAGTGACATGTCAGTAATACTAAGAGAATGGATTGTTGCTGCAGAAGTTACCTTATTTACCTAAATGCAAGACAACTCTAATCTAAGATGATCCCCTCAAATAAAACACATCTGCCAAATACGCCCCCAAAAAATGAAACGTCTGCTAAGAAAAAAATTTCACTATTAATTTTAAACACTTAATACACACAGCATGTCAGATTCTATCTACCTTGACCAGTCAGTGTCACTGTCTCCATCTTCATAGGCAGTGCCTTCAGCTTCTTCACATTATCTCTTAACATTCCCATCTTCTTCACTGCCGTTCCACAACATATCATCATCAGTCCCATCCATTATGTTGGATGAACACCACGTCTTAAAACCCTTCACAGTCACTTCTGGTGAGATGCACTGTCCTGCTGTTATGATCCACAGTGACTGAATAATACATTTATATTTGTTTGGTTTTTAAACTTACTTGAACCTGTGAAAAAGATTCACAATTTTCTCCAAAGATTGTGTTTGTGGCAATGTTGAGAATTTTAAATACATGTGTTCTGGAGTTTTGTGTTTTGTCTATGGTGTTGTTAATGTGAGTTCATGGCTGTTTTTATGGGTTTTAATTTGTGGATTGGGCCAGGTTTTATTTTTGAGCCTTGTAGTTAATTTTTAATTTTCCAATAGCCATTTGCTTGTTATGACCCTTGGACTGGATTTGTTCTCAGGTGCATATCTTAATAAGTTACTGTTTGTGTGGTGCATAATGATTGAGAATAGCTTAATCTAAGGGGTACACCAGGTTAGGTGCTTCTTTGCCTGAAAACGAAAACAGAGACGGCTTCCAAAATGTCACGCTTCTTTAAACAATTAGCTGATGGGCTTGTGCCAAAAAAGAAAGATTGTGTCGGTTAATGTCAGTCACGCTCTTTTCTGCCTTTTTGATTTATGGACCTTTGAAGATGGGACCAATAGGTTGTCCTGAAGCGTCGGTAAAGAATTACCACTCTACACTGCTTAGTATTGCAGAAAAGCACAGACCTCACTTGACAATTTGGTGATGCAGGCCTTGGTTTGGCTGTGTATGGTCTGGTAAGAGTGATCTGGTTTGGCACAGTCTGGTTGAGCACTTTGTATGCAAATTTAGGATGACCTCACATATTTAAAAGTATATATAAATATTTATTTATGTCTATACACAACAATATTCCACAATAGTAACTACTCACTGTTTTGGAATACTGTTGTGTATAGACGTAAATAAATATTTATATATATTTCTATTACGTCACACAACAGGATGGCCTCCATTAAGTTCACATATTTAAGCACTAAATTTCAGGAAAAAAAACCTCATCTTGCATTCAAATAAATACAGTATTTATAACAGGAACCCTCTATAGTGGAGGTAATATGTCCACGTTTGTGCATTCAACTAGTTATGCAAACATGCCACAGTGTTACATTATACATACCTTATCTGCCTTCTTTGTGTGAGTTACTGACAGTATCATTAAATAAACTACAAGTAAGTAAATAAATTTAATTATCATTTAATTTATGTAAGTACTCATGCTATACTCCAGTTGGTTTCTTGCAAAACACTTTCTTCTCCATTCCAAAATTAACTTGTAACTGGCCTTTAAAAATACAGTTTTTAACAGAATAAATTATTGGAAGATCACTTTACTTTTTGATAAGTATAGGACTAATGGCATGTTCCAAAAGGTTAAAATTACATTGTTAGGGACACAATTTCTGCAGGTAGAAATTGAGGACAGAAGAAAGCCAGCACAATTTCTGATTTGAAATGTAATTCTTAAAATTTAAGCATGCTTTAATAAGTGTGCTGAAAGTTTTTGAACTGCAATACCATATATTATTATTGGTTCATCAAAACTTTTAAAGTTTTGTGCAAGAAAATTGAATAGTTCCTTTACAAGTGATACACAAATGCTCAGTTTGTGTTTGAGGCAGGGAGCAAAAAACCCATAAAGGGACATGGAAACACTGTTGATGGCTTCATTTAATCAGCTGAAGCTGTGTGTCATTTTCATAATTTATGGGGTAGTGTTAAGTACGTTTGTATTAAAATTTTTGGTAATACTGAGAAGTGCAGTGATATTGAAGAGTTAGTTTAGGAAAGGTTCGTCACTGTATAGGTGTAAGTGTGATGTGTGAAGGTAGAAGGAATTGTTATAAATGAAATTAAATAAATGAAATAAAGCCTGATACACAGAGTGTAATGAAATAAATTATGTATGAGAAATTAAAGGGAGTAACATGTTGTTATATATAAATCTATTCAGTTATTTGAACATCTAAAATGAAAAAGCCATCTATTATTATTATTATTATCATCATCATCATCATCATCGTCTCCTTTATGCAGGGTATCCATACGCATATTCCCGAGACAAACCATATCCCTAGGGGATACATTGTTGCAGCTATTCTGTCTTTGTTGTTTATGGTGCTTCTATGTCTAGTTCCTTTGTTGGCTGTTTTGTTCTTTTACGTTAGCACTTTCGGAAGTATGTGTGCAGTGCCCAATATGGCTGTTTTTGTAGCTCCTTAACGTCATGGTTCTGGTATGTCGCTCACGTATTTTCTGAATGATTTGGAAATGGTCCCAGTCACTCCAATTATTACTGGTATCGCCCTTGTTTTTACATTCCACATGGACTGTATGAGGTTTGTTCAAAAAAAGACCAAACGTTTGCTATAAAAACTTTATTGCTCATTTTACAACATTTTAAGCACTGTCCCCCTCAAAGTAGTCCCCTCTACTGGCAATACACCGTTTCCAACATTTCTTCCATTTTTTGAATGCCTCCTGGAACGCACTTTCTGTGATGGCGCGTAGTTCTCTTGTCGCATTTTCCTGAATCTCCTGTATGGTTTGGAAACGACGTACTTTCAAAGTGGTTTTAAGCTTGGGAAACAGGAAAAAGTCTGCTGGGGCTAGGTCAGGAGAATAGGGTGGATGGGGCACAACGGGTGTCTGATGTTTTGCCAGATAGCTGCGGATGAGGAGCGACGCATGAGCCGTCGCATTGTCATGGTGCAACATCCAAGTCTGGTTTTCCCACAATTCAGGCCTCTTCCTGCGCACAGCAACCCTCAAACA
>Ga0209629_10003960_pt1 | contig 10818 bp, 9 predicted proteins | sample TergutCu122P5_FD_187286 | JGI IMG/M metagenome (GOLD analysis project Ga0209629, IMG submission 187286) | Cubitermes ugandensis P5 segment gut microbial communities from Kakamega Forest, Kenya - Cu122 P5 (SPAdes) (version 2) | ecosystem: Host-associated > Arthropoda: Insects > Digestive system >... | reverse complement strand
GCGTTGAGAATGGTCATGTCTGTTAGGTGAAAAAACAGTTTTTTGGTCCACTTCCATGTTCTGCGGGCAATTCCATAGCTGTTGACCATTCTGTCTGATTTGTCCACAAACCCCATGTGTGCGTTGTAGTCTTCTACAACACGAGGTCTGATGGCCTGACCAGATTCTTCGGTGAAATTTCCTTCAACAGGGGGAGCGTGCATATGTGTCAGAACGTACACATCCCGCCTGTCTTTCCAGCAAACAGCCCTTATGGTTCCCCTGACTCGTGTCGCTATATCCCCTCTTTTCATTTTTAGAGAGGAAAAATATCAGTACCAACGAGGAAGGGGTACTTCCCCTACAAATCGCCACTGAATTTATGCAATGTATACCAGTTCGTCACTGATATTGTAACAACAAACATGACCATGAGAAGTAACACTTGCAGTTTTGACAATAAACGTTGTAAAAAAAAATGTGAATTGCGGTTTATAGCCAATCTGCCACTGTCACATATACGCCAGTCTGCCACTAAAAAACACAAAAATGTGCTACACTTCTACGAAGGCTGCCAGAAGATTGACTGCAGCTCTGCATCATCGAAGTTCTACATTTCAGCCTCAAACAATGGTCTACTGTGTCATGCCTGTCACTCCCTCAACTGATCCCCAAAGGTCAAGTGTGCTCATAAATAATATCGAAACCCAGACCACCATAAATGACATCATTGCTCCTGACGAATACCAGGCCTTTTTATGGGACCCACAGTGAGTTTGTTTGGGTTTCTTGCTCGAGTAAACACCATGAGCGCTGAAAAACTTTATGCATGCACGGTGTTACTTGTATGAAACAGTCGGCCACCAGGGGATACAGGCTGCGTGATATATATGTAACATTCGGGCTTTAAAGTTTAAAGTTATGAGTTAACATGTCATTAACAATGTTGGTTTAATTGCATTAGGTTGAATAACTTTGCACCATTTGATTGTGCCTGCTTTTTACTTTTTGGCATATTAAAGATTTAATTTCAGGAAGTTAATTCAGCTGGAGGTTAGGAAACAGTATCAGATTAAGTTCTGAAACAGGTTTGCAGCTTTAGAGAACTTAAATGATAGCGAGGACATAAATAGGGCTTGGGAAAACATTAGAGGAAAACAAAATCTCAGCTAGAGAGAGTCTAGGTCTGTACAAATTGAAGCAGCTTAAAACATGGGTTGTTGAAGAATGTTTTGTCTTTTAGATCAAAGGAAGCAGGCTAAAATGCAGTGGTGACAGAATAAAAACCAAAACAATGCATATAATCTAAACAATGTTAAGTTTTGAAGCTAGTGGACAATTCAGGGACAAAAAGAAAGAATATCTGAAATGTAAAATTGATGAACTCAAAAGTAACAGTGAGATAAAAAAATATCAGACACTTGTATAGGGTCATCAGTGTCTTTAAGAAGGGTTACCAGCCTAGAATTAAAATAGTAAAGGATGAAAATGGTGATTTGGTTACTGACTCCCACAACATTTTGTCTAGGTGGAGGAACCATTTCTCTCAGCTACTGATTGAACCTGGGGTTAATGATGTTAGGCAGACAGAAATACATACAGCAGAACCATTAGTGCTTGAGCCAAGTGCCTCTGAGGTTGAGATGACTACTGAAAAGTAAAAAGACGCCAAGCGCCAGGTATTGATGAAATTCCACCAGAATTGATTAAAGCAGGGAGTATAAAAATTCACTCTGAGATCTGTAAACTTATTCTATTTGGAATAAGGATTTCCTGAGGAGTGGAAGGAGTTGATCATTGTACCTCTGTATAAGAAGGGTGATAGCAGTAATTGTAGAGGCATATCACTTTTGTCTTCTTTGTACATTTTATCCAACCTCATGCTGTCAAAGTTGACTCCAAATGCAGAGGAAATTATTGGAGATTGTATATGGATTTAAACGCAACAGGTCACTTAATAATCATATATTCTGCATTTGTCAAATACTTGAGAAGAAATGGGAAAAAAATGAGGCAGTGCATCAACTATTTACAGACTTCAGAAAGCTCATAATTCACTTAGTAGGGATGTCTCATATAATATTCTCATTGAGTCTGATATCCCCATAAAACTGGTAAGGCTAATGAAAATGTGCCTGAATGAAACATACAGCAGAGTCCAGGTAGGCAAGCATTTGTCTGATGTTTCCTAGTAAGAATGGTTTGGACTTAGGAGGTGCTTTATTGTCATTGCTCTTCAACTTTGCTTTAGTGTGTGTCATTAGGGGGTTTCGGGTAAACCAGGTTGGTTTGAAATTAGATGGTACCCATTAGCTTCTGATTTATGCTGATGATGTTAATATGTTGTGCGGAAGCATACCTACTACAGGGTCCGGCAGAAAGAACTCCCCAATTTGGGAGGGGCATAGCTTCGGGTGGGGAGCGCGTACAGTGGTGAGGAGCACGTCGTCGAACAGCAGTGTACGTGCCGTTTTCAGTGTTCACCATGGCGTGGTCGCGAGAATATCGAGCCTTTGTTATTGAGGAGTTTATAAAAAATGGCGGGTCGCCAGTAGCAACACAGCGTGCATTTCGCATCCACTTCGCGCCTGGTCGACGGGATACTGTTCCTGATAAGAAAACAGTTTACCGTTGGGTTTCAAACTTTAGACAAACAGGTTCTGCATTGAAACAGACATCTCCTGGCTGACCTCGGACCACAACAGGACCGGAGAATGTGGCAGTTGTCAGGGCTTCATCCCCACAGCATTCTGCACGGACACACGCGGCTGCACTACGGTTGTCGGACAGAAGTGTGAGGAGAATTCTGCACCGAGATCTGTGAATGAATCCCTACAAAATAGCAATTGCACAAAAACTGAAGGGAAGTTATTTTGAAAACCGTACAAAGTTATCTCTTTGCATGGTAATATCAGGTGGCCGCCGCGTTCGCCAGATTTGACCCCCTGTGATTTTTTCCTCTGGGGCTACCTCAAAGCAAAGGTTTACGAACAACGTCCCCAAACTTTGGAAGCTCTGAAGGAGGTGATACGACAGGAAGTTGCTGTCATTACACCTGAAATGAATCGCAAGGTCATGGACAACTACCGAGAGAGGCTACATCAGTGTATCAATATTCAAGGCCGCCACTTGAGTGATGTTTTGTTCAAAACACGTTGATGTAAAATGGCATTCTGTGTACTTTCCAGAAATAAAAAAACATTTGCCTTATCTTCTTTGGTTTTGAATTTATTAGCTTCCCAAACAGGGGCCTTCTTTCTGCCGCACCCTGTATAAAGAAAAACACAGAAGCTTTAGTAGTTACTACTAGGGAGATTGGACTCGCAGTAGCTACTAGGGAGAAAATGCTGAAAAAACAATTACATGGTTATATCTTGAGATCAGAATGCAGGATGAAGTCACAATATAGACTGATAATAGTTCCTTTCAAAGGTTGGAAAAGTTCAGATATTTGGGAACAACCGTAAGAAATCAAAATTCTATTCAGGAAGAAATTAAGAACCGATTGCAATCAGAGAATGCTTGCCTTCGTTTGGTGCAGAATATTTGGCTTCCACTGCTATCCAAAAATATAAAGATTTAAGGTACACAACTATAATTTTGCATGTTTTGTATGGGTGTGAAACTTGGTCACTCACATTGAGGGAGGAATGTGGGCTGAGGGTGTTTGAGATTAGGGTGCTGAGGAGAATATTTGGGCCTAAGAGGGGCGAGGTAACAGGAGTGGAGAAAACTACATAATGAGGAGCTTAATGATCTGTACTACTCATCAAATTTTATGTGAGTGATGACATGGGTGCGGCATGTAGCACATATGTGGGGGAGGAGAGATGTTTATACTAGGTTTTGGTGGGAAAACCTGAGGGAAAGAGACCACTTCGAAGACGAAGGCATAGGTGGGAGGATAATATTAAGGTGGATCTTCAGGAAGTGGGAGGGGGGGCATGGACTGGACTGATCTGGCTGAGGATAGGGACAGGTGGCAGGCACCATAAAATGCGGGGAAATTCTTGACAAGCTGAGAACGAGTTACCTTCTCTTCTCAAGAAGGACACTGCTCAATAGAGTAAGTACATAAGTACTTTTGTGCTTCTCTTTCTTCTAAGTGACTACTTTCTGCTGTGTTCCCACATGAATATTTTTCATGCTTTGTTACCATCTCAGCATCATCTAGTACATGTAACTATACTGATACTGCTACCTAATTGTGCAGTTAATCATTGTCGTCGTCATGCTGTGAGGCAAACGGAGGTACAGAATGATCTCTGGGAGAAATGTGTGACTTGATAGTCACATATTCATGATGTTGCTTTACATTCTACTATAGTCCCAGAGAGGGGATGAACTGTTTGTGCAGTACATGCCATTCTTTCATAAAAATGTTTCCCAGGAACAGGTTCCAATTCATTTTGCAATTCTTTCACATAGTCTGCAACTCAAAAAACTTTCCAGGTCCAGGTGCTTTGAACTGCAGAAAGGGAAAAGAAAGTGGTCCAGGACAGAATCCAAAATTGTAAAAAATGCGCCCATCCCAATTATTTTCAGGAACAAATGTAATACAGTGTTTGTGAAAAAGGAAAGGAAAAAAAAAATCATATTAAAAATAAAAGTAATATATGTAGGCCAATATTTTATTGAGCCTTCTGAAATTTTCTAGATAAGCCAAACATACATAGTATGTAGACTCCAATTTTGTTTAAAAATATCAGAAACCGTTATGCTTTTCTGAAAATTATTTACATTGTGGAACTGAATTTTAAAAAATTAAGAATTCAAAATTTGGAGTTCTTTCCCAAAAATATTTCATGAAAAAGTGTATATGTTGTTATCTTACCCAACTGTCTCAACTATTAGCTATAAAATTAATCCGGGTATTTTCATAAATATGGTGAATGCAAACTTAACTAAAACCTTATTATTTCCTTAACTTGTGGCTGAAATTTTAACAACACTGCAGGCCATTACCTGGGTGGCAGAATTGTAATTGTCATTCATATAGTTCATATTTAGATCTGCAGCAGGGTAGCCTGGGTTTGATAACACTGAAATTCTCTACAGTGAAGGGCTATGAGATTTATTTACAGGAAAGTGTGTTAAATAGTTATAAATTTCTTGCTTCCTAAGTAGCAAATTTATCTGGTAATAACAGAATTGCTGATATGGATTAACTGTTGCTTGATCAGTTCATAACATAGCTGGATGAGGTAGTAACTACTCAGAGACTATGAAAAGGATGGTAATTTTAAGGTGAGCTGTGGAATTGAAAGCCAAAAATGGGAAGATTTATTTATTTGATAACATATTAAGCCACGTATTTGTCTAGAAAAAATGACAGCCAATCGGGGCATGCATTATTAGACAAAGTTTGAATTGTGATTTCTCATACCTTAATGATGGCACAGGACTGATAAGATAATCATGTCTTTGAATATTGATAATGTGCAATAGCGTGATAACATTTACAAGGGAAAGTCAATAAGTAAGTTACAAATCGTGATTGAAAAAGAAATGAATGGGGATAATGACATACAAGCAACATTCATTTTTAAGCGTAATCTCCAAACAAATTTAAACATGTCCCACCGTTTCACAAGTCCCTGGAAACCTGCGGAGTAAAATTCTTGTGGTTGCTGTCGGAACCACGAGAATGCTGCTCTTTCAACCCCGTCGTCATCAGGAAAGCATTCCCCCGAAAGATGTTGTTTTAGAGGGCCAAACAAGTGGAAATTGCTTGGAGCAAGGTCTGGGCTGTAAGGTGGATGTTGGAGGACTTCCCACTTGAATGACCTCGGTGTCACTGTAGTCTGATTGGCACTATGAGGACGGGCGTTGTCATGCAGCAGCAATATCACTTTAGTGAGGAGGCCTGATCGCTTCTGGCAAATGGCAGCACGAAGTTTCGCCAGGATCGTGCAGTACGAGGCAGATGTAACGGTGTGGTCACGTTGCTGGAATTCGGTGAGCAGTACGCCTTGGTAATTCCAGAACACCGTCAACATGACTTTCGCGGCTGATGGTGTCACCTTAAACTTCTTGTGTGCACAGGATGTGGGATGTTTCCACTGCATGGAGGCATGCCTCGTCTCAGGCTCATAAATGGTGCACCCAGGACTCATCACCAGTGACGATCCGGGGGAAGCATATTTCCACTTCATACATGCATTCGGCAATGGGAGGCAGAGCTATGCCTCAGAACCACTAAGAGCGTAGAGTGAAAATGTAGTAAGAAGCGCCATGGATCAATGCAGCGCGAATTTCAAGTTACGTATTTTGCTAATAATAATAAATGGAGATATGTATACTGTTCTTTTATCCTTAAGGCTTGACAACTACTAAACGATAACTTTTACAGCCTCATCATTCATCAGCTTAATATAATGCAGTCGCCAGCAGTTAAAGATTTAATTTATAATAATAATGTGGCTAAAGATTAAAAATGAATTAGCTGAACTTAATAATGGCATAACCATTATGAAAACATTAATCAGTTAATCAATTAATTAAATGGTTGGTAAAATGACAGAGGTTCTGCTTCGTCACCAAGTGCACAACTGCTATCCTGTACCTTGCCTCAGCAGTAACCCCAGGTACATTTGGGGGAAGAAGTGAGAAACATTTCAAAATCCCCGCCTGATGTTTGCAGAACCTCCCATGTTTACCTGCTTCACACATGCAAATACCCACTGAAACGTCAACTTCATATATTTCACTTGGTACTAAATACGTGAATGCTGTCACCCTAGTAATATTGTCGGTGTTAGGATACTCAGCTTTCTTTAAAAGGGCTTGTAAGAGAAGCCTGGGAGCTACCTCACGACTGTTTGCAAATGATCTTAGACTACATACGTAGTATTTCTCCATCACAGAAAATGTGAAGTCTACTAGGGCCGTCACATTATATGCCTTGCATCTGGAGAGAATTATGTCTTTGTACAGTCGCACTGTAATCTCTGCATAGTTGTTGGTATGGACTGCCACACATTTCTGCTCCTCTCCTTTCCCAGTGACTGCAGGTCGGTTTTCCAGTTCCCATACTTTTTAGAAGTAGGAGAGTTGCATGCTTCCTTATAGGTAAGTTCTGCTTGTTCTACTGATGAGCTTCTCGTAATACTTTGGAACTCCTGCATTAATGTTTTCCTAACACCGAGAGCAACTTTATTTAACGAATTCCATAACCAGCGCCATACAGACTGGGCTACATGAAATAAGCAAAGTTTGGATCAACTCTCTGAGAATTTTGACTTATGGCATTTTGTTCTGCCAAACTGTCATCAGTAATGAATAGTTTAGGGTAATGTTGACCTCCAAACAAATTTTACCCCACAGCTTGTTTTAGCAAATTTAAACTTGTCTCATAATCTGCCTGTCATTGTCCAGAAGTTATAAACACTGCCTCGCATGGTGTTAGCAAAAATGTTATAGCATTGTTCTCGCTGTCACATGACAATGTAGTGTCCATAAAGACAACCTTGCTTGCTAGTGGTAGTGAATGAGCTCTTTGCATCATTGGGGTAACAATGACAACCACAAGTACTGGACCCTCTTCTGTAATAACTTTAGTCCATTTTGCTCATAAACTTTTATCCTTTCCTTTAAGAACTGGAAAAGAAAAAATGTAACTAAGTTAGATACCATGTACGAAGCCACCACCCTTCCACAACTCCAATAAAGAATTAAATGCCACGATACTCAAAAATAAACCATAAATAATATACATACATCTGGTAAACTGGCTTATTGATTAGCTATTGTTCTGATAGTAAAGTTACTGTACCTACCTCAAGGCAAATTTCCCTTCTGTAGGTCCTACATGCTTTTGGCGCCACTGATCATACCAGAAACTAACAGTTCTTGGTTTGGGGTTGAGAGCAGAGCTAGCAAAGGTTTTTTTTCTGAAATTCCTTCAGATAGCTCCAAATAATCCTAATGCACATGTACTGCTTCCGAAACATTCATTCCATCCATGAAGTACTCGTCAAACTGCTGCTTGACAGCTCTGCTTGGCCTAGTATAAAGAGCCTCAGCTGTTCCCAAAGAATGGTTATGCTTCAATGAAACAGTTACAACAGCAGGAAGACCATCCTACATAATACAGAAAAATTGATTATAGTAAACCTAATGTAATCACAAATACAAAACAATATTGTATAGTTGAAATGCGTTGAGAACTTTAATTAAAGACGTTGCACAACTTGGGCATTTGATCTAGATTTTTTTTTTTTTTGTTTTTGTATTTCTTATACCAATAGGGCACAAGGTACATAATTAAACCTAAAAATGCATGTGCGACGGATAGCAAAGGAAAAAAATTATATCATTAAATAAAAAAGAACTGCTTCACACCTAGATTTATTTTGCATAAAAATACAGTAGTAAATAAGAATGGACTGTTATCTTGAACTAAGTGTTTCTGTTAACCCTATAATAAGGGCACCTAGCCACGAAACGTAAGTGTAAATCATCGCTACCTTTATATATTTATCCTTGGCTCTGGTGTTAGCAGTTATCAGTTTAACCTTAACCGATAATTTCGCCTTACAGACTATTCTTCCTCCGTTTGCTACTGTGGACAGCTTTATTATGTTGACAAACATAATGCCTCCTGAATGTAGCTCTGCTGCATGACGGAACGTATTGCTTACGGTCCAGGCCAAGTTCAATTTCAATTGAAAATCCTGAAGCCAGTCTTGCCATTCCTTTTCATCTTTTCCATGGGCTCTAATCACAATTTCCCCACTACTAGACTCTCCTATTTGCCCACCAATTTCTTCGATATTGCATTCCATTTTTATAATTTCACTGCAAGTTTTTGTCCTTTCTTACTGCAAATACTTATAATCAGCGAAATGTTGTCTCAGCTCTCTAGCAACGAGTAAGCGATACAGCATGACTGCATCACGTGATTACATGATGTTCAAGTGGTGTCTATGGCGCTTCTTTTACTGTACGCTTCGCGATTGCTTCTGAGGCATAGCTCCGCCTCCCATTGCCGAATGCATGTATGAAATGGAAATATGCATCCGGGAAAGCATGTCATCCCCCTCATCCTGGTAGCGCTGAAGATGCTGCAATGACAAGCCCGTTCTCTGGCTTTTGTGTTGTGGTGTCAGCTAGCGTGGCACCCAGTGGGTGCACTTTATGGAAGCCTAACCGCTCATGCATCATGTTGTACGCCTGGCCATGTGAACAACCAACAGCGGTGGCTACAGCGTCGACGGTTACTCTCCTGTCTTCTCGGATGATGTCTTCGACGCGCAGCAACGTTGCCGGCGTGGCGATCTCCCCCGGCCAACCAACTCAATGTTTGTCTTCGATACTTGACTGCCCTACCGAGAACCTCTGCACCCAATTATAGACTTTTAAACTTGAGGTGTTCCATCCCGAAGTGTTTGTACAATATAATGGGGTGAAGGTCAGTCAAACACAACAACAGTAAATGCTGAAATATATAATGTATAATGTGACAGCAGGGCTACATGTTCTGACTCTACTGAGTCATCTTCAGGCCCTCGTGGTGTAGATCCATACAAAGAATGCCCTACGCATTGTGGGAACCCCAACGCTCACAATAACAGTAGTGACACAAAGTAGTAATACAACAAAGAGTACACATACGTGGAGAATGCGTATGCTAAGTAGAACATAATATAATAACCCAGGGTGGGAATTTTCGGATGAGGTAAGACGTAGGTGTGTGTTCAGTGGGGTCTGGAGAGGGTGTGGGGAAAAGGGAGGGGGGTATTGATTATAACGTATTATCTATAATGTGTGCATGATACGTCGCAGGTGGGGGCAGAGGGGTTTGCTTTCTATATTGCAGAGGGATGTGCTGGTGACTGCAGGAGGTGGGGTGGAGATTCTCTTCTACTGGCTTGGTAAAATGGGTGTGAAGTGCGTGTTGGTCGGTGTGCTGAACTTGCGTCGATCTGTAATGACAATGTCACAGGTTGTATGAGATGACGGGGTGAGTATCGTGTGTGAGTGTGGGGGCCATAAAGATGTATGTTTTTCTACTCACGTAATTAAGTTGGCGCAGTAATTCAGTGGACGAGTTGTTGTCTCTCCTCTGCGTAGAGAGCGATGGCTGCAGCTTGGCGATGAATGCCGGAAGTGTGCCGAGGCCGGGGGGTGGATGACCTACGGGGATGCGGTGGAGAAAGCTGTCTTTTTATTTATTTATTTACATTCCGTCAATCCATACAAGGTTAGATAACCATAAGGATATGGAACTAGTCATATGTCTAATGCTATCCTAAAGTAAAAACCTACAAAACTAAAGAATTTATAAGTAGTCAGTAGTTAACATACAAGTAATAATATAAAAATATTAGAACATAATAGCATTAATATTATTAATAATAATAATACTAATAACAGTTTTATAATACAATTTGGTTTTATAGGTAGGCAGCATGCAGTTCACATATAGAAGACCAGTTACAGAATTCCTCTAGTGTGTAGAATGAGCCTAAGAGTAAAAATTTTTTTAATGTCTTATGGAATTGTTTTTTGTTGTTAAACAGGTACTGAATTTTGGGCGGAAATTTATTAAAAATCTTAACACCCATATAATGGATGCCCTTTTGGAATTTGGTCATCTGTGTTGATGGAGGGTGCAGGTGGGATTTTTGGCGAGTGTTGAAGGAGTGTATGTCAGTATTAGTTGAGAACTCCTCGAAATTCCCCACCACAAACATTGCCAAAGACAGAATATATTGTGATTGTAAGGGGAGAATGTTTAGTTTTTTAAAAAGATCGCGACATGTTGTTCTATAATTGGAGTTAGCAATAATCTTAATAATTCGTTTTTGAATCTTAAAAATCATGTTACTATGACTG
>Ga0209629_10003958_pt1 | contig 10820 bp, 7 predicted proteins | sample TergutCu122P5_FD_187286 | JGI IMG/M metagenome (GOLD analysis project Ga0209629, IMG submission 187286) | Cubitermes ugandensis P5 segment gut microbial communities from Kakamega Forest, Kenya - Cu122 P5 (SPAdes) (version 2) | ecosystem: Host-associated > Arthropoda: Insects > Digestive system >... | reverse complement strand
GACAGGGGAAACTGAAGTATTGGGAGGGAAACATTATATAGTGTGGGTGGTAGGTGAATGAATAGGTATGGAGCATTGGTGGAATGGTACTGACAGGGGAAAACTGAAGTATTGGGAGGGAAACATTATATAGCGTGGGTGGTAGGTGAATGAATGGGTATGGAGCATTGCTGGAATGATACTGACAGGGGAAACTGAAGTACTGGGAGATAAACATTATATAGCGTGGGTGGTAGGTGAATGAATGGGTATGGAGCATTGGTGGAATGATACTGACAGGGGAAAACTGAGGTACTGGGAGAGAAACATTATATAGCGTGGGTGGTAGGTGAATGAATGGGTATGGAGCATTGGTGGAATGATACTGACAGGGGAAAACTGAAGTACTGGGAGAGAAACCTTATATAGCCTGGGTGGTAGGTGAATGAATGGGTATGGAGCAATGGTGGAATGATACTGACAGGGGAAAACTGAAGTACTGGGAGAGAAACGTTATATAGCGTGGGTGGTAGGTGAATGAATGGGTATGGAGCATTAGTGGAATGATACTGACAGGGGAAAACTGAAGTACTGGGAGAAAAACCTGAACCAGCGTGAATTTGTCCGCCACAATTCTCACACTGTCTGCCCAGGAATCGAACCCTGGTTTCTGTGGTGAGAGGCCGGCGACTGATCACTTGATGAATGGCATGGTCTGAAGAAGAAATTTGAACTGACTTATATATAAATATTCAATCCGTACCGCGCAGTAAACACACTCCGTCTCGGTTATAAAAACCAGTCAGTTAATGCTGTATAGGGAAATTATCACTGTTTGTTCTCAGATCCACACAAAACACATAAGTACACTGTGTGGGCAGAACATAGAATTGTTGAATGTTAAACTGGTGGTACATGTAGTGACCACTGGATTTTATAGGGTTAATGTTTTACTTTCCTTTAAATTCCTCTCGTGTGGCCACATACTGCTATTGGTCAATCCAGTATCTTGACTTTATCAATCAAGGGACTGCATCGTTCTTGGCCAAACAGGATGAACTTAATACAGAGCGAATTTTTAATCCGCAATTTCCTGTTTGCTGAATCCATCCAGACCTTCCCTCATCACTCGACATTCAACCTGTCAAGAGTTACCCTGTTACAAAGCATAAGGCGCCGCGAACCGAACCAAACCAAGTCTTTCCGTTAGGACTTGATATAAAAACTTATCAGCCTTAAATCAATTTTCGTATAAAGCTTTAGTGTGCAGTGTTAGTGACTGACAGACCTTGCACTTACATCCTATCTTCTGTACTGGAACTAACACTTCATTGCCCTCTTCAGCACACGAAGCTGTGTTACGTCTATTGCTGTGTGCCTTCAGTTTCAGTGAGCCTACTGGTGTTTTCTGTTGGTCCAACCATTTAAATTCGGGAAGTTATAATGCAGGGGACCACAACCGCTGCCTTCCCTGTCCCTTACAGTTCACTGTTCATCATAATTCATGCCAGTAGTAATGGTGTACTGTCCGCGCTAATAAAGGTGCCAAAATACAACTGCTGCAAGCGGAAACTGTTTTGCGAATTGCTCCTACTTTTGAGTGTCTCGTGTCACGGAGGGTTATGGAGGTGGGCGTGGAGATACAGGTCCATGCATTTATATCTGGCAGCACACACGTTCAACACAGTCTCAGTTTCAGACGTTTGTTTGTCACGCAGTGCAAAGTATTCAGATCCCAGCAGTACACTTTGTGTGCACAATGTTAGAATGTGCCGGACAGTGTTTTGCGTACAAATGTTGTTCTGACCGTCTGTTAACACTCCCTTCGTCATTCATTCATCATTCATTCACTTGTTAGGTTCTCTGCAGGCACTACGATTCACATACTGCATGTTTCCACTGCTGCCTTCTAATCCCACGTGGCTAACAAACAAAACTCTTCCCGGTTGTCAGGCCGTTTGTAACGCCGGTCTGTTTCGTTTTGAACAGAGACTGTGCAGAGGAAATGCAGCGAGAGGCCTGAGCTGCAGATATGCGCTGATGTTGAGAAGATATGGCTCGTGTGTGTGTGTTTATGTATGTATACGTACGGTGAAATTTCCCTGACGCGTGTTTATTTTTTGTAACTTCGGTATATTGATCGATAATCTCCAAAGACAGTCGCTGTTCGATCTGCCAAGAAGCATGAAACTGGGCACCACATGTGTGTGCTCAGACGTTTTGGGTCAGTACCACCAGTTTTCTTCACTGCAGTTCTGTTTGCTGTGTCCGGACGCCGTCTTTGCGTCACAACTGAGTCTCCTTTTGTTTCGGCCTCACGTCATGATCCGTTCAGTACCGTTGTCCAAGTCTGTCACATCGTGCTGTGTGAGGAACCTGAATCTTGCCACTGGTCCCTTTCCTAACCCCCACTGTCACACCTCATATCTGTACCTTCCATTTTAATATTATAATCCCCTCAATGTGTAGGTCTTCATAGTGGTCCAGAAGTTTAGAGCAGTGTGTTGAAGAGAATATCTAAGAGACAGGACGTGACAGAGCGCTGAAAAAACTTACATAACATGGCGGTTGACAATTTGTTCTCCACAAAGCCTCATTATGGTGACAAATGGAGGATAGGGTAGGCAGTGCATGTAGCATACAGGCTATAGGTGAGGTGACAAATGCATACAGCAACGTGTGTGGTGTTGACGGTGTTGACAATAAAATGGGTCTTGGGGAAATCGGCTGGTGGATTGTGTATTGCCTGGCTGAGGGTAGGGTGCAGTGGTGGACTGTTGTCGGCTGTGCCATCCATAAAAGTCACTGAATATTCTGACTGCCAAAGGAGGAATGAAGTACTCAATAAAGATTCTGTGCTATGGAGTCAATCAGATGTGGAACATCAGAGTTCATAACCATGGTAACAAAAGTCTGTCATTTGTTGCTGTGATGCACTTTAATGCTTGTTAATTGTGTTCTCCATTCCAGGTATCATTTCTTGATTGGGCATTTCACTGAACACTGGAGCAATGACCAAGGCATGAATTCAGTAAAAACAACCCAGTGCATTGTTCATAATAATGCAGAATTTCCAGTTGCATGGAAGATTCTGTTTCTGTCAGTTACAACAAACGCTAACTGATTCTCTTCTCTAGGCTTGCCTGTGTCAGCAGGCATGAATCCAGTTTAGCACATTTTTTCTTTAAGCATTTAAGAAGATTATCAAATCTATAAAATAAAAAAATACATTTGGATAGGCTGTAGATTTCCACCATGTTACTAAACATAAGCTCTCCTTTTATTAGTTCACCTTTAAACTGTATATATAACAAACTGCTATCATCAGGAATTTTCCCTGTCTTTTAAAATCCTCAGTAACAAAACCGTTGTTAAAAAAGGCAGAAGAAGTGACACTTCTAACTACAGACCTGTGTCTCTACTAACCTCATTTTCTAACGTCTTTGGAAAGGTTATGCATATTAGACCTCTTGAATATCTAAATAATAACACTATTTTGTGGAGAAACTGTCTGCATTTAGGGTAAAGTCAACAACAGTTAAAGGCTACTTATAATTTAATTAATTAAATTTTAAAAGTTCTGAAAGACGAATTAATAGTGGGAAGTATTGTCTGTGATCGCTAAAAAACCTTTTACTTGTGTTAATCTTGACATCTTATTGTCTAAACTGAAATTCTGTGGAATAACAGGCAACCAATGGCTTATTTAAATCCTACCTTATGGATAGGTATCAAATAATGATAATAAGTAATACAAATAGTAACTGTAATACAAAAAAATTTAATCAGCATTAGAAAGTTTCCTTCTATTTACCCGATTAATACTTTAATGTAAATAAAAACTGACAGTCCATGGTTCATCATCTTAACTGTTCCCTTTGATCTAATTTATTTTTATTATTAAACTCTGCTCTGAAGGGTTTTAAAGGAATGACACGCAAACTTCATTACATACTAACTTGCTCTTAAATGTTCCTATTATACTGCATGGTGGCACTGATGTGTGTACAGTAAATTTTAAAATAAATGTAATCATAATCAAACTTAGAACTATGTTCGTTAATATTTCTTATTATCTGTTTGTTATTACATTGTGTATTTTTTATTTATTGCATTGGCTTACTGTATATCCAGTAGGTTTTTTAATGTTGTGTGGATTTATAGAATGTACAAGAAATACACTGAATTAAGTTTATTTAAAGAAAATGTAACATTTTGCTGTGTTTGAAACATAAATGCTAATTCTGAAGAAGAGTTGCTGAAAAGCTGCAGTATAATAGGATACATAACCAGACTATAGATGAATGAAAGGTGCAAGAATAACTTAAAATTAATGATGGGTGAAATTTGCTTTCTAAGAAATCAGGCATCAAAGGATATCAGTTAAATAAAAAAACCAAATTGCAACACAATTTTTTTTTTTGTAGTTTTATTATGAAAATGATTATCAATCTTAAAGTAGAAAAATATATAAATGTGAACACATTCAAATCTGCTTCCAGTCTCATTGGCTGAAGTATCATAACATGCCTTGTACAAGTAGGCCCCATGTAGTCTCAGAAAAATAAATTAAAAGAACACTGTGACTGAACAGAGCATCATAAAATAGGCCCAAAAGAGGGAAAGAAAACCCTACAAACATAAAGTCATGGAACACTGTACTAGTGCTTCAGTTCTTGGCCCACCCAAATAATTGAGAACAGTTTATAAGCATTCCAAGAAAGCAAAGCAGTAACTTAATCCTCAACATGACCACAATTTTTGTTCATATTACTTTTGTGCAGCTAAGAGAAATGAGAATTAGAGAAAATTACAAATTGAGGAATATATATATTTAGTTAGGTTAGGTACATGAAGATGGTTATGTTGGGCTGCCACTCAGTTTGGTGTGGCAAACCGCAGGATAGTTGTGGTCTGGAACTGTATAATTCAGTATTGACTCAAACTAGTGAGGTTAGAAGTAACCACTTGTGCTCCATTAAAAGGTGTGTCTTGTGGGTACTGTGAAAGAACAAAAGCCACCCTATGGGTCTGACTCCACCCTTTTGAGAAGTTTATACTGTTTTAGGGATTTAAGTATGCTTCCAGGGGAATGATTTTGTCACTTACAGGTTAGTCTGTGTATTAATGATCTGTGTGTGGACAATGTTAGCTGTGTTAAACAAAGATGGGGTGGGGGGCATATCTGTGGGAAACTGTTTTGTTAGTACTGGAGTTTGATGCTTTGAAGTTATGTAGTTTGGTTAAGTTTCTTTTGAACAGCCTCAAAGTCTTCTTTCTAATCTGTTATTTCATACAGAGTGCAGATATATATAAGATGAAAGGCAAGATGCAGTTTCTCCATTCTGTGAGACAGCATGGCTGGATTTTGTTGTGTCTGCACTCCTTCACACCTGGCACGTCATGTCACATGAGTGTGTACCATGTCCTATGATTAAGCAGGCACTGCTTACACATAACAGTCCCACTGCCATGCAAAGAGATGAAAAGATTTTGACTCACTTAACACTAACCAGAATTTTCTGCACAAGACAAGAAAAACATACGATCCACACCAGCCTATTTACCATTAGATGCCATTAAATACATACAGAATATTATCCCTTATAACCCGTAACATCTATATATGACACAGTCTACTGAGTATTTCAGTCTTCTTTACATAATACCATGTCAACTAGTCAACATTTACTGCTGCTTCAGGGAACATGCTGTAGTCATCTTCTAAGTTTACAAAGACCCTGAAGGTGGAGGCAGAAAGCAACTCCAAAACGTTAGTAACTGTTTGCCAATGGACACCGCGTCACGTCCAATTTAGAGTTCAATTGTCAAAACATTGCTGTGAGAACCTGAAGTACTGCCAATACAGCAAAATGCCATTCATCTGACTCACACGGGATTGGATGGGTGCCAAATTACCCAATATTCCTGATTATCAGGCGGTACCTATACTGACCTAATTTCATGCCGTTAATTTTTTTATTACAACTAATCAGAGCAGTAACCCATATGATATCTCCTTCATCTGCTTGTTTGGGGTCATCAGGGACCTGTTCTATGTTGTCTGCAGTCTTCACAGCCACTGAAATTGTGATGTGAGAGTCAAGGGGTCAGGAGATACTGCAAAGGTTGATGTGAAGACACTGTTGGGGGTCCTTTTTGAACATGGCTGTTTCACTGAAGAAGCTTTCTGCTAAAAAGCCAAACATTTGGTCTTGGGATCACTCTCCTCAAGTGCCGGATCATCAGTATTTCAGAATTGTTGGACATTGGATTAAAGGAAGTCTGCTGTATTTTTTTTTATTTACTGCTTTACAACTGCTGAGATATGAAAAATGATAGCAGGAGAGGGATTTAACAAGTAAATTCCAGTATTTTGCTTTTCATAGACCCTTGATTTTTCACTAATCATGAATGAGAATATGAGCGCGGCTGTTGAGCCCTGTTCATGTATGTACTAAGCATGTAAGTTTACAAGTTGGACAACACAAGGATGTCATAATGAAAGAGTGAGAGACAGCAGGTACATTTATGTGCTTTTGATTTGATGAAGTTTTTGAGTATCCACATTAATTCCTTTTACTAGCACAGAAGGTGATATTGCCTCTGTCCGTGCCATGAAGTTGTACAGGAGCAACAGAAATATAGCCCCCCTCCTCCTTAAACTCCGCACTAGATGGAAGTGAGTGGTCAACTTGGGGCCCTGGCTTTACCCCTGAGGAAAGAACCCCTGGTACCCATTTTATGGGAGGCTGTGTGTGCCCAGAGCACATCTGGTCATTTTTGAGAATATATAAATTGTTTGTGCTAGGAATCAAACACACAATTGTCCAGCCCATAACTTAGTTACTATAAGAACTGAGCTATCCCAGCTCCCAGTACCTTGCAGACTGTGAATAATGTTGGCAAGCTTGTAATCTCCATTATTCAATGGCAGTTATTTCAATGGACAAGGTCATGGCAGGCAATTCAGCAAAATGACATTTCTAATTACCCATACATTAGATGAATTATCCCACATCATTAACAAAGTCACATACATTACAGGAAAATACATTTTTTATAATATGAAACCTGTTAAAACCTGTATTCGCTTCAAAGATTGTAAACTGTGGGAGATTTCAAGTTCTCACTGCAGCATTGCTGAGCATCAAGTGTTATGGGATATGGTGCTGTGTCACTGGGCAAGTGCTGCTTGACCTTTCAAAGGCTCCAGACTGCTTGACCCTGAAGACAAAGGCACCACCATCATTCGAAATGTCAAGAAGTACTCGCCCAATAACACAACAATGCCACATACCAGAAGAGTTGAATGTTCTGCTTGAATTTTGAGGTTGCAGCCTTTTTGCATGCAATGCAGCATATTTGGTGGATAGCACCATTGATCTGGGGGAACTTGATCCTCCCATCTTCATGGAAGAAGAACAGCAAGGCAGTAGATTCCTCTAAAGTTTCGTTGTCTCTCCATACTAACTTACAGTCTAAAAGATCATAGTTTTAGTATTTACAGTTGTCTGAATTTTGATAATATAAATTCTACAATCAAAAAAAAACATTTTGTTTGTCTAGTTGTTCATGTTCCACCACTCAGCCAAATCAGTACTCTTGACTCTTGACAGACTGCACATCATATGCCTGTATTTTAACATTTGTAACAACAAAAAGGTCTGTCATTCACATTAAGTAATTACATTAATTAATTTAATAGAATATGACAAGGTAAAGCAGAGGACACCATTCATGTAGGATATGATGCCAAGTCACTGTGTAATTGGTTGCTGACATTTTGAAGAAACATTGCATCTCCATTCTCAAGGGCCTAGATGTCTGACCTCTAGACCCCTAGAATGCAAATGCATATACCAAACATTGCGACCTTCCCACATAACAAACAGCATGTCTTCTGATGAATTATACAGGTCTGCGTGGTATTTAACGTCTCACAGAAAGCACACTATGTCTTCATTACAAACACCACCTGGTTAATTCTGTTTAGGAAAAAATCATTGCTGAGGTACATGTAGTTGCTACTGTGCTTTGGAAGGTTCATGATTATCCGTATGAGAAAACTGCACAATGTGAAAACATTGTCTGTCTACGAGCAGTAATGTTCACTAGAAACATTTTGCAAATGAATGAATATTTGTTTCAGTATGTTGATATGTAACTTTACTGGACTGTAAGGTGCATGTCTGTGTTTTGTGGAGGAAAGTTATGTACTTCAAATGAGACTTGTGAAGTTCCACAGAAATTAATTCAATCTAGAGCAACTTAATTACAGAAAACTAATAGTTGCTCACTTATTTTGTGATCTGCCCTGAATATGTCTGGTAAAACATTGGCAAAAATTATCGTTTTGATGCTTTGTATTTAGGTGGACAGCTAGCAACATTTTATGGGTATGTAGCGACATTTGTTGGAGATGTAGCGACATTTAGTGGATACACAGTAACATTTGCTGCAGAGTTGGCAACATTTGGTGGATATGTAGCAGATTTGGCGGACAGGTAGCAACATCTGGTGGACGGGTAACAACAATTAATGTGTATGTAGCAACATTTGGTGATCAGGTAGCAAAACCTATGGATATGTAGCAAAATTTGATGGTCAGGTAACAGCATTTGTTGGATAAGTGGCAACTTTCTGAAGGAATGTGTTGCCACCATCTGGTGTGCTAAAGCTATAAGCAGCCTCCAAATACCAGTACCTGTCAACTGAGCTGCACAGTGTCACATCCTTAATTCTGACTGCTGTGAGAACTGCAACCTCAAATCTCAAAATATTAACTATGTTTTTTGTCTGCAACCAGTTGAATGAAGTCAGGAAAGCAGACTTGAGTAGTTTAAACTTACTGTATTAGTGACCAGATTACATGCTAGTTGTAGCCACAGGGATGAAGAGGCAGATTGCTAAGAGTAGAAGCACTGCACTGCACTGCACTGCACCACAGAGCGTTTTTTATGTGTTCCAAAAATGTCCAAAACAATTGTAGATATGAATATACTCCCAGAAGAGTAAATGTTCTTGAAATAGGTAAAATGCTGCCTGTCTTTTCTGAAGTGAGCCTAGCAGCGAGCACGCTGCCCAGACTGTAGCTCTCCATTCAGGGAGCGCAGTTAGCAAGTCACCTGTTCAGTACTATACAGCACTCTATGATAGCGGACTGTAAATTCATTTGTACTGTCCTTCTGATTCATTCTCCAATTCCTGGATGTGCAGGTCTTCCAACAAACTGAACATTGCCGCAATTCACTGGCCTACAGGCAACTTTACACTACAGTCCACTTGGATGCAGAAGAAATAAGTCTGTACCTTATGGTTATTCAGCCATTGTTTTGTGTGATCTGACAGATGCAGCAGTGTGGAAACCAGAATACATCTGTGTACAATCGATCTCCACCACCCTCCAGGGCTACCAGTCTCTTCTGCACATACTGCTGCTGACAGCGTGATGAGTAACTGCCTGGTATGGAGCACAGTCCACTGCACTGACTAGTGCTGCAATACGAAAATTGTTGCAATGAAGAGTTGTAATATGTAGCCAAAGCATGGTTAACTTGTTGCAAATGAAGTTCATGTAAATAACATACTAAAATTCTAATGTACCTCAACCTGAATACACTTAATTACATAAGTAAACTTTAGTTTCTTAATTTCAGTGTTATTCCTGTTTGTTTAAGGTTTTGGCTATATATGTTGAACTATGATGGTGACAACAAGAGGATTGTTACAATGAATATGTATGTCTGTGGTGAGCTACAACTGTGATTACAGTGACATAGCATCCCTCAGTCCACTTTTTGAATGTATTTGTGCACATGTTGCAGTGCTGACCAACTGTGTGTACTAACAAGCATGTTTCAGTGCTTACCAACTGTGCATACTCATGCATATGTTGCAGTGCTGACCAACTGTGTGTACTTACATGCATGTTTCAGTGCTGACCAACTGTATGTACTCACGCGCATGTTTCAGTGCCGACCAACTGCGTGTATCTGTCATCAACCTCATTCAGATTGACCACAAACATCCAATTTCCTCTATTGTTCATCGCAGCTTTGGGCATGATGAACTCAGTTCTGGTAGGACACAGCTGGTTACTGGCTGCCTGCCGCCGCTTCCGGTGTCGAGAGTGCTGCTGGTTGTTGCTGCCTAAGGAGCCTTCAACATTTGAACGGGTGTACCTGTTTGTAACACAGCAAATATTCACATCAGAAACAGTGACACACACACACACACAAGTGCAGACCATCCAAAGTGCTAAGACTGTGAATTAATCTCATCAGACAATTTCATCATAATGAACCTCCTCTAAGAAGTACAGTCTGTCTTCACAATTTAGTGGTCATTCAGATACTCAAGAAATTTAGGCTGTGCCATGGCTCAGGTGGTTATTGTCTGGGTTCGATCACAGGTCAGTCCATGTGAGATTTGTTGTGGACAAAGTGGCACTGGGACAGCTATATCTTCCAGTACTTTGGTTTTCCCTTGTAAGTGTCATTTCCACAATGCTCCATTTTCCTGTTTCATCTGTTTACCGGTGGCACTTCATAAACTTAGCAGTTGACAGCATCTTTAAATAAAGCATTTCACTAAATAAATTTCCGCTTTTTGTGGAGCCAGGAGTTCCTCTACTGTGCTCACAACAACATTCCACTGGTTGTTGAAACAGTTTCTACAAAACAGTGGAGTATTTTCCAGTATTCATGCAGCTCCTCACCCAGGAGGCCTTTGTTGTTGTTGTTGTTGTTGTTGTTGTTGTTGTTGTTGTTGTTGTTGTTGTTGTTGTTGTTGTTGTTGTTGTTGTTATTGTTGTTGTTATTATTATTATTATTATTATT
>Ga0209629_10003957_pt1 | contig 10822 bp, 12 predicted proteins | sample TergutCu122P5_FD_187286 | JGI IMG/M metagenome (GOLD analysis project Ga0209629, IMG submission 187286) | Cubitermes ugandensis P5 segment gut microbial communities from Kakamega Forest, Kenya - Cu122 P5 (SPAdes) (version 2) | ecosystem: Host-associated > Arthropoda: Insects > Digestive system... | reverse complement strand
ATTTAATTTTTAATGGTTTACTATTTAATGCTAAAAGCAATCTTTCTCTTCCGTCCCTTTTTTCAACTAATGCTTTTATTTTTTTGTTGACCAACTCTTTATGTACTTTGGAATTTTTATTAAATATGCAAACTACTTTATATAAAGCCTCAAAGTCACTTGGATCTTGCACCCAACCAAAAGTCCTAAAATTTTTATTTTCCATATCCACTACATTAACCATTATTGCACCCCCATTTTAATAATTTGTTATCAGAACTTCTCTACTACCACCTTTTGATGTATTATAACTAGAATTAGAATAATCATTTTGCAAATCAATTACATTATATTTATTACTCCAACTTTTCAATAATGTATTTTCTTTCCCTTTATGTTCTACAACATTCGATAATGCAAATTTTATATTTTTTTCGTTCGCTTTATCCAAAAAGTTATACAGTTCTAATTCCTGTTTTTCTTTCCAATCCTTAAATCCTCTATTTCCATCATTGTATGATCCTGTTGTTATTAAGTATGGTGGATCACAATATATAAAATCATTTTCATCTAATTCATCTAATTTTATTTTGTTAAAATCCTCTGAAAGAAAATTGATGTTCATTGATTTAATTTTGTTCATAAATAATATCAAATTATTTCTCATGTTTTCTGAAAATTGACTTCTATTTCTTCCAAACGGATTATTATATTCCCTATTATTATTAAATCTAAATTGATAATTAAATGAATAACATGTAAGTGTATATAAATCAATAGGATCTTTATTTTTATTATAATCTTCCCTGAATTGTTTAAATCCTTTTTCATTTTCTTTATTCAAATTATATTTTTCTATATTTCTATTTATTTGTTGCAATATTTCATCTACAGTAGAATTATATAACTTTTTATATAATTCTACAATAAAATTATTAATATCATTACAAATTGTCTTATTGCTTGTAACATTGACACCTACATTAAATCCTCCAGAAAATAAGTCTACAAATGTATCAATATCTGCTGGGAAATATTTAACTAGCTGTGGTAATAATTTATATTTACCACCTATGTAATTCAATGGACTTTTTATAAATCTTTTGCTGGTGGTTGCATAATTATAAATTTCACTTTCTTCTCTTAACATTGCATATTCTGACATTGCCACAAAATATCTTTCATAAGATTTTTGTATTTTTTTCTTAATATAAAATATATACTCGTAATGTAGTTCCATTTTTTTTGTTAATTTATTCTGATATTGTTTATATGGTATTTCATATAATTTGTATGTATCTTCTTCACCATATTCCTTTAATATATTTTCTATTTCTTTTTTACTTAATATGCCTTCTTGGTTATAACTCATGATTATATGTTCAAAGTATGCATTATTAATCAATTCATTTAATTGCTCACTAACTTCTGCTTTTATACAATATTTTGATTTTTCTTCTGAATACTCTCTTACTCCTGTTTTACCATTTATTATAGGATCATCATATTTTGCTATTGTCTCCAACAAATGATAATTAGGTAAATATTGCCTAGAATTGTATGGTGGATCAATATATAAAATATCTCCACTAATCTTTTTTATTAATTCATTAGCATCTTCATTATAACACTCGTTTTGAACTCCATTATCTATCACATTTAATCTAATCATCTCAAAATTTTTATATGCTCTCTTATCCCATTCCTTTAAATATGCACCATATGTGCCTGTTATATTAGAAACATATGGCACTCCTTCTATTAAGCATGCTAATAAATAATTATATTCTTGTGCCTTTATTAATTTATTATCTTTCCACTCTTCAATCTTATTTCTTATAAGGTCTATTCTGCTAGCATTTTCTACTGTTAAATACATTCTGTCACAATTCTTACTAGGTGCATAATTATCAGCAATAAAATAATTTTTATTGCTTTCTTTAAATGTTTCCAAATATTCAAATACATCCATAATGCCTTCACTCTTTAATTTTAAAAAGTTAGGTGTTTTATTATTTTCAATTGTAGCTTTTTGCAAAATATATGAAAAATACAGCATATCATTTGATATTATTTTATATCTATTTTTAAAGTATCTTGCTACTGATGATGTACCTGAAAAAATATCACAAAAAACTCTCTCATCTCCATTACAATTTTCATTTATAACCGCTTCTATATTACTCAATAAATTCGATTTGTTACCAATAAATCTCATAATTTTCTCCTTTGCATCCTAAAACATCCTTATTGTATTTCAATAAGGATGTTTTTGCAATAGGTTTTATTAAATTTTTAATTTATTTTATCTTATCCTATCTACTCTGTAATATATCATATTCTAATGAACAATTGTCAATATTTGTAATAAAATTTCCAAACAAACATAATACTTGTAGTTTTTTATCTTTTACAAGTATTATTAATCATGCTTGTCCTTACAGTTTCAATAGATAGGTAGATTACTTCCAACCTTAACGCACCCCAAGGCTCTTCTACCCATCTCCATTTATTACATGGGAAGTAAATAGAAAGCGGTCCATAAATTTTTTGATATGCATCTTTCACTCTTTTTAATTCATTAGTATATTCCTTGTGCAGGCAAATTGCTCTTTGGTCTTCGGGATGAGTGTCTAAGTATAAGGCAATATCTGTCACAGCAAAGGCAAGTTCCTTTATTTGCATAATCATCTCTTCTCTAGACATCATTACAGGTGTTTCGCAATTATTTATATAATCATATTCCATTATCTATTACACCCCTCTCCTATTTTATTTCTGCTGGCTACAAATTGATTGAACTCCAGTGATTCTCCTGGTGAGTATGGATTAAATAATTCCGGAAATATAGTTCCTTTTCTTGCACCAACTCTTGGGATAAATGTTTCTTCCATTATCTGCCAAGGCACATAGCTTTGACCAAATATAGGATTTATAGGAAACAACATCTCTTCTCCTTCATCAAACCCACATCCGCATTCATTATATTCAGATATGATTTTATTGGGTACACAATTACATGCGTTTTCAAATATATCTGTTTTTTCAAGACATTTCGGCTTAATTTCTTTCATTTTGCAATTACATCTTGACTTATGTCCGTCGCAACTTCGTGTATTGTATTCTCTATACATTTCTTTTCCTCCTTCTTCTAATTCGCTTAGGCGAATACTATTCGCTCCTAAATCATAATATGATAGTAGCCTCAAAACGGTGTACATAATTTTTGCAATTTTGGCATTATTTGCCATTTGACAAAATGCGACAAATTAATGTACAATGTAGAATATATATGGAGGATACACACATGTCAAACACCTTACATATTGGATTAGATGTTGGTTCCACAACCATAAAAATGGTTATATTGGATAATAATTTAAAACCTATATATAACGAATATACAAGACACAATTCAGATACAAAGAACGCACTTTGTAATATTTTGTCATATCTTGCTGAAAACTTTTCTGAGAATAACTTCACTATTTCGCTTACAGGTTCAGGAGCAATTTCTGCTTCTAAATATTTAGGAATACCTTTTATTCAGGAGGTTATATCCTGCAAACGAGCTATCCAAAGATACTTTCCCAAAACTAATGTAGTTATTGAACTTGGCGGTGAAGACGCCAAAATTATTTATTTTGATAAATCCATAGAGCAAAGAATGAATGGTACTTGTGCTGGCGGCACAGGTGCTTTTATAGACCAAATGGCCTCTTTGCTGAATACTGATGCAGAAGGACTGAATTTGCTTGCGGAAAATTATGAGACAATATACCCTATTGCCTCACGTTGTGGTGTGTTTGCTAAAACTGATGTGCAGCCTCTAATTAATGAAGGTGCTAGAAAAGAAGATATTGCCGCATCTATATTTCAGGCAGTTGTAAATCAGACAATAAGCGGACTTGCATGCGGTAAGCCGATACGTGGAAATGTTGCATTCTTAGGTGGACCACTTAACTATTTATCTGAATTAAGAAATAGATTTGTAGAGACTCTAAATCTTTCACCTGAAGAAACTATAGTTCCTAAAGATGCTCACCTGTTGGTTGCAAAAGGTGCTGCATTAAATTCTGTTCAGAATAAACCTATAACCAAAAATGAATTATTAGAAAAAATAGAAAACTTCAGAAACTCTAATGAAAGCAGCAACAATGCATTAGACTCATTATTCAGTTCTAAGGAAGAATTTGAAGAATTTAAATTAAGACATTCTAAAGCTATGGTCAAGAAGATTAATTTATCTACATATGAAGGTGACTGCTTTATTGGTATTGATGCTGGTTCTACTACAAGCAAGATTGTTTTAATAGATACATATGGCAATTTGCTGTATTCGCTATATGAAAGCAATAAAGGCGAACCTTTAAAAAGTATTGTAAATATGATGAAAGAAATATATTCTGTTTTGCCAGAAAAAGCTGGTATTAAATATGCTGGTATTACTGGATATGGTGAGAAGTTGATACAAACTGCCCTAAATGTGGATTTAGGTGAAGTAGAAACAATTGCTCATTATACTGCTGCAAAGAAGTTTATACCTGATGTATCAAGCATTATCGACATTGGCGGTCAGGACATGAAATACATAAAAATAAAGAATAATGCAATAGATAATATAATGCTTAATGAAGCATGTTCTTCTGGCTGTGGTTCATTTATACAAATGCTTTCAGACAGCTTGAATATATCTATTTCAGATTTTGTTAAACTTGCTTTAAGCTCTGAAGCTCCTGTTGACTTGGGCTCTAGATGTACTGTTTTCATGAATTCTAAAATTAAACAAGCCCAAAAAGAAGGGGCTTCTGTTGGAGATATATCTGCAGGACTTTCTTTTTCTGTAGTTAAAAATGCATTGCAAAAAGTTATGAAAATTAGAGACGCAAGCAGTCTTGGAGATAATATTGTAGTACAAGGAGGCACTTTCTATAATGATGCAATCCTTCGTGCTTTTGAACTTACTGTGGGGAAAAATGTTATACGTCCTGATATAGCTGGACTTATGGGTGCATATGGAATTGCGTTATTGGCTATGGAGAAATATAATGAAATTGTAGGGGCAGATTCTATATCTGCCCGGGCGGAAATGGATTCCGCCCCTACACGTCATCTATTCTAACATTAGAGCAGTTAGATAATTTAGAGATATCTCTCACCCACACCAGATGTGGAAGATGTGAAAATAACTGCTTGCTGACAATTAGTAAATTTAACAATGACAAAAGATTTATTTCTGGTAATAGATGTGAACGTGGCAGCGGTGGTACAGCAGAAAATAAAGATTTGCCAAACTTGTATAAATACAAATATGAGAGAATGTTTGACTATACCGCTCTAAGTGAAGAGAGTGCCAAAAGAGGTACAATTGGCATACCTAGAGTATTAAATATGTTCGAAGATTATCCATTCTGGTTTACATTCTTTACATCATTAGGATTTAGGGTTGTACTTTCAGATAAAAGTACAAGGAAAATATATGAAAAAGGCATGGAATCAATGCCTTCAGAGTCAGTATGCTATCCTGCAAAGTTATCACATGGGCATATTATGGATTTAATAGAAAAAGGTGTGGATACTATCTTCTACCCTTGCATCCCTTACTCTAGGAAAGAAATCGAAAACGCAGACAATCATTATAACTGCCCTATAGTAATTTCATATCCAGAGGTTATTAAAAATAATGTTGAACAATTGAATAAAATATCTTTTATAAACCCATTCCTGCCTCTTGCTCCTAAGAAGTTAGTTCAGAGAATATTAGAAGTGCCTCAGTTTAGTAAATATAATTTTAATAAAAAAGAATTGATGTCAGCTGCTAAAAAAGCTGAAGCTGAGCATGTACAGGCTAAAAATGATATCTGCAAAAAAGGTGAAGAAACATTAGAATACATAAATAAAAATAACTTAAAAGGTATTGTTCTAGCTGGAAGGCCGTATCATGTGGACCCTGAAATTAATCATGGAATTGATACATTAATCACAGGCTTAGGTATGGCAATATTTACAGAAGACAGTATTGCACATTTAGGCAGAGTAAAACATCCATTAAGAGTTGTTGACCAATGGACATTCCACTCTAGATTATACGCGGCAGCTGATGTTGTTGGAGCAAATAATAACTTAGAACTTGTACAGCTTAACTCTTTCGGCTGTGGTGTTGATGCTGTTACAACAGACCAGGTTGAAGAAATATTATCAAATTATAAAAAGATGTATACCTTAATAAAAATAGATGAAATCAATAACTTAGGTACAGTTCGTATAAGGATTAGGTCTTTGCTTGCAGGTATGGCACGGACGACAAACTGTTACCTTTGCAAACAAATATGAATTCAACAAAACAAAATATACGGAAGATATGAATAAAAATAAATATACCATCCTTGTTCCTCAAATGGCACCTATACATTTTGAGCTTCTGGAAGCTAGCCTAAAATCTTCTGGATATAATGTGAAATTATTACGAACATGTACCAATGACACAGTATCTACAGGTCTTAAATATGTAAATAATGATTCATGCTACCCTTCTATTTTGACCACTGGTCAACTCATTGAAGCATTGGAATCTGGAAAATACGACCCAGACAGAACTGCTGTTATAATGTCTCAAACAGGAGGTGGCTGTAGAGCCACAAACTATATTGGATTTATTCGTAAAGCAGTAAAAGATGCAGGCTTTCCTCAGGTACCTGTTATATCATTTAATGTTGCTGGACTAGAAAAAAATTCTGCATTCAAATTATCTTTTAAGACATTTATAAAGCTTATTAAATCAATTATATACGGTGATTTATTACAAAAACTTGTAAATAAGAATAAAGCTTATGAGGTAAACAAAGGCGAAACAGAGGCTTTGTATAATGAATGGCTCTGCAAGTGCAAAAAATTAGCAGTAAAGAGTTCTTATAGAGAATTTAAAAAGAGCATCTTCTCTATGGTAAATGATTTTGAAAAGATAGAATTAGATAAAACTTTGACAAAACCTAGAGTCGGAATTGTTGGAGAAATACTTATTAAGTATCACCCATTTGGAAATAACTATATAGAAGAATACCTAAATAAAGAAGGTGCTGAAGTTGTAATGCCTGATTTTATGGGATTTGTTAAGTATGTTGCGGCTAATCAAGCCATATCTGGCAAGTTGTTAAAAAGCAGCAAATTAAACTCTGCTGTTTCTAAAATAGGAATTAATATTATTAATAGAATAGAAAAAGCTTCAAAAACAGCCTTGTCAAAATCTAGCAAAGGTTACCTGCTTCCTGCTGATATATGGCATCTAGAGTCTCAGGCACAGAAAGTATTGTCTTCAGGAAATCAAACTGGTGAAGGCTGGTTCTTGACTGCTGAGATGATAGAATACATAGAAAATGATATACCTAATATAGTTTGCGTGCAGCCATTTGCATGTCTTCCTAATCACATTGTTGGGAAAGGGGTTATAAAGACTATAAGAAACCTATACCCTAATGCAAATATTTCAGCAATTGATTATGACCCAGGCAGCAGTGCATCTAATCAGATTAATAGAATCAAACTTATGCTTACTGTTGCAAATGACAACCTAGATCGTGAAAAGAGAAAAATGGTACATATATTGATTGAAAATAAAGAAAAAGAGACAGTAAAAATTTAAAGTAGAATTATCTATTTAATGCTCTCTTAATTTTATCCCAGATTTTTTTTAATATATTCTTTTTACTATAAACCACAGTTATATTGGCTTCAGCAGGATTAATCTTTTTACTTTCTTTTTCCCTTTTAAAAATATCATCTGAACTATACTGTTCATCCTCAATTACTGTTTTTGCGGTTTTGCTGTTTTTCAATTCTTTCAGCTGTCTGTTTATATCCACAATTTGTTTGTTATTGAGTTCAAACAAATCTTTTAATACAAACAATCTTTCATCATTTTCATCAATATTTTTTGCTTTTAAATTATCAAGTTTATTACAAAGTTTTTTATACTCTTCTGCTTTCAGTGCAAGTTCACCTGTTAGCACAATTAATTTGGTTTGTTCTAAATTTATCCTCATAATTCTTGGCCTCCTGATTCTCTTGATTCTTCTGGATATAAAACATATTGTTTATGCTTTTCATCAACTGTTGCATCTCTAAAACCATAATTTGCTGGAACAGTTAATTCTTCTGTGCTTACTCTCAGTTCTTTTACCAATGACTCTAATCTATTAAATTTAATTCCTACATTTACTTGTGTAATTGGTTTATCAGGATTTTGCCTGTTATATTCTGCAACAAATTCTGCTATTCCTTTTTTGTAAAGTTCAAATATTTCCGGTTTTTTTCTTGATTCTCTATATTGTTCAGGTAATTCGAAACTATTGACAACAGCATATCCGTGCCTCTCTATTTACATACATTGTTCCTCCAGATATAATCTTCCCATCCTTATCTCTAATAACTATACTTTGAACATCTGGTGCAGTAATTGCAGCCCTTGCAAGTTTTCCTGAGTAATCTGATGATAATAATGTTCCACAGCAAGATGTAAAACACCATAACAGAAAATTCTCAGGGTCATTTTTCCCTAACCACTCATATGTAAAATGCCTATTCTGTAACTCTGCTATCGTAGCTGCTCCTTCAGCAAGTTCACTTGAAGTATCTCTTCTAATCTTTTCTATACTTTCCATTATAGTTGGTTCTTTCAAAGGCACACCCAAAATATGTTCTGGTGTACCTGCTTCTGCAGCCTGCATTCTTAATTTCACTGCCAAATCTAAATAATCTTGTCCTGTTCCTGATTTAGCAAATTCTAATGCTAAATCTTCATTTCCTTTTGTAACTGTATATGAACTTCCTACAAAAAATTTTATTAATGCATCTTTCCAAGAAATTATGGTTGGCTTTCCTTCTTCATTTATGCTTTTTCTAAATCCTTTTGCTCTTTCAAAATCAGACATTACTGTTGCAAATATACCTGGAAACTCTTCTTCTAACTTTATTAGCAATTCCAAATTATCATATCTGAGTATAATTGTACGCTTCTCTTTATAGGTCCCTCTCTTAACTTTTTTTGATTCTAAATGTGATATCCATCTGAAAAACTCTTGATTAGGTATAAGTCCTATCGGCATTAAATTAAATAATTTGTAATAGATAACCGGTTCAAATCCTTCTGTTTTTAATGCTTTTTTCAGGAAGGATGTTGCTTTTAGAGCTAAAACAACATCTGTTTCTTCTCCGAATTTATTTAGAATTTTCTGTTTGCTGAAACACCCGAAGTGCTGCCGCAAACTCGAAAAAGCTTAAGCCTTTCCCTCCTGAAAAAGATGCATCTAATTCCGACATTGTATTTTTAAAAAATTTAAAATCACTATTTTCTGTAAATGATTGCAAGTTTCCAGTTTCTTGTAAATACTTAACATATTGATATGGAATTCTAAATTTACTATTTTTTAATTTCTCCGATAATTTTATTAAATTTGCAAAATCGCTGTTTCCTAATAGCAATCCATAATTAAAGTTAGTAAATACACTTTTTAACGTATCAAGTTCAATAATTTCTACAGTTTCTTCTTTTTCCGGTAAATCAGAATCTAAAACAAGTTCTCCAGTTTTCAGCCTGTATGCATACTTGAATTTACAGCCATCAAAAGCATTTTTACCTATGACTTTAACATTTCCGATGTATTATCAATCTTTTTAGCGTAATACATCCATTAAAAGCATTATCTGGTATCTCTATTTCGCTGTCTGGTATTGCATACTCTACAATAGGTTCTCTTGCTAAATTAAATGCTTCATTTAAAAAATTACACTCTCCTGTAAAATTTCCTCCATTTGGTTCTGTATATTTTGTATTTCCATTTTCAGTAATATTTCTTACATCTATACCATTAAGAAATCCGCGAATTGTACTGTTTTGCCATAGTATATAGTTCATATCAACATCTGTATAAAAAGGGATTCTAGTTTGTAATCCATATTCTGGCTGTAAGTCAACATATTCCGCTTCTCCGGTTCCTTCGGGATTTATGTATTGCGGCATCTCGTCCCAATTTTTTATAATCCAAGAAATTGGTTCAACTTTTACCCACTCTGCTCCAATATTTGAATCTATAACAACACGTGCATATATCTCTCCGTTTGTATTCAAAATATGGATGATGCTTTCCTGCAAATAGATTGAAAAATTTAGAACCATTACCTGTAGCCCATATTCCTGTAGCAGTTAATTCTTCTTTTAAGTTGCCGCCATTATATAATTGTTCTAGTATTTGTCTTGTTTTTCCACTTATTTCTGTTTTTGTATATTCACCAAATTCAAGTGTATGGTATAAGACATTATCTTGGCTATCTTTAACTTCTTGTATATTATATAAAACTTTAAATTTACTTTGTTCTGAAATGTCAGATGGCAGTTTAAGGTGTATCCTTGGGCGCAGACATGCATTAGGAATATCATGACTGCAATACATTATATTGCCGTCGTGTCCCACATAGCAAGCTGAAATACTAGTACGTGCTAGCGACCAAGCAATGCCTGTTTTTTCATCCAATCTATTAGTATAGGTACCACTAACAACTGCATCTTGCATTTTTGCATAATCAGTTGGAGCAACCTTTCTGTCTTCCAATAGTAACTGGCGCAAGCTATCTTCACTGTCTATAAAAATTAAGTCCACTGTTTCTGTTTTAGCATGGCGCGCGGGTGATTCTGTTTCAGTATCCAAAACTTCTTGCATTGTACTAGTAGGAAGTATCAAGTTCCTTAAATCTCTTCTTTCCTTCATAATAACCCCTTTGCTACAATTTCACAATGCCGCCCATTACGGTATTTAACCCGCCTTCAGTTATGTCTAAATCCTTTACTATT
>Ga0209629_10003956_pt1 | contig 10823 bp, 10 predicted proteins | sample TergutCu122P5_FD_187286 | JGI IMG/M metagenome (GOLD analysis project Ga0209629, IMG submission 187286) | Cubitermes ugandensis P5 segment gut microbial communities from Kakamega Forest, Kenya - Cu122 P5 (SPAdes) (version 2) | ecosystem: Host-associated > Arthropoda: Insects > Digestive system... | reverse complement strand
CGTAGCTTCGGCTGCTCTCCTCAGCAAAACCGCCAGTTTTAAGGATAAGGCAGCGTCGAGGCGCGAACCCCATCAGGGGCGCGCCGCGACGTTCTTATCCGGGCGCTTGGCGGTGCCTACTGAGGGACGTGCGTTGGCGCGTCCCACTTTTTTTCAGGCACCGTTTCCGGCTCCCGGCAAAGAACAGCCTCTTGTGGCTGAATGACACGCGAGCATTCAGCCATGCCTGTCCAAAAACGCGCAGCAGATTCACCGCAGTCGCAGTTTGCCGAGATGCTTGATGCATTCCCATATTCCGCGTGGATTGAGGATGTTTCGGGGCGGATTCTCGCCCTCGCCCGCAACGAGCGAAAAGTGGCGGGAGCATCCTGCTCCCGTCTTGGAGAGCAGGATGCTCTCCCCACTTTGGAGAAGACCGTCTTTCCATTGATGCTGTCGGGCGAACACACGGGCAAGATGCCCGTGCCACGCGATCTGCGCCTCGTCGCGCTTTTCCCCGCCGGGCGGGAAACGGAATGTTACCGCGACATCATTGTCGCGCTTCTGGCAAAAGCGCTCCGGGCACGACAAGCCGGCACTGTTGACGTTTCGGGCGAAGCGCGAAGATTGAAAAAACTCCTCGCGCGCCTTACTCCGCAGCAGCGCGAAATTTACCGCGAGATTACACCCGGTTGTTCCTACAAGGAAATCGCCGCGCGCCTTGGCATGTCACACAGCCAGATTCTAGTTCAGGTAAATCGCATGAGAAAAACTCTCGGAGAGGATTTGATTCCCTACCAGCGGAAGAAACGGCGACAGCTTGTTAATTAGTGTTAATTAAAAAGCACTTTACCGTGCCAAAAAACCCATGCATTACAGTCACCGTCGCACTCAATTTGCGCAGTGCGCAAAAACCTCCAGATTCCATGCACGAACAAATTTTTGTAATTCCCTTTTCACCCATGACCACCCATAATCGGCCCCCGTCATGAAAAAATACTCTAACATCATATTATTCGGATTGGCCTGCTTGGTTCTGGTGGGCTACATCTTCACGTTGCGGTCTGACATTGCCGGGCAGGAAAAGAAAATGGCCACTCTCAAGCGCGAGAGGGACATGGCTTGGAAGATTATTTATTATATCGAAACTGACATCGTTGGTGCCTGCGCCGGGCGCGAGATCAATGAGCACGCGAACCTTGCAAGGCAACTTTTCCGCTAATCTAATAAATAGCCCTTGATTGTAAATCAAAATGATTTTCTTTTTGAATGAAAACTAATACCAACAAAATGACACTGTCAATGATATGGTTTATTTATGGCACCATGTTGGGGGTTGCTGTCGCCTTCGGGAGTATATCTATTGGAAAATTTTATAAACGTCAAAATGATATTCATCAACAGAATATTCAGGTCGAATTGAAAAATCAGAAACGGATGCAAGAACGGGTTGATCTTTTGCGGCGTCAAGCCATGGAGAAGATACATGAGCAGAAACAAATGAAAAATGCTGTCGCTCAAAGTAAGTTGCAAAAAAAGACTCTACCTCGTGAAAATTTGACTTTCTTATCAGAGCTAACACGCACTCCTAACATTGATATTAGAGTATTTCTTCTAGACAGGAAAGGAAAATTCGGACGCAACATGAAAGAATTATTCGATATTAGTGATGCTAAAGTCAAGATTATAGAAAACAAAATCAATGTGCTGCGAGAAAGGTTTAATGTAGATGCTCTTGATCATGCAATTATATCCGAATCATCTGGCCTGATAACAATTAAAATTCCTGCTATGGAAGACGGGCCTTCATACTATGATGAATTTTTGAATATGATGAAGATTGAATTAGGTTCTGATCGCATTTCAGAATTTATGCAACTGGCTGACAACCAAATTGTTGCATTGTTTGACGGATTTGGATCCGAAGATAGAACAATTGAAATCAGCTTCTCTGGCAGTGATTTAGCCGATGGTCCGATAAACGTAACGGAACATACAACAAGCGGAAACGGTGTTGTCTCACAATGGTTCACAATTAAAAACATTGGGGAATTTCAGAGCAAATATCCAGGATTTTATAAATTCATTCGAAATCATTAAACACTTTTGATCTTTATAATTACTATGAAGGTCAATTCTAAACCATGCAAAAACTAACACAAAAACTAAAAATAGTAGCGTCAGTAATAGGGTTATGTATAGCTCCTGCACTAGCCTATGCAGGAGGTTGTTCTGGAGCCAGTTGTCCAGCAGGAGGGGTAGGCCCCATAACCTGTCCCGACAACATGTGCTGTGATTGTAAGTGTGGAAGCGATGGAGTCGGTAGCTGTGTTCCATGTTACAAGTGTTTTGAATACTGAAAAAGGCTCGCAGTGGTAATTTGTCAATTTGCGACAATTACCACTGCATACAGTTTATCAATATCAAGTTTAAAATTGACACGTAGCGCGTGCTCTCAAAATGCAATGACATACAAATTCCATCAATAAATTCCAAAATGCGTCCCGGGCATATGAGCCAAAATTGAATGCATAAACATGAAAAAATTGAAATATCCTCTAACCCTTTGTTTAATAACGCTCAGTATCATCCTTACGGTGACATTACTTGACAAATCTAAGCCAAGACTAAAAACTTGGAAAGAAGAAGGTGGTGTGGCTCCAGATATAAAAGTTTATGAAGACTGGGCGAGTTTTGAGAAAAATATCATAACGTTTGAAAACATAAGTGCACTTCGTAATCTGATTGAAGAAATTCCCATGCAGGGTGCTGCCACTGAGATACAAGCAAAGGAATTGCGGAGTTCCATTGTAAGTCTTATTGCTGGTTATAGTATTCCAGACTTTGAAGAATACATGAAATTTCGCTTGCCATTTGAATCTGGTAGCTGGGTCTCATCTGTGATCAAGTTAGAACGCAATGTAGCCAAACAGTATCTTCCCAATGCAAGCGAACTGTATAATTCTAAGTTTGAGAGGCAGGTTTTCGAGGGTTGGTTTCGTTATACTTTGATCCGCATGGGCTATGCCCCTAATAGGGAACCGATAGTTGACCTAAGTAGGCTAGAGAGGGGATTCATTCAAGGGGTGAGCATAAAGAATTCAAAATTCATCATTTATACGTTGAGCAAGCCTCCTGAATCACTGTCTACATATGTCATCAAAAATCGCAACTATGGGTATTGGAAGGCTAATCCTGCTTTCATTTACAATCCAACACCCAGTGATCTATTAAAAAAGCATGATGGACTGACTTATGCTATCGTAATGATTACACTAAAGACGGATTTAGATGGGATAATGCCTCAATATGTGAGTTTCTATTGGATTCCGAGTCGTCAAAAATGGGTGCCACATGAATATTGTTTTCCTAGCACTGTGGCTAGAAAAAATCTTTTTGCATTTTAATTTATGAACATACTAAAACATTACAAAATATTTTCCAACTATTACATAATTGCTTCGGCATTATTTTTATTATTCACGGCATTTGCTAAACTAAGCGTCATTTTTGTGGATACTTCGACGTATCTGTCAATAACACAGAAAGATCCAGTTATTTATTTCCTTACTATAAAAACATTATTGGTGATCGTCGGTCTTTTAGAAGTCGTATTAGCAATATTTTTACTATGGCGCAAAATCCCAGAGATTTATAAATATTATGCTCTTTTTGGGCTAGGAGTTTGTTTTATAGTATACCGGGAATTTCGCGTTTATGCAAAAGCTAATGGTGACTGCGGTTGCTTAGGGAAGCTGCCGACGATATTGGGGTCGGGATTCGCAAATTACTCGAATGTCATGCTCATTGTTATCGCGTTTATGTGGATTTTCATTAGTCTGGCATGTGTTGCTGCTTACGCAAAAACTAAGCAGGATAAGCTATAAAATAAATGTCTACGCAGAATTTGTTCAGAGGCATTTGATAAATTCAATCAGCAGTTATCCGATCAATATGAAAATTGTAACGACACGCGCCAACTCAATCAAGTCAGATCAATGTCCGAGTGAGTAAACACAAAGTGAATAATCACCAGCTGGTTAGCAAGCATCCAAACATGAAGATATTAAGTTCCCATTCATATATAATGAAACCGAAAACATTTGATGCTATCTCATATGTGTCAGCAATTGCAGTTGCAATAGTATTCGCCTTAGGATTATTCAGTGGAATGTCGTTTACTAAAATTGGGCTCGACAAAGTGGTATTGACATATAGTAAGATTGCTTATCATATTGAAAATTATAAAACTCTAGACATTGGATTAATTGTTATTTTATCAACATCCGCATTAAGCCTACTCGTATTTAATAGCTACTATTCAACTGATCGTATCTCGCTGTATGTAACACCGCAGTTTTACCTGTCCATTTGTGTATTACTCGGCCTTGTTTCTTACTTGTATTTAAGTCGCAATTTTAGCGGCTTCCTAGAATACTCAATCTTCCTGATAGGCGTCATTATTGCTGAGATTTTGCGTTCGATATTCCGAGTAAGACCTAAGGTGACCAGATCAATAATTTATCTATTTGTAGTGATATTTTCAATATTCTCTTTGCTTTCGCCCACATCTGGAGGCGAGGAATACACATATTCGGGTTATGTTCGTTGGAGTGGGATTTGGCGAAATCCCAATACCTTCGGTTTGTTTATGATGATTTCCATCATTGTAGTCCTTAATATCGTTTTGAAAAGCTCTATGAACTATAACGAACAACGCTCTAGTATGTCGGATTTAACTTTAGCAAAACTCAAAATAATGATTATATATATATTCGGAGCATATTCAAGCGGAATACTATTTTTTGGTCTGTTACACAGCTTTAGTCGCTCCTCCCTAATTCTTCTTCTAGTTGGTATAATGCTTATGCTGTTCTTGCACCGTAACTATCTCATTACTTCTAAAAAAATAGGGGTGGTATGCGTTTTTATTGCGATGCTATTTTGTGGTGCTGCATTCATTAAGGATTTTCGATTTTCAAGAGCATCTATCCAAAGAATTGCAGAATCAACAAACCTAAATGATCGTTCCGTAAGAAATCGAATTGTAAGTTGGCGTGATTGCATAAAAATGCTTAAAGACCGTCCACTATTAGGATGGGGTTGGGGGCAGGCAGAAAAAACATTTTCCGAAAAATACAATTTTTCGTATCTTAATAATACGACCTCAATTAAGACAAACAGCTATTTAATTATGGGGATTTCTTCAGGAATCCCAGCTTTGATATCTTTCCTCGCTTATTTGTTTTTTTCACTAACTCCACTGAAAATTTCATGGGTGACTATAATAAAACAGCGTGCATCGGAAAAATTAGAATCACGTAAATATGTATTATCGGCAATAGAAAAAGACATGGCGTATTATATTTCATTATTCATTGTTCCTGCACTTTTAGCTGCTGTCATGCCGCTTATAAATCCAGGTCTATTCACCATAGATACGTGGCCTTTGCTGGCTGTTCTAGTTGTTCTATCTTATGAAAATTCTAGATATTTTAAAAACTCAAAAACCGTTGATAATTTGAAGTCATGAAAAAAATAACATCATTAGTAATAGGGCTGATTTTTGGTGTCTCGGCATGCGCATTATTCTGTGCAATTTCTAATATTTGCAACCAAAATGTAGTCAGCAGTCCTCCCCTGAGTAAACAAGATCGATTGCAACTCAATGAACATCCGTCTCCAGATAAAAATACTGATATAAGACCACAGAACCCTTGGAAGGCAGTTAAAAATGGAACGTCCAAATTTGATACAGGATATTTTAACGATAACTATATTGATGAGGAAACATTAAAAAAATTTCCGAACATAAAACGCCTTTTACAGCTTGCGTGGTTGAAATCAAATAAGAAACTAGATATATCCGTTCCACTTGTCGACGAAAACGGAAAATTCAGCAGTAATTTCAAAGAACTATTTGATTTAACCGACATTCAGCTTATGGAAATTGAGGGACAGATAGATATACTTAGAAGCCAACTAATCTCCGAAGGGATTGATCCAACTCATATTAATAGAGAGGGTCACAAAGTTACAGTGGAAATTCCTCCAAGCGAAACCGCCATCGATTATTTTGACAGATTTATGGATCTAATGTATAATTATCTTGGCCCCGAACGATTTCCCGCCTTTTTCCGTCTATCTGGAAAACAATTCGATCCGTTGTTCAATGGTTATGGAGGAGAAAGTAAATATATAACAATCGAGTCCACCGGTGATGACATTGATAAAATATCTGTAACCGAGATTAGGCTAACGCAAAGAGGCCCTTTCAGCAGAACGTATGAACATTTGAGCAGGAAAGAATTTTATGATCGGTATCCTGGATTAGAAAAACTTGTTCCATGAGCATAATAGTCTGCTGATTTGTAATTACATGACATAGCTATCTTCAATGCTACGAACACATAATATTGTAAAAATACCGAAGCGTGAATCTGCGTATTATATAAAAATCAATTGGATTTGCTTATGAAAAGAAAAATCAATATATACAAAAATATATTACTACTAGGAGCCTGCTTGTTCGCGCTCGCAATAGGCACGTTCTGGCTGGCCACGAGGTCCACCGAATATTTCCCAAAGCAGGACGTGCCTCTACTGAAATTGTCCGACACGACAACTGAAATATCAAATTATCACTATCTGGGTTCATGGGGCTTGATCGGTGAACGTGGCACAATTGGCTCAGGTGTGAATACGGCAATCCTGACTTTTAACAGTGACAAGGGTGTGTATCAGCTAAAAAGCGACGTGAGCAGATTAAAGGGTTCTTCGCGTCGGCAAGTGACCTCTGAAATGGTTGACGCATTTCTTGAAAAAATCAAATGGGAAAAGAGCCAAGTATCCTTGTTTGCGTTCCGCGCATTGGCGACCAGAAAACAGACCGCTCTTCTGGAAGTGAGCACCGACGTCTCCATAGTCGTATACGTCAATGACAAACCTGTGCGGGGTATATCGACCTCTAATGACGTGGAGCTTGGCATGAACATGCTAATACCGGTTGAGATTTCAACTGGTGAAAATGATTTCATCATTAGGATAGTATCCCGCGATGGCCCCCCTCGGATTCGAATGTCCTTAATATTAGACCGGTCGAAGGACTTTCAGGCTGCATGGTTTGGGAACTGGGGGTTTTTGAACAAGCAAATATTTAATAAGGATAGAGATTCTTTTGAGACGCCAGTGGTAAAATGGAATCCACATCTTAATAGAATGACGGTCAGTGCCGAGGTAAGCGATGTTTTCAGTGGAAGGGTTCTGCTAAGAAAGGAGGCATTGCGAAATGGAAATGCAATCCGTGACGGAGCAAAGGTTCTGGGCGAAGGTTTGTATAAAATCATATATAACTCCAATGATGAAAATAAGGAGATTTTTGAAGAATATTTTTTAGTTGGTTCGCCAAAAAATATGCTTGAGACAATCATGGCATCGCTCAAGGAGCTGGCTTGGACTGGCGAGGAGGAGATTAATTTGGAGGCCCAGTTGATAAGATCCGAAATTCTTTTCAGCAAAACAAATTATCAGCCGGAAAGTAAAGTGTGGCAGGAAAAGGCACTGTATACGCTCGCTAGTATGGTTAAGTTTATAAATTTGAAGAAACAAAAAAAGGGGAACATCTTCAAGGGTTTACCAGAACTCCAGTTCAGAGGATTCGTATCCAAAATTGACAACTCTAGGCAATATTATCGATTGTTTATCCCATCAACCTATAAGTCGTCTGAAAAGCTGCCTTTGTTACTGATTCCGCCCATGTCGATCGAAGTGCCAGAGCGGCCGTTTCTCGCAAGTCCACTCGTTGCAGTTCATCGACCTGCGCGACAAATAAGCATGTTCGCAGAAAAATATGGTTTCGCGGTCCTGTGGCCGGGTTATCGAAACTCCCCGGCAGGTTGGCCATGCGAGGCGGCACACGCCACAGAGGCGCTGGGGGATGTTGAGGCCAACTACAATATAGATAATTCAAGAATCAGTCTTTATGGAATTTGCAGTGGAGGTGTTTATGCGGGCCAATTGGCCTCTATTTACCCAAAGCGCTTTGCCGCCATAGTGTATGACCGAGCGATTTTCAAAAGGGATGCGAATGCCTACTACGCGGATCCTCCAATCTCATTAAGAGAATGGCTCAGTGCAATCGACCCGGCAAAAAAAATCATAGATAATTCGAATATCAAAATTTTCGTCCTGCATGATGGAACCCCAATTGAAGGACACGGAGTAATCGAACTGACAAAAGCATTCCTGCGAGATGCGTTGCCGAAAAGACCCGACATCAGATGTTTTTTTTCGCAGCGCAAAAAAGGAGCTTGGTTGTGGGATTCGATTTTCGAACTACTCGCGAATTGCAGGAATGAGCATCCTGACCAAATTAAAGTTGATATTCCGGGGGACAGTGGTTATTCTGGTCCTATTTGCGAGGTTTTTGCGGTTCCATTCATTGTGGTTGAGGGCACTCGCACTAGCAAGGATGAGGCGGTTTTCATGCATAGTGCCATCAAAAATCTCAAAGTAAAATATCAGAAGCAGTTTTATGGCGCAGAATTTGTCCATAAAAGGGACAGCGAGGTTACGGATGAGGATATTGAGAAGTATTCCCTAGTGTTGGTTGGCAATGCCGAAAGCAATGCCGTATGGGATAAACTGGCCACTAAGTATGCCGGTTACATAACTCGATACAATCCGCCGAATGCTGGGCCATCATCGGCTAACCGACAGGAGGCGTTTGCTGAAGTATTCAAGAATCCCGCTAATAGAAAAAATTACATGCTTTTGATCGGAGCAGATAAATTGGCCAATATGGAGATGTTGGAAAATTTCAATCCATTCGAAGCATGGTTCGATTGTTATTTTCTTACAGACGGTGCTGAATATCCACGGGAATACATAACATCACACCGGCCATGATAATTACTCTTTCTTGCCACCAACAACATTAAATATACCAAATATACATGAAAACTAAAATCTTAATATCATTGATGACGCTCATATTGCTGCTTACGGCGTGCGGCAAACACGAGCAACCGGCGAAGAAGCAGCCGTGGAAGGGGCAGCCAGCGAAGAAAGTCGAATCAAAACCCAAGCGGACGATGGCGACGATTCCCGCAATATTAAACCAAGCAAAGATCAATCCCAGCGATGTGTTCACTGTCAGTCGAAATGGCAACTTGGTGACCATCCGGTGGAATGTCGATTTCTCAACATGCAATGGAATCAAGATACTCAGGAATCCCACCGGCTTGCCCAAGATACAAAAAATTGCGGCGGTGTTGCCAAGAACAAGCAAGGAATTTGTGGACAATGTGGTTGAACCACGGGCTTACTGGTATTGGCTTTCAATCGCCCTGCCGGATGGCAAATACAAGAACATAGGCCCGCTTAAGGCGCCGGAGGACACGGGCAAGGTTGGAACCTATGCCAACCCTAGCGATGAAGTTCAATTCACGGCCCAACGCAACGGGAATAGCGTTGTTCTCGCGTGGAATTTTCCCAATGTTAAATATAAAAATATAACAGTTTATAAAAACTCTGTTCAGCAAGTCATGCGAAAACGCGACTCACGAACAACAATCCACCAAACCTTGGAGTGGCAAGGGGAGTTCGTCGACCAACTGCCCGACACAGACGCGGATTTCTGGTATGTAGTAGAAGCGGTCCGGCAAGACGGCTCGACGGTAACAAAAGGACCAATCAAGGCTCAAATCATCCCTGAATAAAAGATCAACTTCCAGTCCGAAACAAACAACACCACCACACATGAAAACCAAAATCATACTATCATTAATGACACTCATGCTGGCACTAGCGGCATGCGACAGACAATCGGCTGGCAAAGCCGCCGCCAGGGCCAAGGCAATGGAGGCTGTTCCTGCCATATTAAAGCAAACAACCATAAATCCTGATGATGTGTTCAGCGTCACCAGAAATGGCGAACGGGTGACACTCAGGTGGCCCCATGACTTCTCATCGTGCAAGAGAATAAATATCTTTAGAAACAGCACAGGGATGCCGCAAAACAGGCAGAGCGCCGCCGGGTTGCCGGGAAGCAGCAGGGAGCATGTGGACACGCTGCCGGATTCAAAACCTTGCTGGTATTGGCTTGATATTATCCTGCCTGATGGAAAACGAAGGCAGATTGGCCCGGTGAGGGCGCCGGCGGACACTGAAAACACGGGAAATTACGCAAGTGTCACAGAGGAGGTGCAACTCATTGCGCAGCGCGACGGAAATTCCATCATCGTAGCGTGGGATTTGCCCGAGGAAAAATACAAGGCCGTCAGTATCAAGCGAGGTCCCCGCGCCAAGTATGGCAAAAAGAAAACCTCTTCCCGGACTGAAATACTAAAAACAAAGGAAACGCGCGGAGATTATGTTGACCGGACGCCTGATGCGGAAGCGGATTATTGGTATTGGATTGATGCGACCAAGGAGGACGGCTCGGTGATCTCCAAAGGGCCGGTCAAGGCTGAATTTGGAGCCAGATAGTCCTGAAAAACGGGTTCATGGGGTGATTCAGGATGGTTTCGCGGGTGTTTTTCATTAAAACTTGCGCTTCTGAAACTTTGACATGGGAGCGCAGGCATCCCGCCTGCTGTTTTCGGGGCAGAAGCAGGCGGGACGCCTGCGCTCCCATGTCTTTTTGCTTCGCTGCATGGAGCTAATATGTTAATAGTAAAAGGGATGCTGAATTTTATGCAAAAGCAAAGTCTGGTTTTGCTTTTTGCATGGATTCTGGGAGGTGTTTTTAAGCACGGAAAGCAGCATTCCTATAATCAAAACCCCGGCGCCAAAGGAGAGCAGCCGGACCGAGGCGGGGTTTGCCAGCGTCGACTTGATTTCCG
>Ga0209629_10003955_pt1 | contig 10824 bp, 6 predicted proteins | sample TergutCu122P5_FD_187286 | JGI IMG/M metagenome (GOLD analysis project Ga0209629, IMG submission 187286) | Cubitermes ugandensis P5 segment gut microbial communities from Kakamega Forest, Kenya - Cu122 P5 (SPAdes) (version 2) | ecosystem: Host-associated > Arthropoda: Insects > Digestive system >... | reverse complement strand
GGGGGGGGGGGGGGGTGTTCCCGCAATGTATTTAAAATCAAAACATGTTCCTAGGAGAAGAACGCGGTCACGACACCGTTACTGCTTGGAATGTTGGTTATTGACGAAGCGTGTGCAAAGCAATGCTTCAACGTTAATACATTCGTTCAAAGCGGTATCAGTTTCCAAGGACTTCTAACTGAACAGTAATATGTACAAAGATCCAGTAGGTGGGGTTTATGAACTCAAAATTACTTCATTACTTAATGGGGAACATGTTTAATTTGCCCCTCATAAACCAGCAGACATAGGAATTATTAAAACAGAAGTCAAAGGAGTATCAGGCTCTTTTATACACGATATAAAAGGCAATGAACTGAGCAGGAATTGATGTTTACAATAGAAATACATGGTAAAGTAAATTACAGCTCTCCTTGTGCACGCCACGAAGGAGTATGTGGGAGTAGAGGTACAACTCCAATCATTCTTAGCCTCAGGATTTGATCGGGGTGGGCGTTTAGCTTCTCTCCTAGGCCCTTCAAAACCTTGGTATCCATTGAAAGGCGGTGGGTGCGCCCCAGAGCCGTAAAAATATGAGGTACAGCAACTTCAAATAAACACATCTCTACAAGCAGAGTAAACCACTTAAGACCACATGCAAATATTAAACACTGCGCTTCATACTTCGCTCATTGAGGAAGTATCCTCCGTTAATACGAGGGGGTGCTGATAAGTCCTTAGCCCGACCTAATTCCCAATTTCGTAGGACGGAATCAATAGTGTCGTTGGAAAGAGGGGCCTGTTCATGTGCCGAATTGCAAGTCTTTTCTTGTTACAGAGACTGAGAGGAAGCATGTCAGGCGACGCGTGCGATTTCAACAACATCGAGACGCGAGCTGTCATCAAGTTCCTTTTCCTGCTAGGCAAGGCGTAGAATTAATTCACGTAATTCTGACAGAAACATTAGGGGAATATGCACCATCGTATGCCACCGTCAGAAACTGGGTGGCCCACTTTAAACGTGGTGATTTTTCCACCTGTGTTGCGCCTCGTCCTGGACGACCCAAAAGTGACCACCCCGGAGATTATTGATTAAATTCACGAGCTGATCTTGGAAGACCGCCGGATTTCGGCTAAACCAATAGCTGAGCAACTGGGCATCTCACGTGAGCGGGTTGGGTCCATCATTCATGAAGCTTTGGACATGCGGAAACTCTCCGCGAAGTGGGTCCCAAAATGCCTGAACGAAGATCAAAAACGTCAATGGTGCCAGTCGTCTGAGCAACTTTTGGAATTTTTTCGGCGTGATCCAAATGATTTTCTGTCGCGAATGGTGACCGTGGAGGAAACCTGGTTATATCGCTATGACCCGGAGATGAGCAACAATCGACGGAGTGGCGGCATAGCGGCTCACCCCGCCCCAAAAAATTCCGAGTGCAAAAATCCGCTGGAAATTTCTCGCCTCGATTTTTTTGGGATCAAGACGGCATCCTCCTCATTTATTACCTTCCAAAGGGCCAAACTATCAAAGCGGAGTATTACTCATCTCTGCTGGTGCAATTGAAGGACATTTTGAAGGAAAACCCCGCGGGAAGGACAACAAGGGGGTCTTGTTCTTGCACGACAATGCCCCGACTCACCGAGCACTTGCAACCCAGACGTAACTGGCCTACCTGGGCTTCCAGTGTCTCGATCAACCACCCTATTCTCCGGATCTGGCCCCGTTGGACTACCACCTGTTCCCTGGACTGAAAAAATTGAAAGCTCGCCATTTTTCGTCCGACGCGGGGGTCATTGCTGCCGCGGAGACCTGGTTGGACGGACAATCTTCTGATTTTTTTTTGAGTGGCTAGCAAAAGTGAGAGCAAAGGGCTAAGAAGTGTAATGAGCTTCGCAGGGAGTATGTTGAATAAATCCCGAGTTTGGTCGCTGTAGCTTGTTTCCTTCCTGGTCGGGCTAAGAACTTATCAGCACCCTCTCGTGTAACTACAGTCATTCTGATGTTTAGAGGTACACAAAAGACTTCTTGCCTTTATGCTACAAATGGCACTACATTATTCTCTCTTACTTATAGCTATGGTTTTCCACAGGTATAAAACCAGGTATATGACCCCACCACCCGTCGAAAGGCGCGTGGTAAATACGCCATTTACCTGCTAAAAGAGAAGCCGGAAGAGCATAGTCAGTTAGTGTAGGGTGGACGATACGTGGTTCGATTCCGTGTCGAGGGAATATAATTTCCTCTTCTCAAAATTGTCTCCACTGGCTCTTGGGCCCACCCAGCCTCCTACTCAACGGGTATCGGAAGCTCTTGCCCCCGGGGAAATGTGGTCGGGGCGTGTCATTAAACACTCAACTCAATCTAGTGCCGAGGTTAAAAATGAGTGGAACTTTGCTTCTCCTATGTGCTCTCGTAGCCTGAAGAGGCACAACTTGTGTTTTTGCTACTAAACATGGCTAGGGTATCTCCCACACTTTCAGTTTCTAACCCTTTAATGTAACAAACACAAAAATCAGTTGTTATTCCTCTTTTCTGCTCCAGATTATTCCTTTCGCTCAATATCCCTCAACAGCAGAAGAAACAATTTGCTCGAAGGTTTTCTGTAACATTGCAGCAGTAAAATTCTGCCTCTTCATGACAGGTTTGGTTACAGGTGGTTTTCGCTGACCTCTAAGCTGTGAGCGACGACGTATGCTTACTCTCTGACCGCAGTGACAATACTGAAAAACACCGTAACTGCGACACATTACATTTCAAGAGGCGCTGTTGTGTCGTCCATATACCCACAGGAACACGGTTAAAAGGCATTAACTCCGGAGAACCAGGTGCTAATAGCAGAGGACCATTCTGTGTCTTCCAGCTGGCCCGCCGTGCTTAAGAGTACCCGTACCTACGTAGGCGCATCCAATAATAAGGCTGATAAAAGGTTACGTCACCAAATTCCTACACACAGAAGTGTGGCCTCCAAGAACCGTGGCCCTGTGACTGTTCCCTTCTGTTTGACGTAATTTTCAACCAATGGCAGTCCTTTCTTTTTCTATCGTTATTACCTCATCCTTTTTTGGAACTTGCTTCATCCGGAAAAAAAAAAGCGACAAAATCTTTCTATGTTGACTTACACATGTGCCGTTTTACTAATTCACGAACGCAAAACATTCTATCGTCCACTGGCACTCAGTCTCATGAGTTCTCGACGTAATGTTTCACCGCCACGGATACGACTTCTACCTGTCATGAATGGACAGGTAGAGAGGATGTCTTAGTCACTGCAGCACGATTAACGCGTGACAAGAATTCGAAGTTGCCTTCATTAACAATGTTGTACAACAACATATGCGATCAACTAACATAATCCAACTCTGTCAAATATAGTGCACATTTTGAACCGCACGTCCCGGTTCAGCCCAGTCGGCACATTGCCATTCGACATATGCCTTTCTTATACATGTCACGAAAAAACTGATGTACTGGCAGTGCAATGGTAACATGGGATACACCAGCAATGGCTTATTGGATTTCAAGGCTACTCTGTGCAAAAGCAAAATAAAATATAGAGGTATAAGTATTTACGTTTATAACACAACAACAATTGTTAAAATACCAACTATATTTTAATTAATGCGTGGCGACATGTTTCGGCTGTGCTTACAGCCATCATCAGGCCAAATTGTAGAACAGATCAGGTACAATTATTGCGCGTACCATATGGGATCCCATAAAGTTTACATGTGTAGTACAAGTGTGATAAAACACTGCATGAAGCCTTGATATTAAGATAAATTGTGCCATGTGAATCGAGACTAACCGGTATAGGTCACTAGACACAAGTTATTTACAGGACGGTATTTTAGGTAAACATATTTGTATAGATGTGAAATCATCGTAGAACTTTATACCGTCAGAACATATTTAATTGTAAGGCGTGATGTCACTGTAAAAATATTATTAAAATTAAAAAATAATAAAACTGACTTTAAAAATAATGCACTTATAAGAATGTAACGTTACGTCTATTAATGTCACCATATATCGTGGAATGTAAGTCAGATACAGTTACTATTACCCCAGGTCAATTTCACACGAGAAATGCACTGTGTTGATCGATGTACTGTACTGTCACGTCGCACGTTATGGTCGTTGTTGCGAGAACATTATTATGTGAGTGCCATATCTCGTGATGAATTATATGTAGACTATTAGTTAGAGGTGTAATTTCCAGCTTGAGTTATTTGGTTATATAGTTCAGTGTACCGGAACCACGGTCGTATCGTGTTTTTACTGCAGGAGCCTTGGAGTGTACTTTTTACACTTGTAGTATTGCCGTGTTCGTATTATATTATATGCACACCTGTTAGATGGTATGGCTGGTCCCATTGTACATGCGTAGAGAGTCACTCCTAACAGTAAACTGTAAACGTAACAGTAAACTGTTACGTTTACAGTTTACATATACCTGTATGTTGAAACACAACGGGATGGCATCCATTAAATAAACATAGAATAAATACAAATGCATACTCATGTGGTATACACTTCCCAAATATATATTCTATACTACAGGATTTTGCATTCAGTGCTCATTTACTAAACGTGCCAATCAATTGCTGTAAAACAGACATCATTACGCACGTAGTCAGGTATTTGTTTGCTTCTCTGTGTTGATTAAAGTCCAAAACTAAGTTTTCAGATTTTAAAGGCGTCTACACCTTAAGTCATTCACTCAGACTTGTCTTTTCGAGAATGTAATGAAGATCATTCTGTCCTTCATGTGATTCATTGGTCGCCAAAGATGTGCCGATGGGTTGTAGAAGTTTTATCAAAAGCTGCTGATTTAAATCAGACATGTCAGACTTCCTGGAGATTTAAGGGGCCGCACCAGCTACGAGACAAAGTTGGACCACAAAATTTTAAAAATAAACATAATGTATTAAAAATATAGAAATAACAAAATGCTATAAATACCGTAAATAAAATAATCTTCTGTATTTCCGAATTTCAATGTAAAATATGTAAGATAAATTATCCTACGCCTAAACAGAAAACTTTGCAGAAATCTGACATCTTCATTTTCTGTACACATTATTATTATAATTATTATTACCATCATCATCATTACCTTATCTAAAACTCAGCTTTGGTTCTGCTTTCTTTATGGGTGACAAATTTGTTAATCCGTTAATCGCGATCTCTCTGAACACTTGTCTTGCTTGAAGAGAGGTACTGTTCATATAAATGTGTTCTACCTAACATAGCACACGTTTGGCAAAGTAAACTGTATAAAATTTCGAAATCCAAGTACCTATAACACTTAGCATTCTATCGCTACTAAACTTTCCTTTTAGAACTGAATCACACTGCAATTCTACAACATCTGTGTCCATATGTCTCCTTTATCAAACTTAAAATTATAGTCTGCAGGAGCACAATTTCATTTTTAAATCTTTAAATAGGTTTCCAAATTGTGTTCTCGACAAACCAGTACATTTTCTATCAGCATTTGAACAGTTTTTTCTGAAGAAACTCAAGAGTTTTGCATGTTGTAGGATACACGTACATGAAAATTTTATATTTCACTTATTTTCCCACAGTCAAGTTTTATCGGTAAAGTTACCCTATCATTCAATGATGTTACATTCTCCCTCGTCTTCATTTAGGAGCCTTGTAGTATTAATTAAAGTCGCCAGATCTCATCGCCACTCCGTGGTTTGTGCGGTTATTGTCTTGCTTCGTCGATCCCTTTGGCCGCGCCGTCTAAGGCTTGGGTCTTCGGCCGTTCGCAAGCTGGGATTATGGTTTCGAAATCTGCCAGGGGCATGGATGTATGTCTGTTGTGAGTGTTGTGTGTCGTCAGACAGAGGGCTCTCCGTCGGGCTCATTACTCGTCCAGTTTTCCCTTTTATACTTAATTAACTTCAACAACGAAGCGGCTACAGACCGAAGAAACTTATACATACCAACAGTCCACAGGCGTTGTTTTCTAAAACTAGCATTCTGTTCTCCCTGAATATAGCACACTTGTACCGAAACATGCTGCAGATGCTCCTTTAATACTTGTATTAATTAAGGTTGGGCATTTAGTTGGTGTACTTTGATATAAAAATGCAGGGAATGGCAACTTTAATATTTTAAAGACAACCTGTGTGTTAAGAGTCACAACAGTCTAATTCTCATTTCTGAGAACTACATTTATTTTGACATCACTGTAAATATTACAAGTTCGGCGGTCTGATTCGTATCATATGGCACACTTGGCATTGCAGGCATAACGAAATATCGCTTGGCTTTTGTGCATTGTAAGGATCATTCCAAGATGAAGGAATGTGTATAAGTATGGATTTACTTAAGAAATAAAAAATGATTAAGAAAATCCGCAGCGTATGATACGCCCTGTGGTCACTCAGAGAAAACACGGAAGTTATCCCATGTATGGGGTGGAATGGAGCACAGCTCCACTCATGATTAATCCTGGTAATGGAAGCAGGTGAATGGTCAACTACATTCCCCGGCCGCTTTACCCCGGGGAAGGAACACACGGTACACATTGAATAGGAGGCCGCGTGGGCTCCAGAAACAGCCTGAACACTTCGGGGAAGAGCCAAATCTCTTGCCCTTGCAGGTAATCGAACCACGGACCTGCGGCTTTTTTGTCCTGCAACATAGTTACTGTATCGACTGAGCTGTCGAGGCTCCTTGTTTGTTGACAGATACCCTTTCCTCCTGGGATTGAGAGTAATAATTTAATATCCGGGATTAAAGTAAGCACGACGTACTGGTTTGTGGAACAGAACATCATGATCCTCACTGAATATCTAACGCATTTTCCACCTGTATTTTTGTAAGAGACAGATAAAGAACTTGCAGAAAGGAAGCTCTTCGGATATTCGGTAAACCTGACAGAGACAGTACAATATAATTTTAAGGCCAGATGTGTATCCTTAAGCGCTTATCACAGATTAAACAGTAAATTTCATTTAATCAGTCTGTGATGAAAGAAGAGCCGCTACTACTGCTGACGTATGCCAAACTCGCAGTCAGTGACTGTCACTGTGTGGTCGGCGAGGCCTAGCCAGCAATTTCGTGGGATTATTTTTTCTTCAAATTAAGGAAAACATGTTGTATTAAATATTTTTAATATGAGAACATCTCTTTATCAGATTAATGATATAACAACCACTTTGAAATATTGTAAATTACGCATGGCAGCAATGTTCAAATTTTTCTGGAGAAGTAGCACAGATATAATTGTGGGCTTGTTTGCTTGCCACATGTTTAAAAACACAGTAAGCTGCAAAACTAACCGCTTAAATTATACTGCAAATTTGTAATATATACGTGTGTGTGTAACCATATATAATCTAGGCTGTTGTGAAGGGGGTTTTAATAAATAATAAAATTCTAATAAAAATATTTTGTATGAAAGACATCCCTTCCATAAAATAAGAATTTTAAGCTTTCTCCAGAAGTCTTTACAGATTCTTACTTGATGACGGTTGTTATGTGTTGACATTTGGCAGCAATTTTACATAAAACAAATAATATTTTATAATAAAAACAGTTCTTTACTGCTTCACACTTTGTGCCTAATATGCTAAACGGAACGGGATGACTTCTTTTAAGGTTTGACCAACGCTGAGAACTGCGCTCTTCTAGTTTATTACGCAGCGAGTACTGGTAATATCTTACCGAAGTATCGGGACCACCTATCGGTCCCATCCAAAAGGATTCTTCTCCCCTAAAGATGGTAGCGATAGGTTGTCTGGTAACGTCGGTATTAAATTACCACAACTCGCTGCGTAATAACCCAGAAGAGCGCAAGTTCTCATCGTCTTCGCGGTAGCAGCCTGGAATTACGCTTGTACCTGTGCTGTTTTCAAACTGGTGGCTCAGCCATTTGATAGCAGCAGTGCTGGCGAGGCGTTTTCCCATACCTGGTGCCACTGCATTTTTAGTCCAACTGCCGTCAATCGGTTCTTGCGTACCGTCAGTGCCATTGTTTTATGTATTCATTAAATTCCCTTTTTAGTCCTGTATTTGAAAATGTCGTTGCGTATGTGGATAAGGACACATAAAGTGGAAAAAAGTTAACAGAAAAACAAAAAAATGAAATTGATAGCGTTAGTAAGAAGGAAATGAACGTAGTAAAACGATGGCAAATCCGGTGAAAATGCGTAACTGTAGAAAACCCATAAAATTCACCACAGATTATCTGAAAGTGGGATTTTTCTGTGTAAGGTACGAGGAGAATCTAGAAGCTTTCTGCATTTTGTGTCTTCAGGTTGTGGTGAATGAATTAAATTTCACGTCACTTAGAAACAAGGCAAAAATATGTTGCTGGTAAACAAACCAGATTTCCCCAAATTCAACTACAAGATTAGTTGCTTGAATGAATGTAATCAAATCCACTATAGGCAATAGCCTTACAACAGAGGAAAACCACGAAAAATCATAGCCAGGGTAGCCGAAAAGTGACCAGATAAATACAGCCGGGCACATTTAGTTTCGTCGAATTGGCCGCCGTTTTATGGGCGGCTCGACTGGCCTGCTGAACGCGGTTGTCATTAGCTTGCGACTAGGGTCAGCCTTCGGCCAGCTAAGATGCCTGATGAGTTACCGAAACAGGAGGTTCAACACGCCAGCTAAATTTGAGTCAATACTCTCGGTAAGGGCCCTGATGTGGTCGACGAAGTGTGGAACACCCAAATCCTCGCAAATATGCATGTCACCAACGTACCAAGGTGCATCGCTGGCAATGCGATGACGCTCGGATTGAAGCACCTGCAATGTCCTGACACAAGTAAGGGCAACGGACCTGCAGACGAAGCATGCGTAGTCCATTAGTGGGTGGATGATCTGCTTTGAAGAGCACAACACTGTCCCTTATTGACAGGTAATTTCTTCTGTTACGGAGAGAACCCACCCAACACGCAGAGTCTATGGGAGGCTTTCTTCCTGCACTGAACGACATGAGTCGACCAGTTCAGTCGTGTATCAAGGATCACCACATGACAACGGGCTATGTCGATCCAACAGACCTGTTCACGGACAAGCAGTAAAGGACGGGGCTTCAGCATGAGCCTGCCAGCCCTAACACAGGGCATCGCGAAGCTATTTGCGAAGTTGATAGCATTTTTCATTCCTATAGACACCGCTCATGGTCGCTGACTTAGATTCCAAAAAGTTGACAAGAAGCGTTAGCTACAATGCCGCGACATCCGTGTGGAATGCTAATTCAACGTGGTGAAGTGGCGTAGGGATGTCCTTGTCATACAGGCTGAACAGGACGGGGGGTATTAGTCCATTTTGTGCCATGCCAGCCCGCATGCAACTGCAAGTGAATGTGGTAGAGCGTGTAGAAAGCCCAGTCAAGCAGGAAGGACGAAATGGGGTTTACCAGGCAAGAAAGAAAATTAGGGACTGATATATTCTAGAGGAGACCACTGACCCATACGGCAAAGAAGGCCTTAGCCACATCCAGGAAAACAGCGCCTGTTAGCCTCTTCTCGCCAAGGGTCCTGGTCACTCATTCGACGCAGCAGGCGAGTTGCAGGGATGTGCTATGCATGAGTCGCAAACCGAACTGCTCATCACGCATTAGCCAGCGTCCGCTACGACACTTAAGATGCCAGTGAGTACGATTTTTTAATGAGCTTGCCAATCGTCGAGCAGACTTGCTGGTCAATGGGACAAAGGCAGCGCTGGGTCTTTTCCGGGTTTCGGAATAGAAAGCATTCGATCAAGCTTCCAAGCCGGTGGGAAGTCTTACGTGCGTAGGACCACGCTTTATAACAGTAAGAGGAAGAGAATCGTCTGCTGGGGAGAATGTTACAGTGCCATATTCGGTATTCCGTTTCGGCCGGGAGGCTTGCCAACCTTGAGACATCGAATGCCTTCCTGAATCTCGGCGGCGTTGGTTAAATGAGGTGCGTTTGCGGGGAGCGTAGGAATAAGCTGGCAACGCCTTGTTGACCATTTCAAAGGGTTCCAGCTTCGATAATTCGTCTATCGACTGAAACTGAGCTCCATACTGTCGGCCAGGGCTTCTGCTTTCTCGGAGTCTGAGAGAGCGATTCTCGCCGGGGTGACCAGAGGATATGGAGTGGGAAATTATATCACCTACTTAATCACCTTCCACAGCGACTGATCTTCAGTACCAAGATATCCCTAAGCACTGCTCAACTCTTCCTTCCTACAGTCGTTCAGCTGGTGGGTCACCGAACAATTGAGGCCGTTAATCTGAGCTTTCAGAGCGAGATCCCTATTTGGATCGCCACAGCCTCCACAGCTTGTTTTTCGGGCGTATTTTACCCCGAAATTAGGACGGTATAGGGGGCACGGGTCGACACGCTGTCGACATTTGGGGTGGATACTGCTGTCACTTCTAGGATGTCGCTGGCCAGTTCCTCCACGACCTTGTCGATCGGTTCTTCTCGCGTAACTACCAGTTGGTTGGAGTCCTTCAAGAAAAGTCCGATATTTGCCCGGTCAGTCCACTGAGAAACGGGGCGGCTCGGTGGGTTTGTGAAGGATGATCGAATTGCAGTTCCCGTCAACCAAGCGACCAACCGACCGACCAACCTACTAACCGACCAACCAAACAACCAACCAACCCACCGAAGAAATAACTAAGGGCGGTAACTTGCGCTCCCCGCAGGTCGACGTCACTTGGTCTGTTTAGCAATTACTACATTTGACCGCATCGCTGCCCACAATAACAGACACCTTATACGAGGGAAATTCAATAAGTAAGTTACAAATCGTGATTTAAAAGAAACTAATGGTGATAATGACATACAAACAGCATTTATTTTTCAATGTAATCTCCAAACAAATTTAAACACTTGTCC
>Ga0209629_10003951_pt1 | contig 10828 bp, 9 predicted proteins | sample TergutCu122P5_FD_187286 | JGI IMG/M metagenome (GOLD analysis project Ga0209629, IMG submission 187286) | Cubitermes ugandensis P5 segment gut microbial communities from Kakamega Forest, Kenya - Cu122 P5 (SPAdes) (version 2) | ecosystem: Host-associated > Arthropoda: Insects > Digestive system >... | reverse complement strand
CTGTACAAGACTTTCGGCTTTAAAAGGGTATTGGCGATTGTATTCGTCGGAAGTCCAGACAAAAAACGGCAAATGAAGGTCGTAGCGCGTAAAATCGCTTCCTCCATGGAAAACAATATTTTCTTTGGTATCGAACAAATTTTCTCCGTGGTCGGCTACGTAAACCAAGGCGCTTACAGCCTTTAAACTGTCAATCTTTTGTATGGTTTTCGCTAAAAAGAAATCCGTGTATAAAATGGAGTTATCGTAAGTATTGATAAATAATTCTTTGTTTTTCGCCGAAATCAAAGCGTAATCAAAAGCGCCTTTTAAACTTGGTTTGAAAACCTCAAATTGAGGCGGATACCTGTAATTATACCGGAAATGGCTGCCCAAAGTGTGGAGAACGATGAGCGCTTTCCTGTCATTCCGCGCCAGTATTTCATCTAAAGAAGGCCACAATTGTTCATCCAAATTGGTTGTATCTGAGAAATCTACAATATGAATACACTCTTTATCGGTATTTTTCGCTATACGGCGAATGAATTTATTATTAGCGCTTTGGTCGGCAATCCAATATGTTTTAAATCCGGCTTCTTTAAAGGCATCTACAAATGATTTTTCTACAAAGAAACGTTTAAAATCCAGGGCAGAAGCCCTTGTTAGAATTATCGGCAAACTTGATGTAGTAATATTGGCTTCAGAATCAAAATCGGTATAAGAAATCAAGTTTTTTGTTTCTGCCAACATAGGCGAAGTATTTCGTTTATAGCCGTTTATTGAGTAACTGTCATACCGCCCTGTTTCACCGATGACAAATACATAGATTTCCCTTTCATTGATTGAATCCTTTTTTACAGCTTCAAATTTGAAATTTTTCAGTTTTTCTTTACCTTCATTGATTTCCTTTTTCGCGACAAATACTTGGTAAGTGCGGAGAATCAAGTCGTAAGGATATATTTTTTTATTCCATCCTATTCCATAACCGGCTATAACTAATCCTATAAAAACGAAAAGACTGATCATTTTGAGCTTATTTGACTTAAAAAAATAAGTGTTTTTTATTTTCACAAAAGCTATAAAAAAATAAAAAGCCCAAAATAGAATCAGAATAACGATCGGAAATTTAATGGCGGATAACAATTCAAACGATTCGTCTTGGTTTGTATCGATGATCGAGAGTAAGAATGCAGAGGTCGCAGGCGTCCGGTTCAAATAAATATGGGCTAATTCAAATGGAGCTAATAATACAAACAGACCTTGAACAATAAAAAAGATTCTTTTCTTCAAAAATAAAGCGGGCAGGATGAAAAAAAGGCATGATAAAACCAACAATAGCAAAGCCATTAATAGAGAATGTTTTCCGTAAAAAGCAAAGTAAATATTTGGTAATAGCGCGACCATGGATAAAATGATCATCCAAACCCATTCTTTCCTTTTTGTTTTAATGTTCTCCATTGTTCACAGAAATGTGACGTCAAATGTACGAAATAATTTTATTTCTGCCGATAAAATCCTATTTTTGCAGTCTAAAAATGAGTATTTCAATGAACATTGCAGCTTTAGTTTCAGGAGGAGTAGATAGTTCGGTTGTCGTGTATCAACTGAAAGAAGCGGGTTATGACCCCGTCATCTTTTACATCAAAATAGGGATGGAAGATAAAGACGGTTATATCGACTGTCCGTCGGAAGAGGATATTGAAATTACTGCTTTTATTGCAAAAAAGTATGGCTGCCGGATGGAAGTCGTTTCTTTGCAGGAAGAATATTGGGAGAAGGTGGTCGGTTACACAATTGATGCGGTGCGGCGAGGTTTAACGCCCAATCCGGATATGATGTGCAACAAGCTCATCAAATTTGGCGTTTTTGAAGACAAATGGGGACATGATTTTGACAAGATTGCTACCGGCCATTATGCAACAGCTACTGAGGTTGGAGGAAAAGTGTTTTTATCTACTGCTGCTGATAAAGTGAAAGACCAAACTTATTTCTTAGGACAAGTGGATTATTTGCAAATTTCTCGATTGATGTTCCCGATAGGGCATCTGCAAAAGTCGGAAGTTCGCGCCATCGCTAAGCGGGAAGGACTTCCGAGCGCTACGCGAAAAGACAGTCAGGGGATTTGTTTTCTCGGAAAAGTCAATTACAACGATTTCATCCGGCGCTATTTGGGAGAGCGTACGGGAAAGATAATCGAATTAGAAACCGGTAGAGAACTTGGGAAGCATAAAGGTATATGGTTTCACACCATCGGACAGCGGAAAGGCTTGTATTTAAGCGGCGGACCTTGGTTTGTCGTCCAAAAGGATATTGAGCGGAACATTATTTATGTTTCCAACGGCTATGATCCGGAAACGCAATACGGTAAAACAGTCAATCTGCAAGGTTTTCATTTTATTACCGAAGATTCTTGGGGTGATTTTACCGGAGAAAAAGAGATTGCATTCAAGATTAGGCACACGCCTGAATTTACATTTGGTACTGTCCGGCGAATCGGCGATATTTACCGCATCGAGTCGGAAGATAAAATACAGGGGATAGCGGCAGGTCAGTTTAGCGTGATTTATGATCGGGATTGCCGGATTTGTATTGGTAGTGGAATGATTGTTTAGCACCGCTCGTCATTGCGAACGGAGTGAAGCAATCCAGATTATTGATTTTCACTGGATTGCTTCGGGCTTCGCCCTCGCAATGACGAGCAAAGGGAAAAATATTTTTATGCAATTTATAGAAAGTTATCATTTGACAGGAGTTCTGTTAGGATTTATTACTTTCTTGATTATCGGGCTGTTTCACCCTTTAGTCATCAAAGGAGAGTATTATTTTGGCGTAAAGTGTTGGTGGGTGTTTGCTCTTTTAGGCATCGGAGGCATTGCCGCGGCTGTGTATTTTCACGACAATACCTTTGTATCTGTGGTTTGCGGGGTATTTGGCTTTTCTTCTTTGTGGAGCGTCGGAGAACTTTTCCAACAGAAGAAACGGGTTGAAAAGGGATGGTTTCCTAAACGGAAAGATCATAAGTCTTCCATGGAAAGGCCGGAATAGGAAACATTATAATCCTGAAATTTTTTGACTATCTCGTTTGCTTTGTTTTCCAACAATGGTAACGAAATTTTATTTTTATTGCGTTTTACTTCATAAAAACACAGTCGTTTTTCTATTTCATTAACGGCTATAATGTCAATTTCATTTTCCCCTTTGCGGTCCCAATAATTACCAATATCGGAAAATTGTTTTGCTTCAATTAATTTTTGACGAAAATAACGTTCTAAAATCAGCCCGCTATAGGATTCGTAATCACGTTCGACAATTTTGCGTACATATTCCAAATTACCAATCTCAATGGCGCTGCTGTATTTGTAAATAAAACGAAACCAAAAATTCAGAAAATTGTCTTCAATGAAATATTTATTATTTCTGCTGCCTTCTTTTGCTCCAAAAGGTTTTTTCCGGCTGATTATTTGGTACTCATTTTCCAATTTATCAAGATAACCTCCTATATCGAAACCAAGAATGCTTTCAATTTCGCTTCTTGCTGTTTTTGAAGAGGCTATCAATGATAATATAGAAAAATAAATACCGTAATCTCTTCCAAACTCGTCTATTAATACATCACGCCCTTCTTTCAGGAAAAAAGAACCTTCAGAAAAAATATAATTGAAAATTTTCTTTTTAGTTGTGGCATTCATATCAATTAGTTGTTCGGCATATTTTGCAACCCCTCCTGTAATAGTATAAAAAACCAATAAATCTTCGGGAGTATATTTTTTGTTTTTGTCGGAAAGAATTTGCTTAATTACAGAGTTTGCAAAAGGTTTTATATAAAGTTTTGTAGTTGCCCGTCCAAACAGAGGTTCCTTTGAGCTCTCAAAAATTCGTTTCATCATTGAATAAATAGAGCCGCAAATGACAAGATTTATCTTAGAATTGTTTTTATTAGAATCCCATACATTTTGCATTTCACTGAAAACAGATGGATTTATTTTTCTGAACTCTTGAAATTCATCAATTATCAAAGTAAAATTTCGTGTTTTGGATATTTCCATAAGATAGGCAAAAAGGGATTTGAATCTCTTATATTCCCCAAAAACACTGATGCCAAGAGAAGATTGAATCTCTTGAACGAACTCATCGCACAACAACATTTCGGTTTTTTTTTCTACAAAAAAATACAATACCGGCGTATGAATAAAAGATTGTTTGAGCAATTCTGTTTTTCCAACCCGCCTTCTACCCATCACAATAGTCATTTGAGCGTTATTTTTTGAGCGCTTTTCTATGGCTTGTAATGTTTTTATTTCATCTATTCTATCGTAGAATTTCATACACCATTTTTTATTAACGTAACGAAAATTACTGTAACGGCGGTTACGTTATTTCATTTATTTGTTGCAAAGATACAAAGTTTATTCTATTATACAACCTTCGTTACAATAATTTTGAAATATTGTTTTTAGGTTTATGCGCAGAACAGAGGAAAACAGTCGAATTTTCGTTAAATATAGTTAATATTTCTTCTAACCTCCCGCATCTCACAAAAAATTATTATTAAAATCTGTTAATGACTCTTGACAACGCCTTTTTGAGGTGTTATATTTGTACCGGTTTTACGATAAAATGCTTTGCTAATGTGTTGAAAAGTCTTGCAAGCCAACTCCTTACAGTATTTATCCGAAACCAAAGGCAATAGTGCCGATAACTTTTTAAATGAATTAAAAATTATGAGAATTAAATTAGTTAAAAGATCCAATCCGATGGATAAAAATCAAAATCCCAAGTATTTTGCCCACATGGAAAATGAAGGAGTGATTGACTTGTATGAACTTGCAAACCAAATCACGAAGTATTCTTCCCTTTCGACGGGCGATATTTTAAACGTTCTTGAAAACACGGTTGATGCAGCATCCTTGTTTTTGTTGATGGGACGCGGCGTGCAACTCGGTCGTTTGGGAATGCTTCGTATTATACTCAAAAGCGATGGTGTTGAATCTCCGGAAATGTTCAACTGCAACATGATTCATCGCAAAAAAGTGCATTTTACGCCCAGTGTGCAGTTTAAAAGACAAGTGGAAAGCGCTTCCTACGAAATGATCAAGTAGTCGAAACCTGATTGGATTACTCTATTAAGCAGCCGGTTTTCTTAGGAAAAACCGGCTGTTTTTTTAAGTTATTTTAAGAAACGACGTCTGGACTTCGTTTTAACAACTTCCGACTTCGTTTTTTCAAGTTCGGACTTCGTTTTAACGACGTCCGACTTCGTTTTTTTTGTCTTCTTTTACTTGATACAAGTTCTATTTTGTGATGCTTATTAACAAAATAGGGTTATTAATGTCGTATATTGAGGTACACAGTTAATTGTTCTTACACTTATTATTTCCAAACAGACAAAATATTTTTGCATTCCTTTACTACTCGCTCCAAATCCTTTTCCGTCAAAATGGAACCTGAAGGCAAACAAAGGCCGGAGTCGAAAAGCCGTTCGCTTGTGCCATCGCCATAATACGGGTAATCTTTGAAAACCGGTTGCAAGTGCATCGGTTTCCACAGCGGACGGGATTCTATATTTGCTTTATCTAAGGCAATCCGTAAATCTTCATTTGTAATGCCGCCTGTTTTTGTGGGGTCGATGATAATAGTAGTCAGCCAATAATTGGAATAAAAATCGCCGGAAGGTTCCGTTTGAAAACTAATCCCTTCTATTCCTGAAAGATGTTCGCGATAATACCGGTTGTTTTTTCTTCGTTGCTCCACCCTTTGAGGTAAAACCAGCATTTGCCCCCGTCCGATTCCGGCAACGATATTGCTCATCCGGTAGTTATAACCGATGTGTAAATGATGATAATAAGGGAGCGGTTCGCGGGCTTGGGTGGCAAAAAAACGCGCCCTTTCGGCGAACGCTTTACTTTTGGAAACCAAAGCGCCTCCCCCCGAAGTGGTGATAATCTTGTTTCCGTTGAAAGACAAAGCAGCCATCTCTCCGAAAGTTCCGCAACGAATGCCTTTATAAGACGAACCTAAGGCTTCGGCTGCATCCTCCAAAACGGGTATTTCATACAGTTGCGAAATTTCAAGTATTTCATCCATTTTAGCTGGCATGCCGTACAGATGCACCGGAATAATGGCTTTGGGCTTTTTCCCTTTTTTGATTCTATCGCGAATCGCTTCCTCCAGAAATGCGGGCGACATGTTCCAAGTATCCGGTTCGCTATCTACAAAAACCGGCGTGGCTCCTTGATACCGGATAGGATTTGCAGAAGCGGAAAAAGTAAAACTCTGGCAAATCACTTCATCTCCGGATTCAACTCCCAGCAAAACCAAACCCAAATGGATAGCGGCAGTCCCGGAGGTTAATGCCGCTACATGACGCCTCCCCCCTGCCCCCTCCAAAAGAGGGGGAGCGCTGTCATTGCGGGCTTGACCCGCAATCCCCTGATTTTCCAGAAACGCTTCCAAATCCTTCTCAAAAGCATCCACATTAGGACCCAACGGCACAACCCAATTGGTATCGAAAGCTTCTTGGATGAATTTTTGTTCCTGCCCGCCCATGTGGGCTAAAGAGAGAAAAATGCGATTATTCACAGTTATTATATTTTATGATTTTGCCCGGATTTCCAACCACTACGGCGTAGTCGGGAACATCTTTAATAACGATAGTCCCAGCGCCGATTACAGCCCATTTCCCTATCTTTATTCCAGGGATGACAGTGGTTCCTGCGCCGATAAAACTTCCTTCTCCGATTTCGACATTACCGCATAAAATAGTTCCCGGAGCGATATGAACATAATCTTCAATCAGGCAGTCGTGGTCGATGGAGGCTCTTGTATTGATAATACAGTGCTTGCCGATTTTTACGGAGGATTGAATGACAACGCCCTGCATAACGACTGTTCCTTTTTCGATGGAGGCGGAGGGGGAGATAATTGCCGATTTGTCGCTACAATAAGGACTGAATAAGTCGGGATTGATTTTTTCAGCAATGGTTTTACGAACAGGATTATTCCCAATGCTGATGATTAATGGAGAATCAATCTCAGCATGAGAAACCGGTATTCCCATAAAAGAATCTAAATCCAGGTTGTCGTCGAAGATTCCGGGAACAGAAATGTCATTTGATTTTAGAATATCAAGGATGACTTTGGCATGGCCGCCGGCGCCGTAGAGATAAATTTTAGTCATATATCTCCCCAGTATCATATATTAGGTGATTAGGAATTGTTGCAATCATTAGGCATTTTATTAGCATTACTATAATACAAAAGACTAAACGGGATACTTTATATGCTTTGCGGTTGGAGAATAATCTTTAATATAAAATTTACCAGGATTACCAATTACTATTGCGTTATCCGGCACATCAAAATTCACGAAAGCATTAGGCGCTATCATAACGTTATTTCCAATTCTAATTCCACCGACAACAATAGCATTAGGATGAATACTAACATTATTTCCAATTGTTGGAGCCTTACCTTTTGAATAACCTATTGTTACGCCCTGAAAGATGTTGCAGTTTTTTCCTATAATGGCATCTGGGCACATAACCAACATTCCAAAATGAAAAATTTTCAATCCTCTATCTATTTGCACTGATTCAGGTATTTGAATGCCATATTTTATCATAAGATGTCGCAGGATAATCTTGTAAAACCAAAATTTCACTGATCGTTTTTTTGCAAGTGAGGTTTTCCTGAAAAAATATAAATATTGAAAAGAAGGGGTGAACAATACCATTCGCAGAAAACTTTTGAAACTTCTGTTTCCCGCATAACGGAATAAATCGTCTTTTATGATAGAATTCATATTTCAATAAACTTTAGGAATTTAAACACAAATATCTTATTTTTCCCCAATATTTATCTTAAAATCTAAAATTGGTTTTGTTACAATTTTATTTTTGTAATTGTGATTGTAATACTGTAAAGTTAGCCATAAATAATAATTCTTTTACATACTAACGGTTTAAATATTAATGCTTTTTTGTTTTCCTCAACGTTATTAATGTAAACTTTGATATTCTTTAAGCAATTCCTCCCAAACCATTTTTTGCTCGTAGCGGGAAGTGATCATTTCACGTGCGTTTTGCTTCAATTGCATTTGTAAGTTGCGATTGTTCAATAATAACAACATTTTTTCTTTCAAACTTTCCTTGTCTTTCGCCGGAATGATTAAACCGTTTACGCCCTCTTCGATGATTTCGTTGCAGCCGTTAATGTCAGTAACAATGCAGGGCAACCCCATCGCTCCCGCTTGCATGACCACGTTGGGAAATCCTTCGCGGTAAGAAGGGAAAACGAAGACATCGGAAATAGCCAAATAAGGGCGTACATCCGGTTGAAAACCGGTAGTAATGATGTTGGGATTATTTTCTATTTCCCTTTCTGTCTCGGGCAATAACGGATCCAGTTCTCTTTCAAAAGGGCCAACCAAGAGTAATATAATTGAGAATTGAGAATTGAGAATTGAGAATTGGGAAAATGCAGCGACAAGTTCATTGATGCCTTTGTCTTTGACGATGCGGCCGATAAAGCAGAAAACGAAAGCGTTTATTGGAATGCCCGCTTCGTTTCTTAGTTTTTCTTTTTGTTCTTGAGAATAGAGGGTGGGGGAGAAATAGGTGGTGTCGATGCCGTTCGAACTGCCGTTCCCTATTATTTTCAATTTATTTTCCTTACAAAATTTATTTTTTACAATAAATTCATATAATCCTTTAGAATTGGGATACAAATGATTAGCAGACCGGTAAGTAAGTTTTTCGGTAAAATTCAAAATCAATCTCTTGAACCCTGCCGTTTCCATCAAAGGCATTCCGGCTACGGTATGCAGGCGGTGGGGAACTTTGGCAAAAGATGCGGCCAACATTCCTATTAATCCGGCTTTCGGCGTATGGGTATGCACTATATCCGGTTTTTCTTTCTGAAAATAACGATACAATTTCCATAACGCTTTGATATCTTTTAGAAGTGTAATCTGGCGGGTCAACTCTACCGGATAGGTTTTTACGCCCTCGGCGATTCCTATTTTATCTAATCTGTCTTTATCGGAACAAATAACTGTAACTTCGTAATATTGCTGCATGAAACGGGGTTGGTCTTTGAGCAGCGTTTCGAAAGAGAGAGGGACAGTGGTTATGCGGAAGAGTTTGAGCATAGTAATATTAAATCTTTCCCGCTGCATAGAGCGGAAAAATCTTGATATTTTGAAATTCACCGAAATTCTCCAAGGAACAACGAATTCCATAAGGTCGTTGTTTTTCATTAAGAAATAAAAACATACTTTGCATTGCCCCTTTGGTGCCGGCTTTTACTTCTACCGGAACAATTTCCTGTTCCCGTTGTACCACATAATCAACTTCGGCTGTGCTGCCTCCTTTTTCACGCTGCCAATAATAAAGTTCTGCAGATAAACGATTATTTTGCGACTTGATAAGTTCTGTTCCTACAAACATTTCAGCTAAAGCGCCTTTGTTGATTTGCTCGATTTTTTCATCAAGCAACAGGGCTGTAAGATCTAAGCGCAGAAACCGCTGATAAATTCCCGTATCGAGAATCATTAATTTCCGGTAACGCGGATTTGTTTCGGCAGCAATTGGCAAACCATTTGCCGAACTGTGAGTTACGGAATATACCAACCCTGCCATTCTTAGTAATTCAATGCTTTCTTTTATTTGTATTTGATTGGCAGAAGTGTTTGCCTGTGAATATGTGAATTTTTGCCCCGTTTGTGCAATGATTGCAGAAAAAACTTCTTCGAGTCTCGTTGCAGGTATTCGTTGCTTGTATTTTGCAAAATCGTTGAAAAGCGTTTCTATCAGTTCATCCAGAATGTTCTGACAGTCGAGCAGGGAACCTCCGGATGCGTATTTTGACACTACTTCGGGCATTCCTCCGATTGCAATAAAACGAATGAGTATCTCTTTTAATTTGCTGTGAATTTCCTCCGGCAAAGGGTTTTCTGAACTTGCAACAAATAGTTTTTCCAAGAGCATATTTCGCTGCATCGCTTGCAAAAACTCCTCAAAAGATAATGGATACATGTACATTGAACGTATCCTGCCCACTGCGTATGAAGGTATTACCTGCAATGCAAATTCCAACAGCGATCCTGCCGCAATTACATGCAAGTCGGGCATTTGTTCATAAAAATAGCGCAATGAAGAAATTGCGCTAACACAAGATTGTATTTCATCGAGAAACAACAAAGTTCTTCCCGCAGCAATCGGCGTTTCATAAAGCGCGGTTAGTTCATCGCAAATCAGACGAGGATCGGAGTGGCGTTCAAAAACCTTACAGGCGCCGGCAAAATCCTTATTCTCAAAATTAATTTCAAGGAAATAATCGAACCGCTTCCCTAACTCCCGAACGGAAGATGATTTTCCAACTTGACGCGCTCCTCGTAACAACAACGGTTTCCGGCTCTCTGAATTTCGCCAATCCAGCAAATCTTTATCTATATTTCTTTGTAAATAGCCCATACGAACTTTTGATAATGAAAGTACAAAGATAAAAATTTTAATTATTGGGGGCAATATTTATATAAAAATTTTAATTATTGGGGGCAATAAATAAAAGTTTGAGCATTGTTTTTCCCCTTTATTTTGTCTTTCCAAAATACAATTCAATATAAAAATCCAAACAGCCAAAGTGGAATTTTGTTTTTATGCCCAATTTCAATATCATCTGCTACAACAAAACTGTTTGGAATATTTTTAATCTGGTCAAAAGATTTTCCCTTTCCGCCAACTTCAAAAGTATAGTTGTCTATCATAAAATCGCCCTGCGGCGCAAGAATGACATTGGAAACAGCACTCAACTGATTAACAAAGAATGTTTCTCTTGCGCTGCCAATGTT
>Ga0209629_10003950_pt1 | contig 10829 bp, 6 predicted proteins | sample TergutCu122P5_FD_187286 | JGI IMG/M metagenome (GOLD analysis project Ga0209629, IMG submission 187286) | Cubitermes ugandensis P5 segment gut microbial communities from Kakamega Forest, Kenya - Cu122 P5 (SPAdes) (version 2) | ecosystem: Host-associated > Arthropoda: Insects > Digestive system >... | reverse complement strand
CCTCAAGATCTTGTAATATATAGGTATTGGACATTACGGTAAATTGGGTGGCATTTCTGCTTTATATTTGGAATATACTGGGTTCACATCTTGCATTGCAGACTTATTATATTGAGTTTTATTTTTTTAATTCTCTTTTAACCCAGTTTTGGGGGGTCACAACCGCTTCATTTCCAGTAAATTACCCTTTTTGCATTTGAACTGTACTGTTTTACTTTCAGTAGTGCCAGAATTAAGTGCCCAATGTACTATGCAAAAGACCTGAATTTAAATGTCTGCCCATTACTTTGTATGTTCTTGGCTGACAACTGTAGTGACATTTTGGTTTTCTTATAATCACTGCATGTTGAAAGTAGTCAACTTCTGGCACTAAAGGGCTAATTTTTTAACCCTGAGAATACATAAAATTCATAATTTATCATTTGATTTGCATGATCATCTCATTGTGTGAACTACCAAGTGACACATCAGTGACATTTTACCTGTTACACATACACTAAATTACAGATGTGGCACTCAGTGGATATTAAAATGTAATAATTGTATAAGTAATTAAAAGTGGGATTTATGTAACAGGCATGTCAATATTTAAGTTGCATTTTTATGAATAGTAAAATTCTTGTATTATTTTTTTGAATCCATTTGCTGCCATTATGTTGTGGGCCTAAAGTATTTTTTATTTTGTACTGCATCTTTTAGGCTATGCAGGAGAGAGTATTCTCAACATCTCTTCAGTGTAGGAGGAGTTACTTATACTATGAGCACAGTTTCTTTCGGTAACAGTTATTTATCCATCATCATTCTTTCCTCTTTTTGTGTTGCTTTGTGTACACACAGGTGAAGCAACTGATAGTGATTTAAACTGGTCAGTGTTGTAGATGTGGGAAAACGTTACATTGTAGGGCCCGTATGTATGAACTATTATCATTTACAAGCAGGGCACGTATTTGTTTATACATCCTCTATACTATATAAACATAATGTCTAGTAAATAACACAAACCTAACCTACCCTGTCACTCATCACATTCGGATTTTTTGGAGAGAGAAAATATTTTGAATTCAAGAACACCTATTTGTTTTAACTATACTGACATACCAGTAAATAATGTACATACACATACATACACATATTTTGAATTCAAGAACACCTATTTGTTTTAACTATACTGACATACCAGTAAATAATGTACATACATCAAAACACTATGTGAACAAAAGGTCATAAGGAGTTGGCCATCTTATTGTAAAGATATAACAGAGGTAAAGACCACAGTAGCATATATGTGGTAAGTACATTAAACAAAATTGTGATATTTATTATGCTGCAGGGTACAGTGACCGGTATGAACATGAGTACAGAATTTAAACAATTCCTACAGAGAAAATTTTGAAATTATGTACATCTTAGCTGTGACATATGTGAATGATGGCTGTTTAGAAGTGGTGAAGTGCAGTAAAATATGGTAACAAAACCTACAAATGCACATAAATGTATAAAAGTACAAAACAAACAAATGCACATAAAGATATAAAAGAATTTCTTTTATTTTTATATATTTATATGCATTTGTTGGTTTTGTTACCATGTCTGATTGCACATTGCATGGTCAGGGATTATTCAAATTAGTGCAGTGCACTTTTTAATTAATTTTTGTTTCATTGCATTACTTTTGTATTATAAGATTTTACAAAATGTTGTATGTGTATGGATGTCATCAGCATCAAACCAGCAAGCACACACATCAGGAGTTATTCAGGATGACATTGGCACAGATAGATCAGTGGCTGGTCCAAGTGGAATCAACACAAGACAGCTTGTGTCTTCCACCCCAAATATCCAATCATCAGCTACACACCTGTTGGCTGGTACAGAACGGAAGATGAATGGTATGAAAACTTTTTTTGATTAATGATGCATCGAAGATTTTATTATCATTAAAAATTATATCAAGAAAGTTTCATGAAGTTAGTTATTGCAGTGTTTTGAGGTGCATGGTTACCTGTTGTACTGATTCTCCCAGCACTCTGTTTGGAATTTTATGGGATAAGAATTCTGTAGTTTAACCTGTATTAAGCAAGGAAGTATGTTTGACACATGGTTAACTGTAGTACAGATTATGTGTTTGCCCCACTGTCTGTAATTATGTGGTAGAATGTGTGTGTGTTCTCTTCTGTTTAAAGGAGATGACCGTTCAGAAAGTAGTGAATCGACAAGTGGCTGTTCATCTTTGGTTCCTCAAGCTAACCGGCAGTCCCAGGCCAGTGAAAGTGTTATGAACAGTTTGTCAGGGCGAAGACGGAGCATGGATGAGAAGTTGAACTTCAGTAAGTTTTGTTGCTGTTTTGTTGCTACCTTATTGATTTCCCTTTGATAACTCACTTTTTCAACGTACATCTCATTTGTACTTTACAGATTGTTAATAGTTTTGTATGAGTTAAGTTTGCCATTACAACATACATTACTCATGTGGATCTTTTGTTAGCCTACTTCTGTTATGAGAAAAGAAGGGCTTATCATGTCCATGTGCTTGAACACGTGACAGTGTTTGTGTGTGCGTGCATTCATACACATGCATGATTGAGGCTTATACGGAGATAGTGGTGGCAGTGTTTCAGAAAATGAAGCATGGCAAAGGGGGAAAAGGGAAGACTGTACAGCACCATATAAGTTCCATACTGTTATTGCAATTTGTGGGGTTACATTTTTCAAAAATACTGTGCGCTGTGAAACTCTAATGCATGGTGTTAAGAACTTAATGGAGACATGATATGTGCATTATTGCCTAATAAACACAAAAGGTTTGTTTTGAGACTTATTGAAGTGCTGTTGATGTTCCTGCCTGGATGTTAGGGTAGTCTTACAATATGGAGTGTATGGCAAAGGGGGAGACAGAAAACTTAATGAAGAAAGAGGTGATCTCAGATTGGTTTTCCTTCCAAATGTTCTTACACACTTCCTTGTATGGGTGCCATGACATTCTCCATCTTGTGCTTAAATTTGATGCATTGTATGTCTGAAATGGTCAACCTGGAGGAAGTGATCACATCATCTACAATCTGGAGTCCTCTTGTGAGCACTGTTAGTCAACTGAGGTCTCTCCACAGCAGTGTCAGAATTCTCCTGATACTCTCATTCATTCAGCACTGTCAGCTCTTTAAGGGCCTTGTCACATAACAGCACAAGAGTTAAATTCTTCCTGGATTGCTGCATCCTACAAATGTGTGGTTTCTTCTCCTGGAACTTCACAGGCTAGCGTGAGGATGTTCTTTATTTCATGCTGCTGCTGGCTGGGAATCCCCAGACACTGACTGCTTCAAATGAAAGCTTTTAACAGCAGTCATTTGGAGCCATGGACTTTGTATTTGTAATTCAGTTACCTGTGCTGTATGATTTCCAGCATTCACTGACACTAATAGGAGTATCCTTCTCCCTTACATCTAAAATGTCGTAGAAGGTTCAGTGATTGTAATGCCTCTCGAATGTTATGATTATTCCATGGTCTAGTGGCTGCATGCATGAGGTGGTGATGTTGGACAGGTTCTGAACTTGGATATATGGCTGGGCAACACCAAGATTGTGTGGATGTGCAGGGGCATTATCAAGGACAAAGAGGACCTTGAAGATTAGGTGTTTGTACTTCAGATACAATTTTCATACAAGCGTCTATTGGCGTAGCCTTCTTGCTGTCTGCAGCACCAGTGAGTGGCAACCATTTGGTCATTTTGTCTTTTCAAGAAATAAATCGTGGTGACTTACGCAGGAAGTTTTTGCACGTGATGAACTGGCATCAGTGAGTCACCTAATCATCTCTTCATCTTTCTTGGCAGCAAAAATCATTAATTCCTTTACACTGTGATGACATCTACACACAGGATTGCTTATTCCAGTGTCCTACTTATTCATACCACCACTTTTTCCTACTGACAGATTACTTTCCTTTTAATTTTATCCTTCTTCATTAGCACACACATTACCCTTTCCAAACATAATTAAATCACAAGAGTATCTGTGAATTCAGAAAAATGTGAAGAGTAGTTCAAGTGCATTCCATATTGCACATTGTCTTGGTAACTACTAAATGATACAGACAAGCACCTACAGCCTCTTATGTATTACTCCATTTACTTAAACAAGCACAACTGTGAATGAGTGAAGGACCTGCAGTAGGATTGCTGCAATGTATCTTCTGTGAATAAGCAAAACTGCCACATGTGAAACCTCAGAGGAAGAATATGTGCTGTATCATGCTTTTTGCCACATTTAAGGTTTGTTGTATGACATTAAAACTGCAGACAAATGAATGTGTTTAGTACGTTATTAAATTTTAAAATATTTACACTTCATTCATGAAGGTTTACAATATCAGAGAAAATTTTTTTCCACAGATTTTCAGTACAATATATTTTTCTTATTAATAAACCAATTATACATGAAATCTCTTCTATAACACATAAAAAGTAAGTGTATATTTCCTTTTCCCTATCATGGTGTTGATATTGTTTGTTTTCTTTTAGCATGTCATCTGCAGAGCCCACGGTCATTGCTTTCTGACCGAAGTCATAGCCGCAGTCCACGTCTCAACTCTTCTATGAACAGAAGAAGGCCATCGTTCAATGTGTCTTCATTTGGTTCACTGCTCCTGGTATGTATAGTCATACTTTTCTTTACAATTCTATATCTTTTGTAGTGAATTTGTTCCAGTTATTAGCCTCATAGTTTTTCATAATCCTCTACACAATAGAATTTGCATTGCTTTAGAGGGACAGCTGTGTTAACACATTTTTGTAGGTTTGGCAAATTTCTAAGTTTTCTGTGTAACTGGAACATACCAGTTTGAGAGTAAATTATTGTGCTACTGAGATTTGCAGTAATTGCACCTAAATGCATTGGTTATTTCTTAAACTTTCATTATTTACTTAACTAATTCTTTGCACTATTTTCTTGCGATTGGGTTGCAAAAATCATTGCATTCTAATATACTCATGTTTGGTTGCATAATTCACACACCTCTACTATCAGGCAGATGTTGGGTGGGGGGGATTTAACCCATTGGTCCCAAAAGTTGACTATAATTTATGTGTAGTGTGTTGCTGAGAAAACAGAACGTCTACTGATGTTGTGTCAGCCAAGCACATGCAAAGTAATGGGCAGCCATTTAAATCCCATGTCTTGCAGAGTACACTGAGCAATAAATTCTGGTTCCAGAGGTTTATTACCATATTCATTCAGTTCACATATAAGCAGTCACTGTTAATGTATACTTATTTAAATCTGTGGAAATCAGAATTTGTCTATGGGAGGAATGATTAAACAGTCAGTACTAAAGTTTAATTTATTATTGTTATCACACTCACTGTGCTCATAAGACATGTTAATAAGCATTACATTAAAGAATGACAACAGGATTATTTTTAAGATGTCTAAATTCACTCAAGTCCTTTTGTTTTTGTGTGTGAGAATCTTTGTAGGTCTACTGTTAGAACCATTTGAATTGCTCTGCACTGAAGTTTCTTATATGAGTTTAGTGCCCATTTTTTTAATTATTTGTGGCCTGTTAACATGGTTTGAAATGTTTTTAACTCCAGTAGAAATTAAGTAAGTGAGTTATGCTGCAGATGCAGACATGCATGTAAGTCTGCATGTAAAGTATCCACTATGTTTTTCTCATTTTCTGTGAAATTAAAATTGCTGTACCTTTTCTTGTAGTGTTTTTCTACATCAGTTTTGTTGTCATCAATTCAGCAGTTCTGAAGCTTTTGCTTGCATACAGATGAGTGGGCTCTGATGTTAGGCAGCATACCACACAGATGTGAAGACATCTGAAAGAGGAAACTGCTTTGACAAATTGAATGTACTTCACATCATGCTAATACATTGAGTAATAAAAATGAAGAAACTTTAAATTTTGCAAATTAATTTATGTAGATAAGAACATAATTGTTTCTTAATACAGTGAATGAAGTACAATATATGTATTAATTCCTTTGCCTTATAAAAAATGAGACATATCTACAGTTTTAACCAACAAATGCACACAGTTGTCGTAAGGTTCACGTTAATATTTTAAAAAAAACTAAACTCTTACATGTTACGGACCTTACAGGTCCATCATCAGGGAGTACATTAATACTCATTGTAGAAAACAGTTATTAAACAATATATGATCTCTTGCATATGTGGAAGAACTGATGGGATTCTTTTTTAATGTTTTAAAAATATTTTTGTGAGCCTAATGACAATTGTGTGCTTTTGTTGGTTAAAACTGTGGATATAGAATTATATTGCATGGAATGGAAAATATAGAAAATGAGACACTTTTGGGTTAAGTAAATCCAGTTATTTTTGATTAGTGTTAAAAGTCTTATGAAATGGAACTATATGTTTGCCCCTTTTTTATGTACCATGAAACTATTAATTACCCAGGTATAACCAGTGGCATTTTTGCATGCATGTTCACCACCTTAATAAGAATAAAACTATCATTGCAGTGCAGTGCGTATAACATGCCCCCTGTCGAATGTATCTCCTATATCTCTAACGTGTCTTAATAATACCATGTCCTTAACTTATACGTGTGTAGAGTCTGCTGGGCTAGTTGAGGGCACCAGCAGAATGGCTAGTGTTCCATAGGCCAGAATGAAGATCATTGCACACTCTTGATATTGCAATGCTTTGTTTTTTCTTGACTTCTGTTTGAAAGCTTAAGATAGCCTAGAGTCACAGAAAAGATCATAAGACATCTGTATGCGTGTTGTCTAATCAGTCATAGCTGGAGGACAAGAGTGTGTGCTTTGATGTTACAGTAGGCCACATTCCTGTTACAGGACAGTTGAAATGTTGACAACACATGCTTATTTCTGGCTGGAAGTTACTGCTTTGGGATGGTACTGGCAGGCTTCTTCCTGTCATTATTATTATTTCACAGTTTTTATGGAGACATATTGATCCCTATTCTGTAAATTTTGGAGGCTTTCTAAAAGAGTGAAGGTAGATGGAGGAGGGGAGCCTATCATAAACATGTTACTGTGGTATTCAAATTCATTTACTGTCAGTGGGACTGCCATGTTGAGGATATTACATGTTGGGTGTCTTATTGTATTCAGTACAGACACAGTGAATTTGTGTCATTTGTATCATCATATGTTAAATAGCAATAAACATTAGCTATGTGATACGTGATATGGAAATACAGTGGTTACACTGACAAGTTTAAAATAGTATAAATTACGTTGAAATATAACAGCTACACAATAAGTTACATAAACTACATGGGAATAAGATAATTTTACAGATGAGTCTGAAATAATGAATATAGCTTACATGGGAAAGTCTGAATTGTCTCTCACACAGTTGAGCTTTTCTTTATATTGTACAGCTGTAATGTGTGAAATTGCACTCTAAATTGTATTTGCATGTTTTATGCGCTGCAGTTCTTTGGTTATGATACATAAGCAATATACAGGGAAATAAAATACTGTGCAGTAACATATTCAAATTATTTTCCTGCAGGGAGAGGACAAATCTTCAGCAAAGAATAATGTTATAAATTCACCATTCTATGCTGGGAGGACAACATATGGAGGAGCTTCAGCATACAGGATTGCAAAGGACAGGTCTTTGATTCAGAGTGAGGTAAAGTATAGTTGTGTCAGTATAGTTTTGTGTGTGTGTGACTACGTGCACTGGCGTGCTTGTGTCATTGGCTGTGCACCTACCCAAAAGGTAAAAATGAGCTGGCCAGGATTATAATAAACAGAAGACTGTCAGGACTGTAAAATGTAATGGAAAATTGCCAGTGTGTGCCACAACACCCAAGTTGTGTATAAGAGGCAGTAAGATGTTATAGGCTGTATGGAGGCTTGCTGTCATAGTCCTAAGGTGACAAAAGCATAAATTTTTCTGTAGCATGTAAGTTCAAATGTCTAACCTTTAACAGAAAGGACAGTGCCATCCCCTTAAATGTACATAATTTAATATTTAAATTTCATATGATTTGCTCAGCAGTTGTGCTGCATTTCTCTGTTCTAAAATATCTCTAAAAGACATCAATTATGCCAATATTTTGCATGTTGTCTGAGGTGTATTTGAGGTACCTTATATTTTGGAAATTTGCTTGTCTCTGTTATACAGGTGGACGTCTATAATTATCTTCATAAACTATGAATTAATTTACTGGATGTCTCAGCCATAAGAGAACCTCAGTGTATGTATTCATTAAATTTTCCTTCATTGCGGGACACTGATATTGTGTATTTTGCTTTGTAGGTTGTATCTCAGAAACGAAGTGGGGTCCAAGTGAAACCTGTTAATTGTGTATCAGATTCTTTGAGCAGCATGAGTACAACAGCACGTCGTATACTAGAGGCATTGGAACAATTCTCGACTCCAGTTCTGGATGCCAAACGGATCCCTCTGGAGTCCTCAACTCCTTCCTTAAGCAGCAAGCGTAAACGTCCACATGATACAGGTTAGTGAAGGGAATTTCTTGACCAGCTCAGTGTGTTAACCTTTGAAAGGCCTGTATTTGCGTGTGTGAACGGATGTAACAAGATCACCCCTGAAATTCATTTTATATATTTAGACACCATGGAAATGTACTGCATTTTTAAGAAGTTGCATAATCTCTTGTTTATTTTCTACAAAATTCTGTTTATTTCATAATTTTATCTTCTATTCATGTAATATATTTTTCATAAACCATGTGCTGAAATTTAGATACCTGCCCCATTTGATAAAGGTTAACATTTCAAGAAGGATTCGGCCTTATAGCCTTCATTGTTTTCAGCATCAACATATCTTACTGTTGAGCCATTAAGGATGAGGAAGAACTGATGCCACACAGTGGCGTTTGTATGATAAACGTCTGCTCAGAACTTGAGCTGCAGTGCTTGTGTGTTCAGTTAGGAGAAATTGTTATTCTGATTTTCTTGCTGACCACACACAAAACACATCATCACATCTTCCATTGGGGACATGTTTGCAGAAATATGGTCTTGATTATATGAAGAGACAAAGCAGTTGTGTACAGCTGTCAAGGCATTGTTCACCAAGTTGATAGTTGGACAGGGGACTAGCATCTTGTGACCATGAAATCAGCATATTACAAAATATTTAACAGGGCTTCAATCTTAGGTGAATTGCTTGGTTCAGTGAACATGGTAATGAGCACTTGGGTTCCATAAAAGGCAGGAAGTGCCTTAACTTCAGCAGCTATTAGCTTTTCAAGGAGGAGTACATGCCATAAGTTCTAAGTTACAATGCACTTTGACCATAAAGCTTTAAATATAATCCATCATTGGTTTCATACTGGATGGGTAACAGTATTTCCTTCCCAATTATAAATCAGCTGCTGAGGTTGGGAATATGTGGAACTTTACTTTCGCTCATCCACACATCTTCATTGCATGTGCTTAGATAAGTATAGGGACACTTCATATCTACCCTGTCCTTTCATTAACACATTTTCCTTTCATAACTGTTGTTTTCCAATTTATTTTTACCGTAGAGACAAATGCAAGATATGACTGGCTGATGCAGGGTAGAAAATGTAATTTCTTTATGTGTGTGAGAGTTCAGTACAGCTACTGTGGTAACACAGGTGAAAGCTTGGGTTGTGGAAAGACAACATAGGTAGTGGTGTGGAATGTAAAGGGCTTTGCCATTTGTAGTGTTCAGATTCTGTAATTCCATGTGCTCATCGGTGACCATTGATAGACAACATTATGTTTGAACCATGTTACACTGCATATTGTAATGTTGTCATCCACCTTGTGACAGTATTATTACCATAATAATTTATTTTGGCATTGGTTTAGCAGTGTCAGAGTTATTTGCATTTATAATTCTTGTAATTATAAATGAATGTGGAAGATTTGCAACTTCACATTTTACACTAGCACAGAATTTGTGTTTGATTTTCCAGGTGTCCGACCAGGTCACTCACCGCGTACGCCAAATTCAGCATGTGGCCTAACTGTCCCCACTGTGCCAGATTTACTGAAAATGAGACACCGTGAGAAGTTGCAAGACTCTCTTGAGTCTGCACGTCTCATTGCTGCATCTTCTTTTTCCAGCAACTTAAATCAAGAGTATAAGCTAAGGTAGGAATATGACTGTCACTGTGTGGAAAGGTGAAGGTGTAGTTCAGTGCACCAAGCTGGCAAGAGTACAAACAGTAATCACATGTATTGTACATAAGTGGGTTTTAAAGTTGATACAGGGCTTCCATTGTAATAAAAATCAGTGTGTGTTAATTCAGTATGTTTTTAAAAAGATTAAGTTTAAATGAAAAGTTTGACTTCAGTAATAAGAAGGCTTGAAAATTGTACTGTAGTGGAGTAATATCTTTTCTAAATACGTTATTTGTAAATTTTATCTTTTTTGCTTGTAGTTCTGTATGTTCATTAATTGCACATACAAATTAATATCTTAGTTTCTTTCATTTTCTTTTCTGTAGTCTTTATGTTCATTAATTGCAAATACTGATTAATTTCTTTATTGCTTCCTTCTTACTCATGTGCGCAAAGCCCCCAAATCAGTGGGCTTTGTGGAGGACAAAGAGGCAGTGTGACTTTGTTGTCCAAATACTTCAGTTTTGCCCCATCATTATCATTCCCCCAGTGCTTAACCCTTAGGCTACTAATGTCATATATATATATGGAGCTCCTAGTAAAGACAGAAATGCTAACGTCGTATATATGTGGACCTACGTTTGGCAACGCTGAAACAGTCTCTTTCTATTTGCTGTACAATGTTTCAACACTGAATCAATGCAGAGAGGTTTCCTGTGTCACATTTGTGTGTAAACACTTTGCCAGCTAGCTGGC
>Ga0209629_10003948_pt1 | contig 10832 bp, 10 predicted proteins | sample TergutCu122P5_FD_187286 | JGI IMG/M metagenome (GOLD analysis project Ga0209629, IMG submission 187286) | Cubitermes ugandensis P5 segment gut microbial communities from Kakamega Forest, Kenya - Cu122 P5 (SPAdes) (version 2) | ecosystem: Host-associated > Arthropoda: Insects > Digestive system... | reverse complement strand
CACAGGCCGGCACAAGGAAATGCTGGCCCAAGCTTTGGCTGATTTTAACGAAAAACCCAATGTGGATCTTGAAGTCATGAGCGCAGGTCAGACCTTGGCAAGCCTTTCTGCCCGTCTGTTCGCGACGGTGGATGCCCTGCTGGCTGTGGAGCAGCCAGCGGCGATTCTGGTGCAGGGCGATACCAGCACCGTGCAGGTTGCGGCTATGTGCGCATTTTATCGGCATATACCGGTTGGGCATGTGGAAGCGGGCCTGCGCAGTCATAATTTCCTGGCCCCTTTTCCGGAAGAATTGAACCGCCGGGTGGCGGGGCTAGTGGCCTCCTGGCATTTTGCCCCCACAGAGCTTTCCCGCCGCAATCTTCTGGAAGAAAAGATACCGGATACGGACATTCTGGTCACCGGCAACACCGTCATTGACGCTCTTTTGTGGATGCGTGATTTGGTGCGCGCCGAAGCCCCAGAACTCCCAGTTGCGGTGGAAAAGGCTCTGGCACAGAAACGCCGTGTCATTTTGGTTACCGGGCACCGCCGCGAAAGTTTCGGTGAGGGCTTTCGCAACATCTGTCAGGCGCTTCTGGAAATTTCCCGCCGTTTTCCGGAAGACCGGCTTGTGTATCCCGTGCATCTCAATCCCAACGTGCAGCAGGTAGTCCATGAGTTTCTCGGCGCCGCGCCGGGCATTATCCTGTGCCCGCCGCTGAGCTATAAGCCTTTTGTCCGCCTGATGGATAACTGCCATCTGATCATTACCGATTCCGGCGGCATTCAGGAGGAAGGGCCATCACTGGGTAAACCGGTTCTGGTGATGCGGGAATTGACGGAACGTCCGGAAGGGGTGGACGCCGGGGTCAATTTCCTGGTAGGTACGGATACTGCCGCCATAGCGGATACGGCTGCCCGGCTTTTGTCTGATGAGCGTGCGTATCAGGCTGTTGCCTCGGTGAAAAATCCTTACGGCGACGGCCACGGCGGGGAACGCATCGCCGAGTTCCTTAAAACCCGGCTAACGTAGGGATTTGCTGTGGGTTCGCGATCTCCCGCCGCGCGGGCGCTTGCTTATTGGCGAAAACAAGGCGGCAGGCGTTTTGCCCGGCTTGTGGCGGAAGTCTTTGGAGATTATGTTTCAGGTCTTGTCGCCCCCCTCGGTCGAGCCAGCCGGGAATTGCCGGTATTATCACGCCCGTCGCAAGACGGGTTGCCGGAAATTGTTTTGCTGGGTCTTATTGAATGGGCTTACCGTTTCCAACGCCCGCAGCAACTCTGCCACGCTTGGGCGCGTGTCGGGTGCCGGGTGCATTACTGCGCCCCTTTTTCCAATGCCTCCTGGGGGCGTGGGTGGCGCATGCGCCCGCTGGGGCATGATGGCAGACTGTGGCATGTTCGTTTTTTTACGCCCAACCTCACCAGTGTCGACGACCTGACTTCTTCTAATGTCTCCGCCGCATGCTTCGCTTATGGGCTACAACGCCTTGTTGATCAAATGAGAGGAAATTCCCCCGTAGTATTGATAGCGGAGAATCCCTTTTGGGATACGGTGCTGCAAAATATTCGTGGCGCTCATATTATTTACGACTGCCTGGACGATTTTACCGATTTCTCCCACGCGCGTCCCGAAACCGCCCGACGGGAAATGGAATTGGTGGACAGATGTCATGCTGTCGTCAGCACGGCGGACCATCTGGCAACACGCTGGCGTCAGTACGCACTGCCCCAGGCTGTTATCCGTAACGCCTGCGACTACGAACATTTCAGCGTGCCGCCTCCCCGGCTGTATCCCGTGCCGCCGCACAAACCGGTCATTGGCTACCACGGCGCCCTTGAAAACTGGTTTGATATGGAACTGGTCGAAGCAGTGGCGCGGGCCTATCCCCATTGCACCGTGTTGCTTGTCGGGGGAGGGGACAAAGAGCTGACTCGGAGTTTACGCCTTCTGCCTAACGTCATCCTGCCGGGAGAAGTGTCCTACGCCGATCTGCCGCAGTATGTGCATACCTTTACAGTAGCTCTTTTACCCTTCCGCATTCAGCCGTTAACACTGGGTACAAATCCGGTAAAAATGTATGAATACCTGGCGGCTGGGTTGCCGGTGGTGGCTGTGCCGCTGCCGGAAATGGCTCAATTCGGCAATCTGGTGGAGATTGCATCCGGAGAGGATTTTGTGAAGGCGGTGGGCAGACAACTTGACCGATGCCACGACGATGCGGATAAGCGCAGAGCTTTTGCCCGTGCGCACAGTTGGGACGAACGAGCGAAAGCGTTTCTTGATCTCTGCAATGATTTATAATCCGAGGGGAAGCTCGATGTCTTTTCTGTTTGGCACACCTCGTTCTGGCACTATTCTATTGGCGCAATGTTTAAGCGCGCATACTAAAATAATAGTGCCAAGTGAAACTGATTTTATTGGATTTTGGTTATATCGTATAAAGCTTGAGAGTTATCGCCTAAATACATGAAGTAAATTTTACAGAAATTTGACTTTTGTTATCGGTCATGCCACTATGTGGCGGCGGGTTGGTTATATTTACGGATAAGTACTTGATTTCCTTCCGAGACAGCAAGGGTATAAAATGAATAGGTTAGCTGGATACGCAGCGTTGGTCTCTATGGTGGCGGGTATCGCATTGACCTTCTGGGGTTTGTGGCATCAGTCATGGCCGCAGACGCTGCCGTGGAATGGTACACCGGCACTTTTGCGATATATTACCTATATTGTCGTTTGCGTTGGCTTGGTATTCCTGCTGTCCAAAAAACTGCGGTGCAATTACTTAGTTGCCGGCTGCGTTGTCGGAATGGGATTGGCGCTTTTAGCAGGCGCGTTTTGGCCGTTGCTCGTCGCCGTATGGTTTTTTTGTGCCGCTCTGCTCCTTGGGGAGAAACTTCTTGTCCTGTTCAAAGTGGCTGAGGTGGGACAATTTCCGGTCTCCTGTCTTCTGACCGGCGCCGGAGTCTATGCCACTTGCGTAAGTATTATTGCGCATTTTCCCGTCAACTATCCCGCTGTCTATGCGTTCGCTTTGATCCTGCCATTTTTTATCAATCGTCAGGGTATGGCCGTGCTTGTATCAAATATCCGGCAATGGATGCTCCGTCAGGAAACAGATCGCTCTACTCGCTATATCGATTTTGGTTTGGCTGTTGTTTCCCTGACGTACGGCGTTTTTTCTTTGATGCCGGAGTTAGGATACGATCCGCTTGCCATGCATCTCTTCGTTCCGTCACAGTTGCTCTCTCAACACATGTGGGGATTTGACGTTTCCACTTATGTGTGGGCGGTAATGCCCATGTTCGGCGACTGGATTTACTCCATCGGTTATATGCTTGGTGCTGAAACGGCGGCTCGTTTGATTAACCTTGGCTTCATCCTCGTCATTGCCGTTTTGACTCATCAGCTTGCGATATGGGCAGCGGGGGCGGCGAGAGCAGGGCAATTGGCAGCTTTGCTCTTCATGAGCACGCCACTATCGTTTTCTGTTGGCACTTCTCTCTATGTGGAACCAATATGGACATCCTATTTGCTTGCCGGTCTGCTTGCCGTGTTACGCGCCGCAGTGACGAGCGAGGCCGCTAAAAGTAACTGGGTAATTGGCGGCATACTCTTGGGGTGCGCGGTGGCAGCCAAGTCCATAGCGTTTTTGATGCTACCAATTCTTGGCGCCATTCTGTTCTGGAAGTGGCGTTCCTGGATGAGTCGAGATATGTGTATGCCCGTCTGCTTTGGGTTGTTGGCGTTTTTACTCATTGGTTCGATGCCTTATGTAAACGCCTGGCTATTGACCGGAAATCCTGTATTTCCTTTTTTTAACAAAGTGTTCCAATCCCCTTATTTCCCGGCCACCAATTTTAGAGATTTACATTGGGTGCAGGGTATGACCTGGGATATTTTGTATGCCGTCATATTTCATGCCAACATGTATCAGGAAGCCAGCGTGGGCGCTCCGGGTTTTCAATGGCTTTTGGTCTTCATTCCAACATTTTTCATTTTAGTGGGGGAAAGAAAATTCAGAGCGCTTTTCATAATGGCGTTGGCCGGGTTGTTCATGTTGCTTGTTTTTTTGTATATCATCCCGTATCTTCGTTATATTTTCCCTTCGATGATTTTATTTGCCGTCACGATTGGCGTCGCATTTGGTCGGGATACGACGAGAACCTTCAATGCTTTCATACAAGGTATTCTTGTATTGTTGGTTTTTCTGAACCTATTGTACCTGAATGCCGCCTCATGCTGGTATGCTGAAGTGTCCCTTGGCTCTGTATTCGATGGCAGAGCGCGAGTTGCATACCAAATACAATACGCACCAGTCAGGCTTGCGGTCAAGGCTGTCAATGAACTCAATGTGACGGGTAATCCGGTAGCATTTTTTTCCAATCCTTTTGCGGCTGGTCTTGAGACACAGGCACTACATGCCAATTGGTATAACTACAAGTTTGAGCATGCCGCATATCATGTTCAATCCGATGATGAAGCGTTTGAACTCTTACAAGAAAAGTCTATCGGTTTCATAATCTTGGATAAAGCTGGGGGCAAACCCGGCTTTGATATTCAACGTCGTTATTTTGAGAATGTCACCAACGAAATTGTCTCTTATGGAAGCATCTCGGTAAGAAAGATCAATCCCGCGTTACAGTTCAGACACCAGATATTGATGAATCCGGATTTCAAATCGCGAGATGGATGGCAATTCGCTCCTGGAGCGCGCTTTGATCCTGCCAACAATTCTGTGTTGGTCAATGTGTCGGCGCCTGTTGTTCAAGCCATAGCGGTCGAACCAGGACGTCAATATCGCAATACGGTGATCGCTAAATGTGTGGACAAACCCGCTACCGGGCGTTTACAGATCAACTGGCTTGATGATGCCGGAAAATTTATCACAACAAATATCGTCCCATTTGAATGTACATCTGACTGGAACGAGTATACCATGACCGTGACGGCTCCACGCGGGGCCAAGACCGGCCATGTTTATACTGCGGGACATACGGAAAAATTTGTCGCATATAAATACAACGCAATGTCGTATTAGATACAAATATTGAGAATTTACGCTGAACAACTCATGGAAAAAACGAGAAAAGTTGCTGTCGTAATCCCAAGTTATAAAGTCACACACCATATTTTCAATGTGATCGCTGGCAGTGGGCATGAAGTTTCTCATATTTATGTTGTTGACGATGCCTTTCTCAAAGTATTTTATTGGTGAATACACGATAGAGAGAATAAATTATGGATCATCCAAGTAATATAGCGATTGTTTTACCAGCCTATAATGAAGAGTTAACAATTTCCGACACGATGCGTGCGTTTTATGCTGAGTTGCCAGATGCTCAACTATGGGTGATAAATAATAATTCTTCAGATAATACAGATAAGATTGCTCGCGACGTTTTTGCAGAGCTTGGCTGTAAAGGAGGTGTCATTACAGAAAAACGTCAAGGCAAAGGTAACGCTATCCGTCGGGCGTTTCACGGTATTGACGCAGATATTTACGTTATGTCTGACGCTGATCTGACATACCCAGCAAATCAAGTGCATGCGCTCCTGCAACCCATTCTTGCCAATGAAGCCGATATGGTTGTAGGCGACCGCCATTCAGGTGGGCAATACAAAAAAGAAAATAAGCGTAACTTGCATAACTTCGGTAATCGCCTTGTACAGTCTCTTGTCAACCGTTTATTTGGCGCATCATTAATTGACATCATGAGCGGATATAGAGTTTTTAACAGGCTTTTTGTTAAAAATTATCCCATACTTGTTGGTGGCTTCGAAATTGAGACTGACATGACGCTACATGCTTTGGATAAACGGTTTCGTATTGTAGAAATTCCAGTTGATTATAAAGACAGACCTGAGGGCAGTTTTTCCAAATTAAATACAATGCGAGACGGGTTGCGTGTGCTGGGTACAATCGCAAAAATTCTCCGCCACTATAAACCTTTGCTTTTTTTTGGTTACATGGCCTGCTTTTTTGCTTGCCTTGGTTTACTAGCTGGGATGCCGGTCATCGGTGATTGGTTAAGAGAGCGCTATATTTATCACATGCCCCTTGCAATTCTTGCAACAGGCCTTGGCATCATTGCGATGCTGTTGATAGCAATTGGGTTAATATTAGATTCGATTATCTATCAGAATAAATGCAATTTTGAGTATAATCTTCTGAATTATAAGACTTCAACGAGCTCTCAGTATGTCTTCAAATGATTCTCTGCTCTCTCCCACTGTCCAGACAGCGTATCTTCACCAAGAAGTCGTCTATTTGCATATTTGCTTTTTCCGACGAAATCCTTCTTCTGATTTCATAAGGAACTACATACTGGCCCATGGCGAAATATTTGAATTAAAGAATGCACCTGAAAATCAGTTGGAATCCGTACGAATAATTATTGAAAAGCGGCTGGATGCTTTTGGTATTGAGGTCTGGTTGCGGCAAAAAAAAGTCCGGCACATTCTTACAAGCAAACTGCTTCTTATAGCTTACCTCGCTGAGTGTGATGCTTCACACGCTGAATTTGCGCGTGTCGTCGATGATGGTCGTTTACGAAGCTGGCTCAATATGACCATATACGGTTTGACGGGCATGTTAAGGCTGCTCCGCGGATATGCACAGAAAAAGAGATATGGACTTGTTTAATTATATTGTAATCGGTTCAGGCCCTGCCGGTGTTGCAGCGGCTCGCCAGCTTGAAATGTCAGGCACATGTGTTGTGGATATTGGTGAAGAGCCAAGTCAATCTTTTCCATATACAACGCTTCAAGACGCACTAAAATCTGGTGATATTTCCGCACTTTTGGGTAACCAATGGGAGATGCTTGCCAATCTTGTCACGGTAGAAAATTTGCACGCTAAATTGCGTGCGGCTGATTTGCGCCATGTTGCCAACGGGGAAATGTTTCGCGTGTATGATGAAAATAATGCAACCGTTCTCAAGGCCGCTGGCAGTTATGCTGCCGGCGGAATGTCAAACGCATGGGGAGCACAATTATTTCGGTATAACCAACAAGATTTGGATGAAATGGGAAATTGGCCGATTGATGCAAGTGAACTGGATCCTTATTACGCCGACTTGGAAGAGCATATTGGTATCTCAGGGACTGATGACGATATGTACGATTTTCTTGGCCATTGTAAAAATCTTTTGCCTCCATCTCCGATTGTTCCATCTGCTAGATATTTATTGTCACAATATGAACATAAAAAAAACAAACTCAGAAAAGTAAAATTGCGTATTGGGCGTGCGCGTCTAGCAGTACTGACCAAAAGTTACCGTGGTTATGCTTCAAATCAATTTGGCGAAACTGAATTTTTTTCCGCCTCACAAGAAGGAATTTACACCGCACGACGCACGCTTGATGAGTTGCTTGCCAACGAGAAAATTACCTATTTGGGGCAACACAAGCTCCTAGAGTACCGCGAATTACCCCAATATGTGGAAGTCGTTTTGCACAATTGCAAAAGCATGACGAAAAGAGTCTTGCGAACGAAACATTTGCTATTAGGCTGCGGTGTCACACAAACTTCCAAACTGGTACTGATGAATCAAAATGAGCCAACCCGCACCCTGCCGTTTATTGATCATCCGCCGACACTCGTACCATTTTTTCTTCCATCAATGTTCGGGTCAAAATTACCTGTGCGTAGTTTTCCCGTGCAACTTGTTGCAACATTGAATGATATTGATAAAAGGGACATGATCAGCTTTTACTATCCAGGCGGCTTGCTGTGGTCGGATTTGATTGCTGAAGTACCTTTCCCAATGAATATTTCTCTGCAATTTCTGAAAAACCTCCTGGGCGGAATGTTGGTTGCCCAAATATGGGAGCCTTCGAAACCGTCCACTAAAAATTTTATCAGATTGAACGATAAACAGGAAGTTGACATATTTTATCCTGATCGCCCCCCCTATGCCCGATTAAGTCAGGTATTGGCTGCGATGAGAACCTTTGGAGCCTACTCCGTATCGAATCTTGCAAGTATGTCGCCGCCAGGTTGGGGATTTCATTACGCTGCATCCTTGCCGATGCGTGCAAACCCACAAGCATATGAAACACACATTGATGGCAGATTGTGGAATAGCAAGCGGATTCGCATTATTGATGGTTGCACATTACCATCGCTGCCAGCAAAGAACCACTCCCTGAGCTTAATGGCAAATTCTGCCAGGATTGCAGATGAGGCAAAAAAATGCGGATATTGATTCTTGGAGCTTCAGGCTTCATCGGTTCACATCTTGCACAATTTTCCGAAAAGGAAGGACACGAAGTTGTCGCATTATCCAGATCCGGAAAAGTTGACGGAATAAATGGCAAAGCATTCAGATGGGCATTTGGTGAGCCAATCCCTAAAGAATGTTTGGTCAACATTGATTGCGCCATTCATCTAGCACATGATTTCAATGGCAAATCCGGCGCTGACCTCACTTGTGCATCTACTCTCGTGTGTGTTGAACAAATTCGCATGGCAGGGATACCAAAACAGATTTTTTATTCATCCTATTCTGCTGGCAGCCATGCTGTTTCATTATATGGAAAGACAAAATTTACCATTGAAAATGCACTCTCTAATGCTGAAGATGTAACAATAATTCGTCCAGGCATGGTAATCGGAAACGGTGGCATTTATGGACGCATCCAAAAATGTGCTCAAACTCTGCCTGTTGTTCCTCTGCCAGATGGTGGACAGAAATATGTTCCGGTCGTCGAATTGGAAAAATTGTGCAAAGAAACCTTGCTGAACGCTTCCAGCAAAAAAAAATCACGGCCAATCAATCTGTTCGAACCAGAGCTAAAAACGCTCAAACAGCTTGTTCAGGACGCGGCAAAGGAAAAAGGGCGGGCCCCATTTCTTATTAACGTTCCTTCACAGTTGATTCTGGCATTATTGCATGTTGCCAAAATTTTCAGAATAAAGTTGCCAGTGACCGGTGATAATCTGAAAGGGTTTCTCGCGAATCAGAATGCACAGCATATATCAACATTAACAGAAAGTAATACAAATGAGTAAACTGCGTCAGTGGCTATTAGAGCCCAAAGTAAAAGATATTGATGTTGATGATAATCGACTACTGGAACTTCATAGCGAAATATTACAAGAAAAAAGATTACTCCAATCAGCTTTTCTCACTTTTTACAATGACTTATCAGCTTTGTGTGATGAACATTTTCAGATAGATGGGCTTGAGCTAGAACTGGGAAGTGGCGCGGGTTTTTTCAGGAAAGTCAGAAATAATGTCATTACTTCTGATATTAGAAAAAGCCAAAATATTGACATGGTATTAAATGCACAGGAAATGGAGCTTCCTAATAATAGTGTAAGGTGTTTTTACGCTATTAATGTGTTTCATCATCTGTCCATGCCAAATTTATTTTTTCATGAATTAATCCGAACGGTTAAAAAAGGAGGTGGGTGTATTTTGATAGAACCACATAATGGACTGTTTTCAGCCTGGCTTCATAAACGTCTTCATCATGACGAACATTTCAATACAAGAGCTAATTGGGAAACAGAAATTGGCGGCCCTCTTTCCGGTGCCAATCAGGCGCTTGCGCATATAGTGTTTGAGCGTGATCTTAAAATATTCCATGAAAAATACGGTTCATCACTCGAATTAGTTAAAACACAATATGAACTCAATGCATTCCGTTATTTGTTATCAGGGGGGCTGAATTTTAGACAACTTGTCCCGTCCTTCTTGGATGCTTCTATTTCGCGTATTGAACGGGCTATGAAACCATTTTCACGCTATTGGTCGCTTCACCAGGCTATCGTCATTAAAAGGCAATGAGAACTCAATTTATTAAATTTTTTGTAAATGGCGTCGTATTAGGAATAATTTCATATTTCTTGCAGATTTCAATTTACCGTTTTTTAGGCGGAGAAGGCAACTTTCATTATACATTGGCAAGTATAATAACCTATTTTGTTTTAATAATAGTAAATTTTTATATCCAAAAAAGATTGATTTTTTTAAAGAAGGGCTTGTTTATAAAATTTATTATTGCGAATTTATGTATTATGTCGTTAGTTTCCGCATTATCTCCCGCATGTAAGGCATTCATTGAACTCATTGCTGGGACCTCATGGGGAGAGCATTTTGGATTTATAATGGCAGCGTTCATTGGGTCATATCCGTCTTTTCTCCTGAATAAAGTTTGGGTATTTAATAAAGAAGCTACCCGGTAATTTTTGATTTACAGGTTAGGGTTTTATGAAAAAAGTTATTTCAAGTATAAATAGCATAAAATAAACATGGCTGCAAACCTTGAAGCCGTAATGCTTGATGCGGAAGATTATGCCAATAAGGTACGCGATTCTCTGCCAGTAGACAAAATTTATCTATTTGGCTCATATGCCAAGGGAACGGCAACGGAACTGAGCGATGTGGATATAACGGTTTTTTTTACCAACTTTCAGGAGAAAACGCGGTCTGATTTTGAACTCTTGCTACTAAAGTTTTGCCGCGGCCATCGCTCATATTTTGAGCCACTGGCTTTTGAACGCGCCGATTTGTATGACGATAACCCGCTTGTCAACGAGATACTGCGGACAGGGCTGGAGTATAGTCAAATGCGAAATACCCTTCTCGCAAGCGACCTTCCGCCATTGCCGGCTACTTCTGAATTGTTGCGGGTGGCTCGCCGTGTTGTCTGGTTTCAAGAACCGGAAGAAGCCTTGTCCGATCCCGTGCAAGAGGTGTCCTGGGAAATTTGTACAAGCCGTTAAGTGGAAAATCTGCTACCACTTGAAGCCCCTTGCAGGGCACACCATGGAGCAGAAAGATGACAAAACCCAAAAGGACGAGACGGAAGCATTCAGCGGGATTCAAGGCGCAAGTGG
>Ga0209629_10003946_pt1 | contig 10835 bp, 5 predicted proteins | sample TergutCu122P5_FD_187286 | JGI IMG/M metagenome (GOLD analysis project Ga0209629, IMG submission 187286) | Cubitermes ugandensis P5 segment gut microbial communities from Kakamega Forest, Kenya - Cu122 P5 (SPAdes) (version 2) | ecosystem: Host-associated > Arthropoda: Insects > Digestive system >... | reverse complement strand
GGCAAAGGCGCTTTCGGAACCATCTCTAAATACAGAGAAAGTACTGCGAAAACCGACTGGATGGAAGAAAAAATCTGGGTGCGCCGCACCGTTGAGCTTCCCGCCGGTTTTGAAGCAAATGAACTCTACTTAGTCTATTGCAACGACGACGATGCCGAATTTTTTATCAACGGAGTGAAAATCGCCGATACCCACTGCTGCAATAAAAATGCGACGCTGAAACTCACGGACGAGGTAACAAAAGCGCTCCGCCCGGGCAGGAACATCATTGCCGCCTATTGCCGCAACACGGTAGCAAACGGATTGCTCGATTTCGGAATTTTGACGGCACAAAAAACGCCGCCCCGTTTCGAGCAAACAGCCCTGCAAAAATCGGTGGATGTTCAGGCTATGCAAACGCACTATTCTTTTACTTGCGGACCGGTAGATTTAGACCTGACTTTTACCGCTCCCCTGTTTCTGGATGATTTGAATTTGATTTCCCGCCCTGTGAATTACATTACCTATCAGGCAGTTTCCAATGATAACCGGAGACATCAAATAGAATTGTACTTCGAAGCGTCTCCAAATTGGGCATTAAATACGCCTTATCAAAAATCTATGACCGAAAGTTCGGAAAAAAACGGTCTTGTTTACTTAAAAACAGGAAGTATTGAACAGCCTGTATTGCAAAAAAAAGGCGATGACCTGAGAATCGACTGGGGATATTTCTACCTTGTTTCCGAAAAAGAGAATACTTCCTACACCGCTGAGAATAAAAAACTGTCGTTGACTAAACTTTTGGGACAGCAACAAAAGGCTTCGGGCAAAATAATGATTGGATATGACGATATTTATTCCATTCAGTATTTTGGCGAAAACCTGCGCCCCTATTGGAATGCCGATGGCAAATCGACTATTCAGAAACAGTTTGAGTTGGCAAACAGAGACTATGAAACGCTGATGGCAAAATGTTATGCGTTCGACAAAAAATTGATGCAAGATGCCGAAAAAGCAGGTGGGAAAAAATATGCCGAACTTTGTGCGCTGGCTTACCGTCAGGCAATTGCGGCGCATAAGTTAGTGAAAGCGCCCAACGGCGACCTGTTGTGGTTTTCCAAAGAAAATTTCAGCAACGGCTCTATTGGAACAGTGGACATTACCTATCCGTCCTCGCCGCTTTTCCTTTATTATAACGTGGAACTTGCCAAAGGGCTGCTCAATCATATTTTCTATTTCAGCGAAAGCGGAAAATGGACAAAACCTTTTGCCGCTCACGATGTGGGAACTTATCCACACGCCAACGGACAAACCTACGGCGGCGATATGCCGGTGGAAGAATCGGGCAATATGCTGGTAGTCGTGGCTGCCATTGCTGCAATCGAAGGTAAGGCGGATTATGCACTAAAACATTGGGATGTGCTGACTACCTGGGCGAATTATTTGGTTGAAAATGGATTAGACCCTGAAAATCAACTCTGTACCGATGATTTTGCGGGACACTTCGCACACAATGCCAACCTGTCTGTTAAAGCCATTATGGGAATAGCTTCCTATGGATATTTAGCGAAAATGTTGAATAAAAATGATATAGCCGAAAAATATACTGCCAAGGCAAAAGAAATGGCGCAGGAATGGGTGAAGATGGCGGACGACGGCGACCACTACCGCCTCACTTTCGATCAGACGGGAACGTGGAGTCAGAAATACAACCTCGTGTGGGACAAACTGTTGAAAACGAACATCTTTCCTTCGGAAATTGCTCAAAAGGAAATTCCTTATTACCTGACCAAACAAAACGAATACGGCTTGCCGCTTGACAACCGCAAAACCTACACGAAAGCCGACTGGATTGTTTGGACGGCTACTTTGGCTGACGATAAGGAATCATTTGAAAAAATTATATCGCCATTGTGGAAATTTATGAATGAAACAGTCAAAAGAGTTCCGATGAGCGACTGGTACTGGACAGACAAACCGGAACAGGTTGGTTTTCAAGCCCGTGCCGTAGTTGGCGGATATTGGATTAAAATGCTGGAAGAAAAAATGAAATAAAAATTCATATAAAGGGGAGTTAGCGCAGTGAATATGTTCGTTATGCTGCGCCAAAGTCCCCTTTAGGGGATTTAGGGGTTTAGAATAAAATAAATATGAAACGCGTAAAAAAACTCATTCTTTTTCTTGTGTTGCTTGCGCTGGGTCTGGGTACGCTGGCAGCACAAAACCCGGTAACAATTGATGTTGCAACGGTTGAAAACCGGATAAACAACACCATTTACGGCGCATGTACCGAAGATGTAAATCACGAAATCTACGGCGGTTTGTATGACCAGAAAATTTTCGGCGAAAGTTTTGAAGAAAATTACCGGAATACAACTTTCAACAATTTCGCCACTTATGGCGGCTACTGGTCGCAGGTTTCTCCAACACAAGTGTTTGTTATGGCTAACGACGGCGCGAAACTGCTGCACAACACGCCATTTACTGACGGCAGCGTAGAGGTGGAAATGAAATTTAACAATCCTCGCGAGAGCGCCGCCCTCGTTGTCAGAACAACCAATCCGCAAACAGGCGCCGACAATTTCAACGGCTATGAAATAGGTTTGAACGCCCTCACGCACGAAATTATTCTCGGCAAGCACTTTCATAACTGGCAACCGATTGGCAATACTTCCACAACCTTCAATCCCGCCGAATGGACAAAATTGCGGGTAGAACTCTCCGGCGCGCGAATCCGTATTTATGTGAATGACGCCGCAACGCCCAATGTGGATTATACCGATACCAATTCGCCCTTGCTTTCGGGCAAAATTGGCGTTCGCACTTGGCATTCCGATGTTTCGTTCCGCAACCTGCGCGTGAAAGCGGGCGATAATTGGGAAAACCTGACATTCGACGGCACAACAACGCAATCGGGAATGTGGGACATTTTTCGTGAAAGTAGCGCTACTGCACAATTTTCGCTCGATAGCGTAAACGCATTCAATGGCAAATACGCTCAAAAAATCGTCTATACCGGCGGTAGCGGAAAAGCGGGTGTAATCAACGGCGGCTTAAACCGCTGGGGAATTGCCGTGCAAAGCGGAAAAACCTATCCGGGCAGAATTTATCTCCGTTCTCAGGATTTTGATTGGGGAAAAGTATATGTTGCGTTGCAAAGCGCCGACGGACAATCTATCTACGCCTTGCAGGAATTGAAAAATATCGGAACCGGATGGACTAAATTTCCTTTTGCATTAATCTCAAATACAACCGACAACAACGCTCGTTTTGCCGTTTGGATTGAAAATCAGGGAACGGTCTGGCTCGATCAGGCGGTGCTGGAAAGTCCTGCATCCGACCGTTTTCACAACCTGCCTTTCCGCGCCGACATTGGCAATGCCATGGTAGCGCAGGGCTTGACTTTCCTCCGTTATGGCGGGTCGATGGTGAATGCCGCCGAATATCGCTTCAAGAAAATGATTGGCGATCCCGACTTGCGTCCGCCCTATCGCGGATGGTGGTATCCTTATTCTACCAACGGATTTGGAATTGAAGAATTTTTGAAATTTTGCGAAGCGGCGGGTTTTGAGGCGGCTTTTGCCATAAATATTGAAGAAACGGCGCAGGATGCAGCCGATATGGTGGAATATCTAAATGGAGATATATCAACCGAATGGGGAGCAAAACGCGCTGAAAACGGACATCCGGCGCCTTACCACGTGAAATATATCGAAATAGGCAATGAAGAAGTGTTACCCAACGGCGACGTGACGGCAGAATACACGCATTATATCGAACGCTTCAACGACTTATATGCCGCAATGAAAGCTAAAGACCCGAATTTGAAATTTATCAATTCGGCTTGGTGGCGACCCGAATCCGGCAACGTCAAACGGGTTTTTGATGCGCTCAACGGCAAGGCGGATTATTGGGATTATCATCCTTGGACTGATGGTCTCAATTCGGGCAAAACAATTGAAACAGACTTGCGCCAAATGCAAAACCTGTTTAAACAATGGGATGCAAATACAACCATGAAATGCGCCATTTTTGAGGAAAACGGTAATACGCATAATCTACAGCGAGCCATTGTTCACGCCACTGTGTTGAATGCCGTGCGCCGGATGGGCGATTTTGTGCTGACTTCCTGCGCTGCCAACGCCTTGCAGCCCTATCTGCAAAACGACAACGGCTGGGATCAGGGACAAATTTTCTTCACCCCTTCGCAGGTTTGGGGACAACCCACTTTTTATGCTCAACAAATGGCGGCGGCAAATCACCTCTCACAGCGCGTAAAGCAAACATCGCGAGGTTTAACGCTTGATGTTACGGCAACCACCGATGAAAACAAACAAACGCTTGTGCTTCATGTTGTTAATACTAATCCAAATACGGTAACTCAATCGTTTGTGCTGCAAAATTTTAATGCGGAGGAAACAGCACAAATTACTGTTTTGCAGGGCGCCCCCAATGACGAAAATACGTCCGGTCAGCCTGAAAAAATCGTACAGCAACAATCAAATATTGCAGTAACAGACAACGGATTTACAAACGCTTTTCCGCCGTATTCCTACACGATTATTCGTATTGAAAAAAGCAAGCCGGCTCAAACCTGGACAAAATAATTAAGTTTTCTATGCGTTGATATTCAAAAAATTTGAATCTTTACAGCGATATTTGTGATATGAAAAATCTTGAGATTACCTTTTTTTCAGCAGGTCTTCAATCTCATTCATTGCCGAGCGAAACGATTTATCCACGTCGATTTGATCCTGAATGGCGTGACAAGCATGTAAAACGGTCGCATGGTCGCGCTTTCCCACGATGCTTCCAATGTGGGCGAAGGAATAATTTGTATGCTTCTTACACAAGAACATGGCAACCTGACGTGCTTTTACTATTTCTTGCTTGCGGGATTTGGAATGAATATCTTTGAGGTCGATATTGAAATATCCGCTTACCGTATTTTGTATTTTTTCCGGCGTAATGGTTTTATTTTCCATACGGATGAATCTGCCTATCACTTGGCGGGTCAGTTCCCAATCGATTTCTTTGTTGCAAAACACGGAATGAGCTACTAATGAGTTTACAATCCCTTCCAAATCTCGTACCTGATCGGTTACATTCTCAGCGATGTAATTGATTATTTCCTCCGGAAGATTCAAACCGTCTTGCTTGATTTTGTAATGCAGAATTTTCCTTCTTAATTCTAAATCAGGCTTCTGCATTTCGGCGGTCATACCCCATTTCATACGGGTAATCATCCGTTCTTCAAGACCGTGCATTTCATTGGGCGCTTTATCGGACGTTAAAACCAATTGTTTTCCCAATAAATGCAAATGATTAAAAATGTGGAAATAAGCATTCTGAGTCTTTTCTTTGCCGACAAATTCCTGAATATCATCAATGATTAAAGTATCGACGCCCTGATAAAAATTAACAAAATCGTTGAAAGTATTATTTCTGGAAGCGTCTGTAAATTGCACTTGAAACAAATGAGATGAAATGTAAATCACTTTCTTGTCGGGATAAACTTCACGAAGCCGGTTGCCGATTGCGTGGCACAGGTGCGTTTTTCCAACTCCGGTACAACCATAAATATATAAGGGATTAAACGTTTTCCCCGGCTTTTCGGCAATCGTTTCGCCGATTCTCCGAGCCAGAATATTACTGGGTCCTTCAAAAAAATTATGGAAACAAAGGCGGTCATTCAGATGTGCGTTCCACTCCTGAGGCAAAGTCAGTGGGTCCGGCGTTTTGTTTAGATTGATAACAGGCTTTTTCGGCTCGTTCCCGGCAGTGATTCCCTTTTCGCTTGGAATGGTTGTATGCTCTCCGTTGGAATTATCAACATATACCCGATAGAAGATAATGATATTTTTTCCTGTCAAGCGCGTAAGCGTTGCTTGAATCAGATGAGCATAATGTTCATCTATATATTCATAGAAAAAATGACTGGGAACTTGAATTGTAAAATCTGTTCCTTCATATTTGACGGGTACGATTGGACTAAACCACGTACTGTAAGCTTTATCACTAACATTGTCTTTGATAATCTCCAAACACTTATTCCATAAACTATCTGATTTCACCTTAAACTGTATTTTTTAAAATTAGCCGAAATGGGTATTCCATCATTTTCAATGCAAATTTTGAAAAAAAAAAGTGAAAAAAAAAATCCGTTTTTGCTTGCTTTTGTTAATAAATCATTAATGCTTGTTTTACAAACTCTTAGGGTGAAAATTATAACTTATTAATTTTCAATAGAATAATAAATATTGTAAAATTAGTTGTTCTTTTTACGAGCGGAGCATTCAAATCAAATAATTATTTGGACAAGTATTATTTGAAGTCAGGGTAATTTTATTCAATGACGTTAGTTTTTTAGATTAAATCTAAATAATCTCACTTTTGACAAAAGCATACTTTATTTCTTACCAAAAACGGAAAAATTAACATAACGCTTCGGATTTAACCGCAAGTCAAGTAATAAATTAGACGCGTTTATCATTGCAGAGTCCAAATGGTCGTACAATAGGCGGTCGTTTAACAAAAGTCCCAGAGAATTGTCTTTGCTTTGAAGTTGCGCAGTCGTTTGGTTGAGATTCTGAAGCGTTTTGTTCATATTACTCATTGTGGCATTCAAATCCATCAGTTTGAGTTGGGAACTGACAGTTGTAAAGTCCGAAGAAACTTGCTTTAAATTTGCCATAATTGGAGGAATATCATTCGACAAAAGCATATTTAACTGTTGGGATGATTTTTCCAGATTTGCAGTAGTTGCCGAAATTTTTTCGAGCGATAGAGTAAGCGCCGGATGTTTCACTAAGAATTGGATACCCTGTAAAATAGTATCGAGGCGGGGCAACAGGACTTCAAGTTGCGGCAGCATATCTTGAGAAACTTTGTCCATAATTCCCCTCTGGGAAATACCATCGAGAGTATCGCCTATTTGATGATAGGTACTGACATATTGGTTGAGCTTCAAGTTCAGATAACCGCCCGAAGTCAATCCCGTTTTGATTTCAACCTGAGAACCGGTGGGTACTTTCATTTTTTTGTCCAAGCTGATTTGCACAACAACGTTTCCCTTTTGATAATCATAAGCCATTGCGCTGACTAAACCTACTTTAAATCCGTCCACAAAGACCGGTCCGGAATTTTGAAGTTCACTCACGTCCGGCATCCGCACGTAATAGAGATTGGAGGGTTTAAAAATATTGACTCCTTTCAAATAATTCAATCCAAAAAAAAGGAGACCTAAACTGATAACAGTTACCAAACCGATTATAACTTCTTTACTAAAATACTTCTTCATATTTTTATTATTTGACGGGTACTTTTATTCCATTTTCAAAAGCGATGATAAACGCATTTTTAAAATCTTTGGCTATTTTTTGCCGTAGATTGTTGATTTCATTCCAGTCGGTCGATTCTCCAACTGTGTATTTATAATATTTGTCTTCGACAAAATAAGCGGCTTCATATCCTTTTAATTCCGGCGATTGAGCGGGTAATTTCGTATCGGAAGCCAAAATCTGCACTTTGTAGATTTTCACGGAAGTAGCCGGTTTTTCCGGCGCCGCAGACTTATCCGTCAACTGTTCTTTTGCCGAACTTTTATCTGCACGGTCAAATTCTTTTTTATATTCGGTGAATGCACTACTAATCGCACGGGCTAAACTTTTTTGTCCCGCAGCGCTTAGTAAATAATTCTCAGATTCCCTGTTGCTGATATAATCCAATTCAATCAATATGCGCGGCATAGCCGATTTCCTCAGAACTAAATATCCAGCCTGTTGAACGCCTCTGTTGATTCTGCCTGCAGTTTTAACCAATTCTTTTTCAACCATCGAAGCAAAGTTGATGCTTTGGTCGGCATAGAGATTCACCATAAATTCAAACATAATTGAAGATTCTGCCGAATTAGGGTCATATCCCTCGTATTTTTGTTCATAATTATCTTCCAGCATAATCACGGAGTTTTCCCGTTTAGCTACTTCCAAGTTCTCTTCGGCGCGAGTAACGCCGAAAGTATATACTTCCGCGCCTTTGATTTTCGATGATTTTTTACTCAATGCGTTGGAATGGATAGAGATAAAAAGATTAGCATTTGCTTTATTGGCAATATCCGCCCGTTCGTCCAAACCGATAAAAACGTCTTTCGTTCGGGTATATACAATTGTCACATCGGGATGTTCACTGGCAATGTACTGACCGGCAAGCGTTGCGACAGCCAGATTGATATTTTTTTCCTTCCCTTTTCGTCCAAGCGCTCCGGTATCTTTGCCCCCGTGCCCAGGGTCGATAACCAGTACAAAAGTGTTTGCTGAAGCGGAATATGCAAAAACTATCAATAGAACACCAATTAGTATGTGACTAAGCCTTATCACAGTTCAATTTTCTTACGCTTACCTTTTTTCAATTGCAAAGGTAAGAAATTAATTGATATGTTTATGTTTTTATTGGGTGAACTACTATTTTGTGTACTGTATTGTGAAAATGCAATTCAGCAACGCTCTTCCTGTATTGACAATATGATAATTTTCCTTTTCTTTATCAGTTCCCTTGCAACTTCAAATAAGTATTGTACATTTGCATCGATAAATAAATAAAAAATTAATATATGAACAAAAAACTATTTATCAACGCCGTACTATGTTTGTTTTCAATCACTTTAGTGGCGCAAGGTTTTGGAGACCAGCAACTGTTTAACGCCGATTGGCGTTTTCACTTGGGCGATGTTCAATACGGTGGCAGAGAGACGCTCGATATTTCCCAATGGGAAAAAGTGAATTTACCGCACGACTGGACGGTCTTGCAAACGGCAAGTCCTCAATATGCCGCCTGTACGGGATTTTTGCCCGGCGGCATCGGCTGGTACCGCAAAGATTTTACCGTTCCGGCAGATAAAAAGGGAGAAAAAGTATATATTTATTTTGAAGGAGTTTATAATAACAGCGAAGTGTTTATCAATGGCAAATGGATGGGAATCCGTCCGAATGGATATATCTCTTTTATGTATGATATGACTCCCTATCTTAAATTCGGAGAAACCAATTCGATAGCCGTCAGAGTGGATCATTCGGAAGACGCCGATTCCCGCTGGTACACAGGCTCCGGTATCTATCGCAATGTTCGCCTCATTTATGCCAATCCTGTTCACATCGATTTGTGGGGAATTTTTTATTCTACTGAAACCAAGGGAAATGCAAGTACAATATCCTTAAATTCAACTATAAAGAATACGACCAATCAATCAAGCAATTTAAGAATTACGCAAGAATTATTAGATGCTTCCGGAAAACCGGTAACTTCCACTTCCGGCTCATTGAAAGTCGAAGGAAACAGCGCTGCCGGCATAAAGCAAAATCTACAATTATCTAATCCGCATTTGTGGAGCATCGACAATCCTTATCTGTATAAATTGGTAACAAAAGTATATAATGGAAACAAACCAATAGATGAATCTTCCACTACGGTTGGTATTCGTCATTTGACATTCGATGCCGATAACGGTTTTTCGCTGAATGGCAAATCTATGAAGATGAAAGGGGTATGTATTCATCACGATGCAGGCGCTTTAGGTTCTGCCGTACCCAAAGAAGTGTGGCTGTATCGCTTAAAACAACTGAAATCGTTGGGATGCAACGCTATCCGGATGAGTCATAATCCCGAATCGAACGAACTGTTTGAAGCCTGCGATGAATTGGGTTTTGTGGTAATGGCTGAAGCGTTTGACGAATGGGAATATCCGAAAAACAAATGGATTAAAGGCTGGAATGAGGGTGAACCCGGACATCAAGGCTCTTATAAATATTTTCGCGAATGGGGACAGCGCGATTTGAAAGATATGGTTCTGCGTGACCGGAATCACCCTTCTATTGTGATGTGGAGCATCGGTAATGAAATTGATTATCCAAACGATCCTTATTCTCATCCCGTTTTGAATGAATCAACCATCAATCAAAAGCAAGTCGGAGGCTATCTTCCTGATCGTCCCCGCGCCGAACTTCTCGGATACATAGCCAAAGATTTGGTAGCCGTTGTTAAACAATGCGATACTTCCCGACCTGTTACGGCTGCAATAGCCGGAGCAGTGATGTCGAATCACACCGATTATCCGGGAGCCTTGGATATTGTCGGATATAATTATACGGAAGACCGTTATACAATTGATCATAAGCAATATCCCAAACGGATACTTTTTGGAAGCGAAACCGGCAGCGGATTTAATTCGTGGAAAGCAGTGCGGGATAATCCCTATATTTTCGGACAATTTATCTGGACGGGATTTGATTATCTTGGAGAAGCCGGCTTGTGGCCCTCACGCGGATTCACAACCGGATTAATCGACTTGGCAGGAAAAATAAAACCGCGCGGATACTTTCAACGATCGCTCTGGTCGGAGCAGCCGGCGGCTTATATTGGAACTTATCCTGCAGATAGAAGAAGGGCTTCTGCTGTAGATGCGCCTCACGTTTGGAATTATGAAGCTGGAGAGATGATACGCGTCGTTTGCTATGTCAATTGCGATGAAGCGGAACTTTTGCTGAATGGAAAAGTAGTGGGTGAGCGCCAGAAGTATAATGATAATACTGCCGTATTCGGTTGGGATGTTCCTTACAGCGCCGGAACTTTGGAAGTAAAAGCCTATAAAAACAATCAGGTAGTTGCAACGGATAAAGTTCAAACGGTGGGATTGCCAACGAAACTCGAAGCTAAATTAGTTGACGACAACGGATTGGACAAACAGGGATTGGCTCAGGTTTTAATAACGATTACGGATGATAACGGCTCACCGGTTATGTTTGCAGAAAATACCATTCATTGCGAAGTAGCCGGAGATGGGAAAGTGATTGCCACAGAAAATG
>Ga0209629_10003945_pt1 | contig 10836 bp, 12 predicted proteins | sample TergutCu122P5_FD_187286 | JGI IMG/M metagenome (GOLD analysis project Ga0209629, IMG submission 187286) | Cubitermes ugandensis P5 segment gut microbial communities from Kakamega Forest, Kenya - Cu122 P5 (SPAdes) (version 2) | ecosystem: Host-associated > Arthropoda: Insects > Digestive system... | reverse complement strand
GAAACAACGGAAAAACGGGGTTTGAACTGGTTTCAAAAAACGCAGATTTACGGTTTTTGGGTGCTTTTAGTGGCGGTTGCGGCGTGGGTGGGGTGGAAGAAAGTTCGCAAGTCAGTAAGCTGGTAAGTCGGTAAGTCAATTTTAAAATCTGAAATCGTCAATCGTAAATCGTCAATCGTAAATAGAATTCAGGTAATAGTTTTCTACATATATTTCAATTTTGTGCGTTAAGCCGCTTGTTTCTCGTAACAGGCGGCTTTTTTTTGATACTTTATGCTAAACATACTTATACTTCTGTAAATCAGCGCATTATATTTGCACACTCTAAAAACTGATGTTATCTTTGCTGCATAATTAAATAATTGAATATCAAGTAATTAAATAAAATTATGCAAGCACAGATAAACGCAATATTAAATCAGACGGCGACCAAAACAAGCAAAATTCGCCAACTTCTGACACTCGGTGTAGCACGCACAGAAATCGCACGGCTCCTCACAAACGGAAATTACGGATTTGTTCAGAATGTCTATAAAAAAATGCAGGCAGACGGCAACCTTAACGCACTCTCACAGCAAATAGCCGAACAAATTAACTTCACTCCAAAGCAATTTAATAAGGACTTCGGCGTTGAATTTGAAGCGTACAATGTGAGAATGGAAATTTTAAAAAGCAAACTTAACGCAGCGGGAATCGCCTGCGAAATTGAGGGCTACAACCACAGCGACCGCCGCCACTGGAAAATAGTAACCGACAGCAGCATCAACGGCAGTCAAACCTTCGAACTGGTAAGCCCGATTTTAAAAGGCGAGGCAGGCATCGCCGAAATGATGAAAGTATGCAGCGTACTTAATAAATGCGGCGCAAAAGTTAACAAATCTTGCGGAACGCACGTTCACATCAACGCACGCAACTTCACGCTCGACCAATGGAAGCGTATTTATATCAACTACGCACGGCTCGAACGCACAATCGACAATTTTATGCCGCAAAGCCGCCGAAGCGATAACAACCACTACTGCCAAAGTTTAAGAAATTTAAGTAATTTTGAAACCAGAATAAATAATGCAGCCGATTTAAGAGAAATTAATACGCAATTAAATAATACAAGATATTACAAGGTTAATCCACAATCGTACAGCCGACACAATACCTGCGAGTTCCGTCAACACGCTGGCACAACAGATTTTGTTAAAATCAGTACTTGGGTGCGATTTTTGAATAATCTCGTAGATTTTTCGGAAAATAATTTAATCGCCGACAGCACAATTGACGGATTGAAATATTTTAACAGCATTGAAATAACAAATTATTATAAATACCGCACACTTGAATTAGCGGCATAAAATTTTTAAAATATATGGAAAATAAAATTTATAAACTGTCTGACGGCGGCTGCATCGCCGCCGCAATGCCTGCCGACTTCGTTACAAAACTTCGCACAGGCAGCCGATTCGACAGCGAATGTACCGATGCTGAATTTATGATTAATTTTGCCGACAGATACAAAATTTACAACGGCGCAACTGTGCGCACCGACACCGCAGAAAATTTTGTTGAGGATTTACAAAAATCACAATATATTATTTCATAAATTTTCACTACCTTTGCAGCGCAAAACTTTCAGAATAAAACTCAACGTAGAACAGGTGTAAGTATTTCCACCTGTTTGGGTTTTATTCCAAAAAGAAGTTTTGCGACAAAAAATACTTACACCTTTTTTTATGGCAAAAAAATCATTTGAAGAAAAACTTGAAGAGTACGCTTACAGCGGAAAAAAAGACGGCTACAAAAACTACGGTGCGCACGTTCGCGGAAAATTATTAGACAAATTAATTCACGAAAAATTCGGAATTGATTTTGAAAATTCGTAGGGGCTGACATGTGTGTCAGCCCTTTGTTTTTGGGCATAGGCGACCGCAAGTGTCGCCCCTAAATTTTAAATCGTCAATCGTAAATCGTAATTCGTCAATCGTAATTCGTCAATCGTAAATCGTAATTCGTCAATCGTAAATTCATTTTGTCCCTTTTTTCTCAAAAAAAAAACTGCAATTTTGCAAACGTGGAAACAATAACAGGTAAAACGGCGATTGATAAAATGCGTGCCATTCGTGCAATCCCCAATGAAACATTTGGTTTGATTTTTTTAACAAATTCACGTTCCAAAGGCGACCGCTGTGGCGAAAAGCGCAAATACGAAAACTGTCGGCTGCGCACACCCGAAAACCGCGAAGGACTCGAAGTGCAATCCGACCATTATCTCTATTTTACCGATTGCGACAGCGACAGCCCGCGAATGTGCTGGAAAAAACTGATTCGCCAAGTGCGTTTTAAAAACATTTGGTACAAAATATTATGGTTTGAATAACTGTAGGGGCGTTTTGAAAACGCCCAATAAAATATTGTAAATTAAAAAAATGAAAAAAAATGACGAAAATATTGCAAAAATTGAATTTACTTCACCCGGCAGCGGATACTACGCTTGTGAGTCGAGTGTGCTGACATTTGATATTGATGGTGTGGATTTCCGTGAGGATTGGCAAAACAGCGATTTTCGCAATCTTTATAAACGCTTTATCAACGAATACCAAACGATGCAAATTGGCGGTTATTCGGTCCCGCTTTGGGGCGAAAATCACAATTTATATCCGCAGGAAGTATCTACGGTTATATCAAATAATAAACTTTTGCCGTCAGTTTTGCAAAAACGCATTGATTTTTTGTACGGAAAGGGTCCGTATCTTTATCAAGTTGAAAATAAAGAAAACAAAACACAGCGCATTCCTGTGGCTGATAAAGCAATTTCCGACTGGCTCGAATCGTGGGAACGCAACGGCTTTGAAAACTATTGGACTTATCTTTACAATCTTATTTCCGACTATTATTATTATAAAACCTGCATTTCGCAATATCATTTTACGCGCTCGCGGCGGCTTGGAATAGAAAAAAGTATTATCGCACTTTCTTATGTCGGGTCAGATGAAGCGCGGCTTGCCGCACGCGGACAATTTTTTAATCGCCGAATAAAGCAGCAGGATTGCACTCACGTAATGATTGGCGACTGGTTTCTTAATATCGGCGACCAGTTTGCAGTTTTTCCACGATTTAATCCGCAATCGCCGCTCGAAAACGCCGAAAGTATTGCTTTTAATATGGAAAAAACGCAAGGGGCGTGGGTTTATGCCTACAACGACTGGTTTAAAGGACTTTTTGAATGGATAAAAGGCAGTAATTTAACGCCGCGTTATCTTAATTCTTATTTAAAGAATGCACTTAACTCGCACGTTCACATAAAAATACCTGCTGTTTGGGTAAATCAGGAAAAAACTGTTTTACAAAATCTTTGCAACGAAAATATTCGGCAAATTAATCCAAATCGCATTGTGAAAGATTATGCAGGGGTTACTTTGGTTGATAATACGGGTAAGCCGTTCAGTTTTAGCGAAACGATGTTACAAGATAGAATAAAATTTGAGTTGAAAAAAATTACCGAATTAATGGCAGGCGAGGGCAAAAATCAGGGAAAAGCATACGCAAGTATTTCTATCGGACAGGAAGGTTGGGTTTTTGAAGAAATGCCGCAAAAATTCAAAGAATATTTTGAAAGTGTGATTTCTTATGATAAACGTTCCGACCAGGTCATTATTGCGGGAATTGGAATCAGTTCCTCAATTACAAACGTAGAAAATGACGGCGTTCTGTCAAAAAGCGGGTCCGATGTGTATTACAACTATATTATTTATCAGCATACTTTAACAAGGGCAGAAGAATTTATTTGCCGTGAAATAAATCGCGCAATGGAAATGAATTTTCCTTACGTAAAAGAACAGGGAATAAAAATCGGTTTTAATATTGAAATTCCATCAAAAACTGAGGATGTAACTGAAAAAAATCGACTGCCGCAACAGCAGCCGATGTAGAACATTGATAATAGACCGCTTACGCTAATAGAATATAGATAAAAGACAATTTTTAAAAATCTTAAATCGTAAATCGTTAAATAGTAAATAGTATGATTTTAATTCCATTTGAAAGGACAACTTTTTCCAAAGATATGAAGCCCAAAATTTCGGGCAATAATCTGACTTTGGACTTCAACAATCTCGAATCGATGTTCGGGAAGGTTGCCGTTGAGTTTTACGATTATTTTTCAAGAAATTTATATGAAAAAATTGTAAAAAAAGAAGCGGCAGTTTTGCCTGAAAATTCTGATGATACTGACGGCAGAGTAGAATTTCTCGCCGCCGAAGCACTTGATTATTTACAGCGTGCGATGCTGCATTTTGCTGTATATCAGCAAACTATTTATATTATTGCTAATATCGGTAACGATGGAATAACCGTTAAAAAATCGGACAAAGAAACAACAATTTACAAATATCAGCAAGACCAACTCGAAAATAAACTGATTTCTGATGCGTGGTTTTGGTTAAATCAACTTTTTGCGTTGCTAAACGATTATATAGAATATTTTCCTGATTGGAAAAATGCCGAACAGCGCATTGCGCTCGGCGAAATTCCTGTCGATATTGCTGATTTTGAGCGATTTGTCGGCGTTAAAGATGATATTTTTATGATTTTTGCTCGATGGATTATCCGCGAAGTGTGGCACGAATGTGTTTTATCAAGAATTGACGAAACGATTGCACAGGACAAAAAAAAATTTGTCGTGCGTGAAAATGCTGTTCGTGCGCTCTGTTACGATGTTATGGCACGTGCCTGTCAGCGTTTGGCTTATCATTGTTTGCCAGAGCCGATTCGCTTGGACATTAATAACGAAATGGGCAAAAATCACGCGGCACAGGCGGACAAACAAATCCGCGAAAATATTGCAAATATTTTTGCACAAAAAGCCGTAAGTTATTGGAACGCTTTGGATTTTGAAATTTTTAAGAAAAAAGACGAAATCTCGATGCAAAATGTCTCAACCGAATTTTACCGACCGCAAACGCTGCGGCAATCGGATAAATTTGTTTTTTAAACAGAACATAGACAATAGACCGCTGACGCTGATAGAACATAGATAATTATTTTAAAATTTTAAATGGAATGTTTTTTTTAAAAAGAGAAAATAAAAAATTAAAACGTATTTTGTCGCTGACAATTAACGATTTGAATGTAAAACAGAAACGTTTTGCGTTTCGGCTGCTGGCGCATTTGCTCGCAGGCGAAATCACGCCTTTTGATTTTCAAAACAGTATGTTGCGCGAACTCGGATATAAACCAAAACGCAAAGACGAACTCGGTCAGTGCCTTTTTGTTTTAGTTGCCGAAAATTTATCAATTCTTTTTAAAATTATTGGTAATGAAATAGTTATGGATTATGATTTTAAAGAAAATCCATTCCCTCTAATTCCTGATTTTGAAAACTGCCACGTGCCGGCGTTTACTCGCAATTTTACAATTGACACAAATATTACAGCGCGGCAATTTGCTGATTGTCTTGATTATATGCACGAATTTAATAAAATCGAGACGGACGAAAATATGCCGGGCGATTCCAAGCGCACAGCGCAATATCGCCTGCATTTGTTGGCAAAAATTGCAGAAACGTTGTATAAAATTGATTACGAATCGGCAAAAAAAATTCCTTTTGAAATTTTATTTGCTATTCAGATTTGGTTTGCAAGTATTTCGATGTTTTTTCATAAACATTCGATTTACAGAGTTTTATTTCGCCATACAGACGAAAATGCACAGGAAAAAATTTCACTTGGAATGTCCGAAACAATTTTGCACCTGCAAAAAGAGGGCTATACAAATGTGGAAGAAATGAATATTATTGACTTTTTTAATGCGCAAGTTAAATCATTGAAAGATAACCTTTCGCACGCAAAAGCCGAAGGTGCAAAAATTGAGGAAATCGCACGACAAACACATTTAGAGACGGATATTATAAACAAATTAACATAAAATCGTAAATCGTAAATCGTAAATCGTAAATTAAAATGACCATTTTGCAGCAACCATATATTCGCTCTTTTGCCGACAATCCGATAATATTTCTGATTGAAGTTGCCACAATGTCCGAAATTGTGCGTTTTCGTCTCGATGTAAATATTGTTGGCATAACTGGCACAGAGTCAGCGCAATGGTTTGAATATTATCCGTATGCTGAAAATGATAAATTTTATGTTAAATTCGATTTGTCGGGGATTTTATCCCAAATGGCAAAAAAACTTTATCCATTGAACACTACACTCGGCATTACAGATAACGGTTGGCTGCGGTTTTATCTTACTTTTTTTGGAAATAATGAAAATCAAATAGGAAATTCCAATATACTTTTTGCCTGTCCGGGTGGCATACCGCTCGAACTTTTTCAGCGTTTGAACGCTAAAAATCAAAACTTTTTTCAGCACGTTTTGGAAAGTGAATACTCAATTATTCCGCTTACTGTGCGCAATTATCGCAATAATCATTTTGTTATTCGTCAGTCGGAACTCGGCGATTTGGTATTGTTCTGGCACGAATCTTATGGCGTTTATCCTGATTTGCGCATAAATGGGAAAACGATTTCACAGTTGCAGGCGGAAGGTTTTATTTTTAATCAAATATCTGATACACCGCAATTTATATTTTTAGACCTCAAAGAACTTTATGAAATTCTTGATACGGATTTAATTATATTTTCCAATGATGAAAATTCTTTTGAAGTGGAAATTTTGCCAGAAATTATTTCGGAAGAAAAATATTTACTTGAATTTCAAAATTCGCTCGGTTTTACAGAAAAATATTTGGTTACAGGCATTGCAGAAATTCAAAATCAGAACTCTGATGCCGAAAAATATCAGGATAACGCGACAGGAACATTTATAACGCGATATTTACGCACAAAATATATTGAAAAATTGAATGTTTCGAGCGGATTTCGACTCAAAGAAGAATTGTTGGTTATTCAGGATATTTTATTGAGCGAAGAAATTTATTTTATTGATTTACAAAAAGATATACGCCGCCGATGTCTTATTACTTCCGATAATTTTGATTTGGAAAATATTCAGACATCGCCGCAGGAAATAACGCTGACGGTTGATTTCTTAACAGAAGAATCGCGCTTTTTTGGAAATATTAACGAAAATCTTTTTGAAAATTTTTTATTGACAGAAGATTCCGAAATGTTAAAAACCGAAGATGAACAAAATATTTTAGTATAATTCTTAATTCTTAATTCTTAATTTATTTAATATGGGACAGAAAATAAGTCAATTACCGCCTGCTACACAAGTTGCAGATGCAGATGTATTTCCAGTTTCTCAAGGGATTTCAACGCGTAAAATTACTTTTGGAAATCTAAAAAACTGGATTTTGCAGAATTTTACTTCTACGCAAATTCAATCAAATTGGACTCAAACAAATAATCAATTAGTTGATTATATCAAGAATAAGCCGACAGGTGAATTTTTGAGAAGTATCAATTTTCAAGAAGAGCCAGTTATTGACCAAACAATACCACGAGATTTATATTTGGCAGTTGGTCGTGGTGCTTTTGACGGCTCTCTTTTATCTATATTTTTGGGAAAAATACCAAATGCAACACAATTAGTTGCAGGACTGATGAAGGCGTTAGACAAGAAAAAACTTGACAATTTAAGTTTACTTACAGAATTATTTGCTGTAAATTATTGGTTACCTGAACATAATCCAAGTCCGCCAATAATGATTGGAATGGTTTATTATTGGTGGAATGGGAAAGAAATGTATATCGGTAGTGGGGGTTCATGGAAAGTTATGCCAAATCAGCCGAATTCTAATACAATTTATATAAATGATGGCAACAGATATATATGGAATGGCACGGATATGATGCAGATTTCAGAATATCCACGCGCAGAAATTGACGACTTGTACAATATTATTGCCGATTTGACTCAAAGGATAAAAGTTCTGGAAGGACAATAGTCATTTAGTCGTAATTTTTCTCTTTTTTTTAAAATGTTAAAAAGCCCGTGTGAGCGGGTTTTTTTGTATATAAACGTTAAATGTGCGTCTGTATAGTTATATTTTGTTAAAAAACAGCCAAAAATTTGGTCAGTATTTAGGAATGTATTACTTTTGCTTCATAATAATTAAATAATAATTGCCGAAAGGCACGACCGACACCGCAGGCGAATAAAAGTGGTTTTAAAAATATGAATACTTATAAAGTAACAAAAAAACAAATTCAAGAAATTTTGAAATCAGAAAATCGTACAGAAATTTTCAAATTAGTAAAAAAAGTAGTTGGAAATTGCAACCAAAGCACAGTTTTTAAATTTATTCAAAGCAACGCTAAAACGCAAAAAATGCACAATTCGGCTTACCACATAGCATATTGTGGTAGATTAAAATATGCGGAATTTGAAGTCGAAAAGTGTATAACTTTTGTGGGTAAAATGCGCCACTATGCTGATGAGTATCGTATAAACCCTAACAGTTCGTACGCTAAAACTCTCATAAAAGGCAATACGCACGCATATTGGGCAAGTCCTATTTATGGTCATTCTGACTATAATAAGAGCCGTGCTTTTAAACTTTTAGGAAACGAAAGATTATTTGAAATTTTATGCAAATATATGAGCAAATAAAAACAAATCAAAGCCCGCTCAATCAAACGAGCGGGCTTTTACACCATAAAATATGAAACGAGAATACCCATTATTTATTATTGACCGAACGAAGTCAGAAAACTACCCAAATGACTATATCGTTTGCCTCGACCGCGAATGCGGCTTTGTGGCGCAGGTATTTTATTTTCCAAAAGACGAAATGTTTGCCGCTTTTATGGAAAAAATGCACAGTATCGAAAATGCAGAACTGGCGGGGTGTGCTTTGCCGCTCGGCGATAAACGCGGCGGGGTTGTGCTGCAAATAGTTGATTTTCTGTATTATTTTGAAATAAGTAATCAAATAAAAAATCGCGTAAAAATTTTGGCGAAAAAAGCGTTAAAAAAATATCTTCACGCCGAAACCGACCGCACCGCATACGGCGATTTAGGAATTGAAAATCAAATTAAACAAATGGAATTGAATTTAGAACATAATTTGCGCAATTATGATGAACTTGTAAGTCGCGCAAATGATAAACAATATGCCGACTATATGTTAGATTTGACACGTGCGACAATTCAAACGCTGAAAAACTGGCGTGATAACGTAATTATTTGGAATACAAATTTAAAATAAAAAATTATGAATGAAAATGAAATTAAAGAATTGTTTGAGATTGCTACCGTACGGCGCGGCTGGTATAAAAAAGCCGATATAAAACGCACAACGGCAAATAATTACAAACGTCAGCATAAATATGGAATTTTGCCTCTGGTAAAATATATTGAAGTGCTTTTGAAACTCGGATATAAAATTGAGGTAACTAAGTAAATTTTATTTGTCCCTTTATAAAATATAAAGTCGAATTATTTTTGTAAAATAATTCGACTTTTTTATGAATAACGACAGATTAAAAATGATTATGGAACTGGATGCCAAAGGCGTTCAGGGCGAACTCGCCAAAATTTCCGCTGCTACTTACCAACTTGCCCAAGAAAATAAAGAACTTGCCGCTGCTAACCGTGCCACAGCCAAAGAAATGGCAGGTCTGGAAAAAGAGATGAACAAACTCGAAAAAGCAGGCGAAAAAAACTCAACGGCATATAAAGAACTTGAAAATCAAGTAAATGCAAGTAAAAAAAATATTGCAGAATTTGAAAAACAAATTGCTGCAAACACAAAAGCAATGAGTAAAAATGACGCTGATTTTAAGAAAGTTACAAGCTCGATGAAAATTAGCGATATGACTTTTAACCAGTTGAAGCAAAGAGCAAAAGAACTTCAATCGCAGTTAAATAACACTTCCAAAGCCGCAAATCCACAGGCATACAATGCGCTGCAAAAGGAACTTAACGAAGCCACAAAAAGAATGGATGAATTGGGAAATAAGTCCGAATTTTCGAGCAAAGGGCTTTTTAAGACATTTACTGCCGCTAATCTTGTTTCTGCTGGCATTCAAAAAGTTGGTCAGTGGATTTCTGACGGAATTAAAAAAATTGTTGATTTTACAAAGGAATCAATTAAAATGGCAGGCGAGGCACAGGGCGTGTCTGATGCTTTCAAAAGATTTGGAAATGAGGATTTTTTGGAAAAACTGCGCAAATCTGCCGGCGGATTGATTAATGATTTTAACTTGATGAAAGATGCTGTAAAAGCGCATAATTTTGGCGTTCCGCTTCAAACAATGGCAAAATTACTTGAATTTGCAGGGCAAAGAGCCAGAGATACAGGTGCTGATATTAATGAATTGGTTAATTCTATGCTTGACGGAATAGGACGAAAATCGCCAAGAGCATTTGCTACGCTCGGAATTTCGACCGAAACTTTAAGAAATGAAGTAAAAAAAACAGGCGATTTCACAACTGCCGTTACTAATATTATCGACAAAAATATGCAGGGAATCGGTGCATCGGTTGCTACTGCATCTGAAATTGTTGAACAGAAAAATATTGCCTGGCAAAATTTACAACTAAAATGGGGCGAACTTTGGCTACCATTAACAACCGCTTGGAATAAATTTTCCACAAATATTATAAACGGACTTACAAAAATAATCAGCGGCGGCGAAGATGCTTCTAAAGTTTTTTACGACCATTTAAATAAAGTTGCTGATTTAGAGGTAAATACACTTAAACTTGCCGAAAGATATAATGAATTAAAAAATAAAACTCACTTAAACAAGAATGAACAAATTGAATTAAATAAAATTCTAAAAACTTTAAAGGAAAGTACTGTTCCGGGATTAGTTATGGAATATGACAAGATGGGTAATGTTATTGGAATAAATACGACAAAATTGATTGAATA
>Ga0209629_10003944_pt1 | contig 10836 bp, 5 predicted proteins | sample TergutCu122P5_FD_187286 | JGI IMG/M metagenome (GOLD analysis project Ga0209629, IMG submission 187286) | Cubitermes ugandensis P5 segment gut microbial communities from Kakamega Forest, Kenya - Cu122 P5 (SPAdes) (version 2) | ecosystem: Host-associated > Arthropoda: Insects > Digestive system >... | reverse complement strand
ATGTTTGTGCTGGGTTCAGAGATCAATATAGACCAGCGAAATAGCAGGTTTCAAGGTACCAGAGAATTTGCATGAAATTTTGTTTTTCCTTTGATAAAACAGCTTCAGAGACCTATGAAATATTATAAAAAATATCGTTGTCTGATGATGTCAAGCCTTTTAATGTTACTCAGTTTTCAAAGTGGCGACAGTTCGGGAGAGGAGTCCGAAGAGTCACGTCGTTCATCCTCAAGTCGTAGTGATGAAAATGTTGAAAAGTTCGTCTAATCATTCAAGAGTACTGGCGGCGTCAAACTGGCGATATTCAAAGGCGTTAGGGTAGAATGAGGAGAAAACTTTCTGATTAAGCCCCTTGAAACTTTTACTGCTCCAAAAGCTTAAAATCAAGCTAACGCACAAAGATTCGAAAACATCGCGAAGATTCAAGCTGCATTTCAGGCGGTGTTTAGAGAGCATCAAGGAACGGAAAGACTGGAGATGCTTCCAGCAGTAGGAAAGGCTCTGGACCCAGTGTATAAACGGTCAATACCAACTTGTAACTACTGTCTAAGCCATATTTGTAGTATTCCCTAAGTCCTGAAAATTGTGGCTCGCACCCAGTATTTCCACATACTTACTGAAAGTACACATTACGTGTCGTATTTGTCAGTTTATACGTATCTGAAGCAACCCATTCAATTTCAATTCACCCTTTTTTCTTGGACCTTCCTAATGACATACACACAAACTTGAAAGAGAACGTCAATAAACTATATCCATGTTTCAGGCGATTATGAACAGACACAGGAGCTGAACCGACTCTACTACGTGTTTCACTGCAACACATTTTAATTAGCCGATCCCGGTGGCCGCAATGTCTGAGGCGTATGTCTGCGGTCGCTTGCTTTCTGGGGTTGCGGGTTCGAATCCCGCCGCGGGCACATGTTTATTTCTTGACTGTTGTGTGAGACTTCTGCAACAGGCTGACCCCTCGTCCTGGTAAGCCCTATCAAATGTGACTGTGTCCTTTTGTGTGATCAGGTGTAACAATAACCCCCTACACCTACAATGAATTAATGGGAGAAGTTCAACAAAAACTTAATTAGACTCAACATACATGAAAAGTAACGAGATCAAACTACAGTACTTCTCACATACGGGTAACAAAAACTTCCTTAAATTCTACAAAGAGTGCGTGGGTTTTTCCGTGACACTTTCATATTTTCTTTAGTATGGGAAGAAAATTGAGTACCTACCAGTAGTCAATATTTGCGTCGAAACCAAAGCTAATTATCTCAAATAATTTTCCATTTTCCATGCCGTACATTACAGTTCAATGCCAGCCTACAAATGCCCATATTTGTATTAGGGTTGTAATACTATTACACTGATCACCAACTCCTACAAAGACATTTTTCATGCCTCACTAGCCCATCATCAGGAAGCACTACAAGTTGTACAAAGCGATTGTCTGGTACACTGGTGTCTTGTGTGTAGAACTGCCAGAAACTCTTCAACGTAGAATGTGTATCGGATAGAAGAGGTTTAGGCGGTTCTACATACAAGACACCAGTGTACTGGACAGTAGTTTTATACAACTTGTAGTGCTGCCTGATGATGGGCTAGAAAGGCACGAAACATGTACATGTAGGAGTTGGTGATAGCATTACAACACTAACACAACTGTGTGTATTTGTTGGCTTGAACTGTAATTAATTAATATCAAATGAGTTCACCTAATATGAACCTCAACCTTCAACAAAAACACATGATGGTATTTTGTGGGTTAAGAAGTGTGGCATGCATGAAAAATTACGTCCATCTCTTTATCGACCTTCTTATAAAGAGGTAAAACATTGTAATACGTACGAAGTAATGGGATCTTTCCGCGGATCGGAGAGTTCTTCGTGATACAAAACATAATTAAAAGTACACGGATCAAATATGTGTTTTTCATCCTCTTTTTTTAATCATCATTTCCAGAATATGATAAACTCCCTGGGAATCACAGTTTCTAAGATTCTCAGTAGCAACCAATATCAGTCTAACAAAAAGAAACCAATGTTAATGGTACTGCTCTAAGAATTTCAGCCTAAGGGCCGTAGTTCAAACACACGTATGTCTGCAGAGGCAATGCTCCCTTTTTTTCTACAGAAACTAAGAACCAACAGCTGGACTCGTACTTCCCTATGTCGGTAACAGCAACAAAAACAAACCTGAAAAAAAAAAGCATCTCCAACAAAATCCAGTGGACGGCAGTGCCTGCAACGTGACACACTGTCAACAGATTTGTCAGTCGTAAGTAAAGATAAATCAAACATTTGCTTAACACATTCGTAATACTTGAAATCTCAAATTAAACCGTGTAATGCCTTAAAGAAATCAGTGAATAATAATAATAACATACACCTCTAAATATCAATTCTATATACTGTTTTAATGGGTAACAACTGTGATGTTAGACGGAAATTTTGGTTTACTTTCAACCAATGACCTACTTGTACAGCTAAGACATCTTATCTCTTCTATTACAAGTATCTAACTTTGTGGAAGTGTAAAAATATTCAAAGGGAACTGAAGTTGTTGACTCACTGAACACCAAACGTAGCAACCCACAGTAATAACTTATTTTTAAAGGTGGTTCAGTTGCCTTATGCACGTAGTCTGATGATACAAAATCAACTGGTATATCAAGGAGTAAGAAGAATTATGAAGGGCACTGGGTACGCCATCAAGTGACAGCTAAGAAAGGGGAAACTAAAGTTGTTTCTGTCCACGCCATGAAGGCATATATGGGGAAGAGTGTTAGAGCTCCACTCATTCATAAACTTAATATTATATGGAGGTAAGTGTTTAACTTAATATTGCGGCTGCTTCGCTGTCGGTAAACAACTCTGGCATCTATCAAATTAGAGGGTCTTTGGGCCTAGAGGCGGTCTGGACATTTTGGAAAAGAGAAAATCTCTTTCATATAGCGGAACTTGAGCTCCGGAAGGTCCAGCCCGTAGCGGTGTGGCTTTATTTATTTATGCGATCACGTGGAGCGCTAATGAACAAAACCGTACTCTCTCGATCTATACTGTTTCGACCCCATCTAGTTCGGCATTCGCATCAGCACTTGCATGTGGTGTAGAACAACTCAACCTCCGCCTTTTAGCTGCCCGCAGTAACATGCGAGTTGTAAATCGCACCACTGCAAAATATTCCTGTTGCTGAGACAGAAATTACAAAAATATAATGGCCCTGAATGGAAACACACACAAACAGAAAAAGCAATCCAAAATTCGGATGATGTGGAGAATGTGGGCTTCATGGGGCAAGCCAAAAGGATGAATACGAATGCAGAAGGTTTCACACGAAAATGGCGGGCAGCCTCAAGGGCAGCCCCCCTTCTGGGCAGGATAGATCTTCCCTGACAGGACCAAAAATAAGCGTCAAAGAAACGTTGTGTTCCATGCAGTTCACTATTGGCGTCGTTTTCAACTGGTATTTCCCGAAGAAACCTAAGGGTACGCCATTAATTCTTTCATATTCCGAGATGTATGCACGTTTGTACGTATTATAACCTCTATTCTGTCATATTCCGTAAAAGTGTGTTTTACAATACATATTATTATTATTATTATTATTATCATCATCATCATTATCATCATCATCATCATAACTATTATTTATTGGCGCCATCCTTCCCAACACCATACTTCGAAACTGCGCTACCTCTTCCTCTGACTCCGACTGCCCTGTATGAATTCTTTATTTTTCCCAATGTAAGTTGTTTGTTTTTCATTATTTTCATTCGCGCATGGGTCATCGCAGGTTTCCACCTTCCTTGACAGGTTACAACAAATTTATAAGAATCAAACTTTGTAATTAGTCTAAAGCCTGTAACACCTATTTACAACCCAATAACTTTGGAAAACAACTTTCAACCTGTGCGAGGCAAACTTCTGATAGAATCGCCAAGAACTAACAAAAGTCAAAAAAAGAGGCGCTCAAGGAAAGGACTTTAAAAATGCAATGCACCTGGTCGGTCACACTTGGGCCATCTATTAGGACAAGAAAGAAGTAACTGGAAGTTCAAGACATCCTGTCACGCGATACAAACAAAACTTAAGAAATGTAAGGACTGGCGAATCATAGGAACAAACATAACAAAAGTCATCATGAAACGGCCTTTCCTCGACTTACAAGGAAATACGTCAATTCCTTCTCGCAGAATAGTAATTAACATGCATAAAACTCAATTCTTGTGAAGAGCGAAAAGTTATGGTAATAGAATGATGGAAGTTCCCGCATTTTTTATCAATAATATGACGCTCAGAACGAATTGACAAATAGATACAAAACACCAGTATTGTAGTTTTCACATACGCAATGGACCATACATGAACAATGAAAAAAACAATTCCAGAGTTTTTTTTGTACAAAGTTCTAACACTCATATCACAGATAAATGGAAAGACAGGCGTTCAGAGAATGAAAATCGGTTTTTGAATAAGAGTATACAAGCCAAATTATTTATTTCAAAATGAGACGTCTGACACGGCACTCTTGCGCGAAACAAGGTGGCTACTGAAGATGGCCAAATGGCGTTAATGCTGACATAGGCAATAATGTAGAAGCAAGAAAACGGAGAAGACTCAATAGAGTTAGAAAGAATAAACAAGGGAAGTTCGAATACTAATAATTCAGCTGGAGAGTGAGCAAAATCGTAAGTAAATATATATAAGTGTCATGAGAATAAACGGAGTTTGTAATCATCACAGCTATGATAGGAAAAAGTTCGATAATATGGAAAGCATGTAATTATCTGAAAATTTATTATCAAAAATAAACTTTAATGACCACGAAAATGTTCTGTGAAAGAAGAAAGTTGGAAACAAAAGTGAAAATAAAGGAAGTAATAGTAGGCCACTAAGTTAAATAGGCAATTACGATACACCCAGTGAAGATATACGGCTACAAATGTAAAGCTATTTCAAGAACTACAACAGTTTCAATCGTACCACAAAGAAGGAACAATATAGGACAAGAAAATTCGAAGCCGAAGTATAACAAATCTGTAAAATGAGGAGACACATATGGTGCAACAACGGAACAAAATGCATGTACAAACAGTTTAATGTAGAAACAGTAGCATGATAAGAATCATTCTTACTGCAGTGCATGGTAGTGAATATATGAAAATGAGTTTCATAACAGGGAACGCAACATTGGACCTCTAATTTATAAGAACGTCCGCAAGAAGATATTACACTTCCAAAGTGATATGGAAACAAATGCGTCGAATCTAGAAATTCACACCTGCAACAGTCGATACAGAAATTCTCAAAGATTTGTTTCTAATGACCCGGGTCATAGTCATTAAATGCCGCTGCCGCTAGGTTGCCACTAATCTTGAAATTGGCTACCCCACAACAAAACAGTATATTCGGCATCCAGCAAAGACAGGGTTAGTAATAGATGTGCAACGTACATTCGCACACGATTCTCGTTGACCACCCAATTGAATTCCATTTATGCAGAGTGCAAGACTGTCGATCAGAGAGGGCCCGTTTCAAAGACTGTTCTGGTCTGTCTCCTTTATCTGGAACGTGAAAACTACGACCCTGGTGACTAAAACAAAATTGTGGGAATTTCTCTGCCGACTGACTTTTACCGGCGTTTCGCAGGAAGTTGTCACCACCGGGGACGTATGAGTTGAGTACTGCAGTCAAGGAAGTTTACCAGCTGCGTCCAAAGGTCTCTGCTTCATGTGTAACATACACAGAAACCACCAAACGGCCAACATTTGTCCCTCCCGCACTCACCGGTTAGCGAACCCGCAGCGCAGCAAGGAACACCACCCAAAGTCTATCCTTTGTTACTCTCGATGACATGGACGGAAACCTATAGGGGAGGGAAAGATACCACTCACACCCGTCACGGACGACTAGGACGAGAGAGCAGCGCCGCAGACGGACATCGAACCAAGATACCCTGGACCCGATCCGATAATAAAGCCATTCGGTTTTTCCTCAGCTGCCCAGTACACAACTGATACACCTAAAAACTGAAGGCATGTAACTAGTAAACCCCGGTCGTTACCATTTTGAGGCAGCAAGTTCATGCTAACGGTTGATAATCAGCTGTAATATAACACTCTACCATAAACCGTAATGACACATTGTAGACTGTGACTATGTGCAAACGCTAAAAATTTGGTACCATGTTATTCATTTAAGTCTGCACATACGACCAAAATATCTAAATGCATACAGCTTTATGTAATTCCTTATCTCTTATGAGCAGTCTCTCAGTCTCAGTGTGTTTGTGTTCATGAGACCACTAACCCCTGTCATATGTCACGGCAGTTAGTTTATCGTCATCGGGGACCCGTGCACAAGCAGTGTGCAATTTGTCATGAAGTGTAACCTAGCCCAACAATGGCAAAATTATTGCTGAAACATGTAGCGTAGTTGATTAGTCTAACAAATTCACGCACACACAAAGACGCGTTAATATCAGGATAATTAAATAATAGGATTAAATCATCAAAGAAGATGTAACACAGAAATAGTCTATTATACCATTAAATAAATTGAACTTTACAAATACTAACTGCCGATATTAGTGTACAAATTTATTTCACGTGTTTTACAACACAAAAGAATATATCCCCAAAACGAATACTGGAACTAATAACAGAATATCATGAAACTACAGAGGCGAGACGCAGTACTTTCGAAATAATTGCTGAAGTTTAAAAAACTCTTTTTCATGAAAAAAAAACTGAAAAACTTTCAAGAACAAGCAATTTTCTACTTAGTTCCGAAGTTTAAATTTCCAGAGTTACAAATTAATCATCAATTTCAGTGAAATAAAACACAGCCTATCTCAAGACTTTCCAGGGCAGGCCAGAATGCTCAGAATGACGGATTCCTTCACGTGGGAAGAACTGCCGACCAGACATCCTGACACCGGGTATTTGACAAAGACTGGGTACATCCCAATCACTCTGTCATTTGCAAGGTACTACCCGGCATTTGTTCTTCTAATTCATATCCCCCAGAGCGCTGTGCATATGGCAACCAGTCATGCAATGATGATCACGAAGTGGTATCCCTTCGATTCTTCAGTCAGCCCAGTATACGAGCTTGTGAACTTAACATAGGTAATTACAAAATCGTTTCAATTAAACCAACCCAATAAAATTTACTTCCTCGATTGCATCAATCTCAGAAAATTTTCTATAAGAATTACGTGAACAAGTATTAAAGTAACGTCTAGCAAAAGCGGACAAGTAAACTCACTAAGAAATGCTTATTATAATAAGCATTTATTAGTGAGTTGACTTGTCTACTCCTGTAATAATTATTAGAGGAGTATATCCGGACTTCCAAAAAAAGTAAAGACAGACATATTAGTAGGCCCTACTGCCTCAAAACCCAGTACATTATTTGGATAATTTAAATTCGTTCTTCCTTGTATTCCATGTCATTAAAATTATTGCAGATCTGTTTAATGCAACCGTGTATAACATTCAGGTGCCTGACGTTATTTGCACTAACTCACATGGAATTAAACCGACACGATTCGAACCTCCTTCAGGTCATCACATACAATTAATGCAAACCTTGGTATATAATATGGTGCATATTGCTTGATCTAATTCTATATAACATTATTCGCATCTATATTATCGATTCGAAAGTACTTGCCCATGCTTCATTACATTGAAATAAACAAATTAGTAGTAGAAAGATACCTATCCCTATTCAAAAAGTCACAGGACCAGATTATCCTGCATGTACGGTAGCACTAGTGAGTTTTTGTTAGACTTTCTAAAGATTATCATAGCCAAACTTTCTCGCTTCCTTCACCGACCGTTAGAGCTCCCGAGACTCGGCGTATGACGTAATACTAGCGAAAAGTCCGGCGGGCGCTTACCGGCCGAGCACGAAAAACCTACCTACTGCTACTGCTGTTGCTGCTGCTGCTGCTACTACTATTACTACTACACCAACACCACCAGTACCATCATCATCATCACGACCGTCAATGTAATTTGCCATTAAATAAGACAATTTTGACGCCGGCAAAGCGAACTAAGGCACGTAACGTAGACTTAATTGGAGATGTCCGTGTTCTAATAATAAATTTAATTAATCACTTAGTAATCACTAACAAACACAAGTATACACTTATTATGAAACGAGAAACTTTCGTTACACAATAAATACGAAGTTGTGTTCGACGGTGATTTGCTAATTAATTAATTAAAAGGCAAATAAATTGAATAAACAGTACTACCCTATTATTCCGTTCTAGAAGCAAATTGTAGTGTCGCTGAAGAGCCAAGTTCTTATTCCTGCTTATATCTGCATCCATTTCCCCATGCCATTTAATTTGCTTGCCAATTCGTAAACTTTCAGAAATCTTGTCTCCTGTCATAAGGACACAGTCGTTCACATAATGAACGACTGTGTCCTTATGACAGGAGACAAAATCTCTGAAAGTTTACGAATAACAGACACACATTTACTCAATAATGAAACTGCTGTCAACGCAAGATTTTAAACCTGATACTTGTATGCTATTCGAAAATCAGTTATGCCAAGTTTCCGTAAATGCATCTCACTAGAGGTCATATAAAAGAAGAGTACCCGACTGGATAACCTAACCTACACTTTCTTGAGATTTATATTTGTATCTAAAAAAATACTTTAGGATTTTTGTGGCATCGTGGTATTTTTGCATTACCACATTCTATTTTTCTATTTATTTTTAAGAGTTTGTTGTCCATCCTTAAATATCTTAGCTCACTGCGACCTGCAAGCACCAACGGCTCTGAAATTCAAGCTGTAGCCAAATATTCCCCAAACGATTTCTTGTATAGATACCGTTAGTTTTGAAAAAGCCTTAAGGGTCTCGAACACAAAAAAGTTTACCCATTAATATTTAAAAGTGATAGCACGTGGTAACACCGATCTAAAATTAAGATCATAGTGAAGCGTTGCGTAATGGAGCTACATAAGGTAGGTGGAAATAAAGTATATCGCAACCGAACTGCATGCAAAGAATAATTTGAACAAATGTTTTAGGTCTCCTTTTTTGCATTATTCTGAAGACGGTTTCTTACATAAAGTTTACTAAACGCAGTGCCGATTCTACGTATAAGTATAGTCACTGTCTTTTTCTCTTAACAACATAATATTCACGTATTTTAGAAATTAAAATTTCTCGTTAGAGAAGCCATCCGTAGATATCCTAGAAAACATTCGTGAATAGGATGGCATCCGCTGGTATAAGCAATAAGCAAACCTTCATTATTCTACTCCTTCGTTCGCTTAACGAATCTTTCAATTTCCAAATCTCTTATATAATTACAAGGTTTTTTAGTACGAAACAGCCATGGCCCGATATCAAACACGTTTGCAGCTTTTACGTCATACTACTGCGGAGACCATCACATATCCCAGTAGATACAGCCGGTCTCCAGGACTAAATTTGAAAATGGTACTACCCATAGCTCATGTAACTGGACCGCAGGTCACCTGACAGTGATGTTCAGTCATATCAACATCCTGATACGTGTTCAATAATTTTGAGTAATAGTTCTGCCTTGTCAATGATATTATCGTGCATTCCCAAGCGTGTATCTTCTAAGGAAGTTATGTTCTTGTTACAAGCGTCGTAACTGGCCACCAGTTTCATACGAGTATGCGCTCCAGTCTGCCCTGTATACGATAGACTTGGGCGAAATGGATTCACTACGCGTAAAATCTGGATACTGTGGATAACGTGAGAAGATTACAGAAATAGTTTGATGGTACAGGGTAGTACAGTCGAAAAGTTGTGTTTCGACTGTACTACCCTGTACCATCATATTATCTAACACAACGGGGATGTCACAACTTAAGACAGCAATAGTTGTTTACAGTAGCATAAAACGGTAAAATAAAAAGTTTTTTGTCTACTTGTCACTTTCGCTTTGGCCATCCACTGCGTTTTAATATGAAATTTACACTACTACCTGTCAAAATATCCCACGAAAAGAATCCTCATCGCCGGTTAGAATATTCTACACCTGGAATCATCAGCACCTCTTACATACACCACACCTAGAATTCGAAAATACCTAGAATCCTCATCAAGTGCACGAATGTCCCATACCAAAAATTCCAAGTACCTACAGATCTCAGCACCCGTTAAGCTATATCTCACTTGTAACCCTCAGCACTTATCAATATTCAACAGCTAGAATCTTCGGGACCTGCCAGAATATCCAACGACTACTATTCTAACAGCCTGTCACAATATCTCACAGCTAGAATTCTCAAAATATGTCAGAATACCCCAAACCTAGATTCCTCAGTACCTGTCAGAACATACCGCACCTAGAATTCTCAGCACCTCTCAGGATATCCCATTTTCGCAATCCTCAGAAAATGTCTGGTTAACCCATAAATAAATTTTCCGCACTTGTTTCATTATCCTAGACCTGACAACCTCGCCGTCTATCTGAAGTTCCTTTATTTTTGCCAACTCCAAGTCTGTTTACAAGTAAATGGTTCATTTCGTATTGGTGTACTTAAAAGATGCCATCTGCAAGCATAATTTGGCAGGTTCTCAGTCAAACAGAAGGTAAGAAGGTAAAATCTTCACATGACTTCCGAAAAACATGCCATATCACACCAACAACTTACAACAGCCATAACAATCACCTCTACTGAAGATATGGGGAATTTTATACGTTAGATTCAGAAAAACAGTGAGGACGTTTGAAGGAATAGAGTCGTAAACCAAACCCAGGAAGGACAAACGATGGCCCCCAAGGAGAAGACACATCACAAGGCAAAAGTGAAACCACCCTCG
>Ga0209629_10003943_pt1 | contig 10836 bp, 22 predicted proteins | sample TergutCu122P5_FD_187286 | JGI IMG/M metagenome (GOLD analysis project Ga0209629, IMG submission 187286) | Cubitermes ugandensis P5 segment gut microbial communities from Kakamega Forest, Kenya - Cu122 P5 (SPAdes) (version 2) | ecosystem: Host-associated > Arthropoda: Insects > Digestive system... | reverse complement strand
GTAAAATGCAATTTTGATGGTCTATCCCCAGTTACACTCCACTTCCAACCCTCTCCCTTTCTAATTTTTTGCGCTGGTGGCGTAGTATCACAGTCACTTGATTGTGGATCTTCAATTTCACAGTCATTACCACTTTCAAATTCTGAAATTTTGTCACTTTCCGATGAAACATCATCATCTCCACTCGCACTATCGTCTAACATCCGTTCAATATCTTTCTGGGACTGCAAACGTAACTTACCAGCCATGATCACAACCACAGATCATCTAGTATCACAACTGGGTGCGCCGAGAAACAAATTTTTTCAATGTCGATTCATAACCTAAAGATCGGTGCAATCTAAACGTATTACACACCAGTCGATAGAGAATTACTTCAGCTTTTAAAAGGTATAAGACATGTCATGCCATCTACTGAAAGAAAGCATCACCTATAAAACGGTCTTTATCAATGGACTCTGATGACGGAAAAGCTAGTTACGTCCCAGGCGTAACGACTGTAAAGGTTTTCAGTGAACAACATTTCGGCGCTCTAGCTAGTCCTTACGTTGCGACGTACGTATTCCGCACAGGCAATGTAAACAAAGATTTTGGAATGCGAAGAGATGTGGACGGAACTTTTCGAATCGGTGACGCGGAAGTTGCAATTGATCAGAACTCCAATGTGATTGTACACGGAAAATCATATAAGGGGACACGTGGCTTATTTGAACTTTTGACACGTAAAAAGGTGGATCAGTCGTTCATATCCGATACGGATCTCAAGGCATACAAGGAAATCCTAGAGGCTACGCATGGACATGTTGAAAATCATGATCCGTCAGGGGTTATTAAGACGACACGTGGACCGAAATTTAAAGACGGAATTTCAAAACTGTTTCCCGGGGGTGATTTTACAAGACGTGGTACAGAGAGTTATTTTTCGAGGCAAAAGCAAAAGTGGATCCCATTTTAAATGCGATTTATATAAAAAAAGTGCCAAATGTGGGACTCGAAACCACGAATCCATTGCAAGGATCTCGCGCTTAAAGAGAATGCCTTAACCACTCTGCTAATCAGGCGCTTTTGTATATAAAGTTAGAATTTCGCTTTACATTGCTATGTTTTGGGGAGGAATCGAACCGACGACACGTCCTTCAGTGCAGACTACATACGCTTACCTCAGGCTGCTTGTTTTTCCGAGCTGAAGTTGAGGATTCGAATTGGCACAAGTGTATGACGTGTTGACTGATAAGACTGGCGCTGAACGATCTAAGTATGATGCTCGGAGATCAGTACTTTGACCCACAGTGCGAGGCTTTCTTTGGTTCTTATCAGAATCTTCTGCGAGTAGCTAAGAAACTGCCAGGAGTCGAGCCTAGCGAAGTGAAACCGTGGCTTGAACAATAAGACGCGTATACTCTTCACAGACCGGTCCAAAAACGATTTCCGAGGAACCCTTATACTGTCTCTAATCTTATGGACGTGTGGGAATGTGACCTGGTGGACGTTCAGTCCCTCTCTAAGCATAATGATGGCCACAGATATATCTTAACAGTAATAGACGTCTTTTCAAAATTTTTACATATCGTACCCTTGAAGTCAAAAATTGGTAAAGCTGTCAGAGAAGCGTTTGAAACGGTTTTAAACGATGATAGGTATACGAAACCCTTCAAACGTCGCCCCGTCTAGGTTCGAACCGACAAGGGTAAGGAATTTCTAGGTTCCGCTTTCCAAAATTTATTGGAGAGGGAGGGCATCCAGTTCCAGGTGTGTAAAAACCGAGATGGTAAATGCTCGTGTATCGAACGGGCTCACAGGACAATTCGAGACAAGCTGTACAAATTTTTCATTTACAAAAACAGTTATAAATACATTGACGTTCTTGCTGATTTTGTCAAGGGTTATAACGCTAAGGTCCACAGTTCGACGGGCATGACGCCTGCAAACGTCACAGATTCAGACGTGCTTACTATATGGGAGAGATTACAGAAAAGACTGAGTCGTGTTATACAGGCTAAATATCGCGTCGGGCAATATGTCAGAATAAGTAAAGAAAAGGCGAAATTTGCCAAGTCTGCCGAACAGAACTTCAGCACTGAAATCTTTCGGATAGTCGAGGTGGTTCATAGAACCACCCGTCCAGTCTACGAATTGGAAGATTTAAACAAAAAATTAATAGACGGGCAATTTTACCAGGAAGAACTGACTCCTCTAGCCGTCACAAAACAGACACAATTTAAGATAGATAAAATACTATCCACGAGGGTGAGAAGTGGCATTAAGGAACACAAGGTCCGTTGGCAAGGATACGGAACTGATTTCGATAGCTGGGTCAAAGCGTCCGACATTGAGAAAATTTGAAACGCAAAAATGGAAGTCAAACAAAACAACTTTTATGTTACACTGTACAGTTACGCCTCGACTGAGATATATACTTTGAATTCGTAAACCTCATTCACGAATCGTCTCGCACTACCATTAGACGTGGGTTCGTCTACAGGTTGGGAAGTCGGGCTCAGTGAGATCACGTATAAACCGCCCCAATGCGAGATTGTACAGGACGCAATCATTGATGTGATTAGTGACCTAAACGTTCTTATCTGTGTGTACCTGATTACACCACAACTTGTAGGATGAGAAATCGCACTTCTTTTGAGAACAATTATTTGTCCTTCACAACTAGGAAGACACCAGTTTCCTACCATGTATTATATTCCTGTGAAAAACAAGACAATTTGGAGTATACTTATAGAGATGACAATTTTGAACCAAGCTAAGCCTATCGTGTATTTTAGTGATGATGATAGTAATAGTACAATACCTACGAAAGAAGTATTACACTTTGCACGCATGAAATGGGAAAAATTACCACTTGGAATTGACACCTGTCCACAGTTTGAAATAGATAAAATCATTGACACCAGGACGAAACGTGGCATTAAGCAAGTCCTTGTCCACTGGAAAGGCTTCGTTTCGGAATTTAACAGTCGGATACCTTAGATATACGTACATAAGTATGGAAATCCATCGCAATTAGTTCTATGTCACATTGTCCAGTAACGCCTCGAAAGAAATGTTTCCAGATAATTCCCTGACAGGCTTCACGATTCATCTCGCACAAAAAATTGGGAAGTCGGGCTCACTGAAATCTCATATAAAACACCCGATAGGCAGATTGTGCAAGGGGCGGTAGTCGATGTTCTAAGCTCTATAAATGTGCTGATATATTGTGACTTGCTTACACCACAAATTGTGGGAACAGAAAACGTTCGTCTATTACGCACTCTCCTATGCCCTACACAATTGGGAAACCACCTGTTTCAAAATGTTTATTATCTACCTGTCGAAAAGACATTTTCAAGATACACGCATAGAGCTACGGGTATTAGAAGGCGGGCCCGCAGCGTTTGAAGCAAGTATAATACCTACAAAGCTAGTATTACATTTTCGACGCGTATAAATAAACCTAACGTCTGCTCTTTTCTTTCATTCGACATTCATGCACCCTCTTACACGGTATTATGTACACCAGGCAGGTGGTAGCGGTGGAAGTGTAGGAGTGGGCCCATCTATTCACTTCCCCCCAACGTTCAAAGAGGACACGGAATCGGTGATTATATAGGACCATTATTTAGGGCAATTAAACCCTTAGTCTTTTCAGGCTTACGTTCCGCCGGCAAGGCACTAGGTCGTGCGGCCCTACGAAAAGGAGGTAAAATTCTTTCTGATATTGCACAAATGGGATACGAAGACATCATTACAAAACATGTTCTAGATTCTTTTCAGAATTTGCGCAGTACGATGATGGGTGGGAGTCGCCGCAAACGAAAACGTCGTCCTACAACACGCACCACCAAACGAAGTCCTGCTAAAAGGATGGGTGGGAGTCGCCGCAAACGAAAACGTCGTCCTACAACACGCACCACCAAACGAAGTCCTGCTAAAAGACGCAAACGTGCCCCTCCCAAATGTAAACCCAAAGGAAAACCAAAACGAAGACGTGTCCCTAAACGCAGGCCTCCACCTACTATAAAAAGAGACATTTTTGCTTAACACACACTAGTAACTGAACGGTCATGGCGGCGGAAGAACCATCATTTCGGGGTACAAAGTTCGATCTTTTCGCCCGTAAGGCTAAATAAGACAGTTGTTTAGAAACCAAAGAAGTGACAGACAAACCGATCGCTTCTGTCGACCAGACACACATTGAGTTTTTAAATCCTGGGGATAGTGATACTTACAATGACCTAAATTTAAAATTGTTTATCAGAGGAAAGATAATTAAAAGAGATGGGACGGAATTAGCTGAAACTGACTACACAGCCGGAGTTAATAACCTGCTGCATTCCATATTCAGTCAATGTAATAATTCACTGAATGGCAATCAAATTACACAAGCCTCAGAGCTGTATAACTACAGGGCGCATCTTGAAACATTGCTAACCTACGGCACTGACCCCGCTGAATCGCACCTGCGGATGGCGTTCTCGGAACTAGACGGAGGGAACGTCAAGGCCGGCGACTGTTCGAAACCTGCTGAATTGTCTAACACTGGCTTTGCGCACGATGGAACCATGCAAAAAAGAGTCAGGAGATCCAAATGTACGGTCGCATTCACGCAGATTCCACTACTTCTCATTAGCGGTGTGAAGATCCAGATCAAATTAACAAAAGCCAGGTCCGCGTTCTACTTGATGACTACCAAAGAAAATGGGAAAGTATATTTCAAGTTCAAGAAGCCTTATTATAAGCTAAACGAATCAAGCAAAGACCTATAGTCCTCACAGGGCATGCTGAGACTCTACTTGCAGGCTATCCTATCAGATACAACCTTACACGTGTCGAACTCAAGACTTTTTCATTTACCTCCGGTTCGCAATCTCAATCCATTGACAAAACGATTCCCGAAACGATTGATTTTCACCATGGTCAAGAACACAGACTTTCTAGGCAATATGGAGACGAATCCATTCTACTTCCGCCATTAGATCTACATCACTTTGCTATGTTTGTTAATGGAAGACAAGTTCCTCCAGAGGGCCTGACGCTAGATATGAGTCCTGAAAAACAGCCGTTATTGGATATAGAACCATATTTGAAGGATCAGGCATACATCATTCGAACTCCGGACTTCAGATAATGCCTGCCAGATATATAAACGGATATTTCATGCTCGTCTTTGATCTGACACCTGACCTAGCGGCCTCAGAGGGACACACGTCAGATCCTGTACACGGCACCATTCGTCTGGAACTGAAATTTGCGAAACCTCTGCCCGAACCACTCGTCTGCCTAATATATTTAGAGTATGATAATTCGATTTTAATTGATACTCTTCGTCAGGTCTCCACAGACTTTTGATGGACACCGTACTGATCATTTGTACTCTCAAAGACATTACAACATTCAGAGGCGTATACCCGTCCGATCTGTTACCACCGTCTATACAATCAGGCACTGTTACTAAAGCCGATCCTCACACCAGGGAAGGTTCACACTGGCTTGCAATAAATTTTAATTCACCATTGTCCGCGGCATTCTATTTTGATTCATATGGGCGCGCACCATCAGGCCAAAATATTCTTTCATTCCTGAAACGTAACTGTGCAGTCTGGAGCTACAACACGTCATCGCCACAAGGACCGACAAGCGTCGTGTGCGGGCTTTACTGCTGTCTCTTCGCTCGCTATATAGACAGAGGAATAACACTACAACAGTTTGTTCAGCTGTTTACTACTGACGTTGCATGTCGTCAGGTCGTATAGTTCTTCACAAAGTACTTTGGACCTGTTTGCGGAACCCCGAGGGGTGGCCAATGCTACAAAGCTTCTCATACACTGTAAGTATATAGTACTTAGTAATCGCAACGTTCTGTCTGTTTGCCATGGCAGGTTCGAGGTAGGAGTCGTGTTGGGATTTTTTGTTAATGAGAGCTCAAAAAGTCTGGGCTCTTTTAGAATGTCTATCCTGTCTAACCCCAGCCCTATAAAAGGGTATGTACATCATCATTTCTTGTTATTCTGATTCTATTCTCTATCCAAAATGGAGGCAACAATTGACATTGAATTCCTTCAAGGCATTAATGAACAAGTAATCAAGGAATTGGCAGTTGTCTCTAATGGAGACGTACAAACTTTTCTATTCCGTCCACCCTATCCTATGGAACCTCATGGTTCCAAAGAGAATGGGTTGAACTGGTCGGATGGGTTCATCCCCTACGACCAGGTCCAGACAGTACTAAGTGAAGCTGTGGCCCCTTACGACCATCTATACGCGAGGGGCGAGGACAAATGTGAACGTCTTCTTGAGATTCTCAATTGACCAATACACAATTATGAAGACCTACAGTGCCCTGACCCTATGGAACTTAAGTCCAACGTTTGTTGCCAACTGACTTGTCACGCATTCCCGCATACGAGTTCCGCTGCACGCAATGTCCAACCCTACTGGCTACTGTATCACTTCAGTAGTAAAACATATCAAATGTTCCCGTAACCATGGGCGGTACAATGTACAGTTTGCCTCTGGTGTACCTAAACCTAATACATTTGTGCCCTCACCATGGAACTTACGTCCCACGTACATTGCTACCAGACTTGTCACGCATTCCCACATATGTCTTGTGCTGCCTATGTCCTGCATAGTCGACTAATGAATCACTTCATAGCCAAGTCTTATATCAAACGTCCCCGTAACCACAGGCGGTACAGTGTGATGTTTGCCTCTGGTTTACCTAAATCTAATAGTCATGTGACCACCTCGCTTGTTTCAGCAGTATATAAGCAGAAGACAGAGGTAACCAACTAGCTATCTACTTCATTATGTCTGCGAAGAAACGTCGTGCACCTACTGACTCACAGGCTACGGATGGCAGCAGCAGTGTACACAAGTGCACAGGCGCCATAGACCAAGACACCACCAGTTGCTATACGGACATCAGCAGTCTTCTGTTCGATCCTAAAAGGTCTTACTTCGACGTGTCTTCTTCCTGGACCCTGACAACCCGATATATCTGTTGGTTATTACCCCGCTAAAAGCTATCAACCCCTAGTCGAAATCGGGAGTCAAAAGGTGAATCCTATACTCCTCACAGACCACCACGTGACAACACTAGCCGAACACCTCCCTGCACAGGTTGATGCTTTATGGAGGGATGAATTCTACAATGTTCGGGATGGTGACTTTACAATGCACTTTACTACGCCTTACAAGACAGCCATATTGATTCTAGGCGAAAAGAAGAATCGTATGTCTGTATTCCTCAAACTGCCGGAACTACGCTATCTGGCTTACATATTTCCAATAGTGCGGAATCAGCTCATTATATATACAGAGGCGATGGCTGATGTGATGACCTATGTCCTTACGACGGTTAATTCAAGCACATTTGTTGAGCCATCGCCTACTGCAAACAGAAACATTCTGTATTATCAGCTATTTGTGGAAGTAAAAACGCTTATGTAATCTTGTTTTGTTTCTTCATGAATAAATCTACATTGCTTTGAATCTGACTCTTGTGCGTTATTATTTCTATCCTACTCACATTCCTACCACTAGACTGCTCCAATTGCACATTTTACTATATAAATGACACGCTCATGTGTGCACGCACTAGCGAAGTGAGTGAGGGAGTGGTCGGTGGTATGCAGTGGAGCAGTGAGGAAAGTGAGCAAAGAGACAACTGGTTATTTGACTGAGTGCTTCACTTAAGGACAGCGAGCGCGGAGACTGGTTTTAACCGGTTCAGTGTACCTGCTCCCACGGTTGCCGGCCGCATCGGGAGTCCGGTGCTTGTGCTGTTTATTGGAGCCCCTGCCGAAGCATCATGCTAAGGCAGGAGGAATTAGCCTTTGTTAAGGCTATCTCTACAATGCAGCTCTCCCCGGCCATTCTCAAGGAGCTGAGAATGGCCTTGTCTCGTCGCAAGAAGAAGCCAGTGGTGCCTGCAGGGATCCGCAGCACCACATGTGCAAGTGGGGCCAGGAGCCCCCAACGCCTACCTAGTCTACTCGCGGGCAAGCGCAAAGCCAACGAGTTAGCAACCTCGGGCGACTCGTCTGAGCCCGCCATCAGGCGCCCAGCAACTGACGCTGGTTCCGCGCCTCAGCCCGCGAAATCAACGGCAGTCACGGGCGAACACGCTGCATCTTGCAGCCGGCACCTCGTGTCCCCCGAGGGAGGGTAGACGTACGCGGCTGTCTTGGACGGGTCCGTCGCCCCTCTTCAGCCAAGTGGGTCGCTCAAGCCCACAGCCATGGATTCAGACCCGTCTGAATCCGACGTCTCATCCGAGACAGTCAATACGCGCATGTCTAGCGACATGTCCGGGCCTCTGAGCAACAAGCCGGATGGCACCACTCCAAACACCCAGGTGACCAACACCTGCTTATCAGCAGGGGAGCGTCCCAATAAGACCCCATTTTTATTTCAGGTGCACGTGACACCCGTGTCTTCCTGGCCTGGTTGCGGGGGTCCTGCCCTGGCGGTCTGACGGCCCAACTTAAGGCTGAGAAGCTGATGGTTGTGGCGGCAACCGCTAATGCTTTTAGAGCCGCGGTCAGCGCGCTGCGGTCCCTTGAGGGGCGGGAGGGTGTGAGCTTTCACACCTTCACGCTCCCGGAGGACCGCTGTGAGCGCCTACTGGTGAAGAACCTGGGCCGTGGCATGCCTGAGAGCGTCGTCCGGGAGGAGCTCGAGACCCTGGGCATTCATGTCCAGGGGGTCACGCAGTTGCGTTCCGACCGTCGTGACCAGGACCCCAACAAGGACCGCCTTCCCACCCCCACTTCATTGTACCAGTGGCACGAGGGCCTGAGGTGTCCAGAGTGCGCTCAATCACCGAACTATGCGGCCTGTGAATGTCGGTGGATTCGTACATGGCTCCAAAGGGCCCTATGCAATGCAAACGCTGCCAGCGCTTCGGACACACGCAGCGAAACTACGGTTTCATGCCTTGGTGCGTCGCGTGTGGGGGCTCCCACCTGTCCGGTACGTGTACAACCCTGCGGGAACAGCCTCAGTGCTGTGGCTGTGGGGGTGAACACACAGCGAACTACCGTGGCTGTGTGAAGTGGAAAAAGGCGAGGGCAGCGCTTGCAAAGCAGGCGCCACAGCGAGCCCCCAGGAATGCCCCTGCCGCCCCGAAAGCTCAGCAGGCCGGGCCCTCTGCCGAGCAGTTGGCCCTAGGTGAGGGATGGAGCCACGTTGTTCGAGGGGGGCGTGTTGCCAAGGCTACTGCCACCCCTCCGCCCATTCATCCAAATCTCCCTCCTCAACCGGTCACAGGGGTGCCCGGGCAGCCTAAAGTGACGGCCACCAGGAAGAAGGCTGGGCCTAAGAAGCCTGAGACCAAACCCAAAGCAGCCGCTCAACCGGCTGCAGGGAAGTCAAAAAAGAAAGTAGTCGCGAGTGTCAAAACCGCGGCCACTAAACCCACAACTCCCGTCCTGGTGGTCCCCACCAACCCACTCGATGAAATTTCTGATCTCCTCGATCGCCTTCCCTTACAAGCCTGTGTGCAGCTGACTCGTCGGCTCCTCACGTCCTTCTCCTCCCTCCCATCAGGGACAGCCCGCCCGTGGGCTGTCTTGAAGACCGTCATTCTCTTCGTGGCCGAATATGGCAGCACGTCCTAGGAGAAGAGTAAGGGGTAAAGCCCTGCGCCTCGCCTGTTGTAATACTGACCGAGTGCGGGGCAGAAAGCTCGAGCTGGAGCACTTTCTCAACGAACACGGTGATGATATTTGTCTCTTAAGTGAGACATTTCTTAACCCTGGAGAAGCCTTCCGCCTTGCCAACTATTTCTGCCACCGCACAGACAGACCAACAGCCGGGAGTGGCACGGCCATACTGGTCCGGCGTGGTATAACTCACCAATCGGTACCGGTGCCGGGCCTCACCCAGCTGGAGGCAACTGCCATAAATATTATGCTGGCCGGTATACGGTGAAAGTCCTTGCGGCATACCTTTCGCCTTCCCGCCCACTGATCGGTGCGAACCTGGACGCTTGCTTTGGCGGCGGGTTGGTGGTCTTGATGGCCGGCGACTTGAACGCCAAATATGTCGACTGGAACTCTCGGCTGAGCACGAGGAGGGGGAAACTGCGTGACTATGCCGATGGGAACTCCTGTCTTATCTTTGGGCCGGACTCCACAACCACTAACCCACACAATAACTCTGCTACTCCCGATTTCCTGGACATCGTGATAACCAGAGATCTCCCATCCTCGGTGCATCTGACTTCTTGCTCTGCACTAAGCTCAGATCATCTCCCGTTACTCATCGACACTATGTGTCGCTCATCCTTCCAACACCCACCGGATCGACCTGATGTCAGACGCACTGACTGGGCCAAATTCCAGACCCACCTGGAAGGCGAAATTCCGTTCAACCCGGAATTGCATAATAGTATGGATATCGACACGTGTGTTGAGAACTTCTCCGGCGAGATCCATGGGGCCCTGCAAGCTTCCACTCCTAATCGTCGCCCAATTGGAGACCCACGCCCCCAGACCGCGGCCGGTATTGAGGATGAAATACGTCTCAAAACCCGGCTGCGAAGACGTTGGCAGGTCCCCAGGGACCCCGCTCTGAAAACCGAGGTCAACCGCCTTCACAGGTTGGTGACCAGACGGATCAATGAGTGGAGGAATGACCAGTGGAGCGCCACACTTGAATCCCTAAATCCCGAAGACCAATCGCTGTGGAAGATGACTAAACGAGTGATGAGAGTTTCCACTCCACTCCCCCCTTGGTCACCCAGGGGGGACTCGCTCTCTCAGACTCTGAGAAAGCTGAAGCCCTCGCCGACAGTTTGGAGGCTCAGTTTCAGCCGGTCACCGTTCCTTCGGTCCC
>Ga0209629_10003942_pt1 | contig 10837 bp, 11 predicted proteins | sample TergutCu122P5_FD_187286 | JGI IMG/M metagenome (GOLD analysis project Ga0209629, IMG submission 187286) | Cubitermes ugandensis P5 segment gut microbial communities from Kakamega Forest, Kenya - Cu122 P5 (SPAdes) (version 2) | ecosystem: Host-associated > Arthropoda: Insects > Digestive system... | reverse complement strand
TACGGATAAAGATATCGGACTGTTGCGCGTAAAAAATCAAAAGCAACTGCCTCTGAATTTCACTCCGATTGATTTGAACAAAGCTTTCCTTGACGGCAAAAAATTAACTGTCGGAGAAACTATTTACTTGATAGGATATCCCTTAGGAACTAATATGTTTTTAATTACTTCAACCGGAACTACGAACACAATTGAAGTGAAACTCACCAGCCAGGCAGGAGCCATCAGCCAATTACCCGATGCTTACAAATTCGGTCACAATGCCGTATCGTTTGCAGGGTCGAGCGGGTCGCCCATATTCAATAATCAAGGACAATTAGTAGGAATTCATAATTCCACAATATCCGGAGCAGGCGTACAAGGATATGCCTGGGGTATTCTGGCAAAACATGCAAAAGAACTGTATGATAAGGAATAGATATATCTTGATAGTCTGCGCCATGAGTTGTTGCCTGTCTGCCATCGCTCAGAACGTAACTTGGACAATAAAACCGGAATATGATGCCATATCCGTTTTTAGCGAAGGGGTTGCGACCGTCATGAAGAATGGCAAATGGGGCTATGTTTCCGATCAGGGAACGGAAATCCTCGCTCCGGCATACGACTTGGCTTATCCGTTTAGCGAAGGCATGGGCGTTTTGGCTTCTAATGAGCAGTCGCTTCTCGCTATCGTTGACCGGTCAGGTAAACTTACGCATATACACGACAAGCTTCAAATCGACAGCCGCTTTGCAACTTTCAGCGATGGATTACTACTCGTGGCAAAAGGGAAAAAATGGGGATATATTAATAAGGATGGACAGCAAGCCATTGATTGCAAATATGATATTGCACAGCCTTTCAGCGAAGGATTAGCGGCAGCCGTACTTGACAGGCGGCAGTGCTATTGCTGGTATTATATGGACGCAACCAGTAAAGCAATCTTTCATCTTTCCGACTTAAAAAAAGATATTTATTGGGCGCTGGGATTCCATGATGGAAAAGCAATGGTCTTGCATAGCAAAGGCGCTTTGTTCATCGACAAAACCGGACAGGAAATTAAAGGAAATCTGCCGCAGATAACTCCTCCGGAAGAAGCCGCCGGCTATTCCAAGCCGGCGCTGGTCTGCAAAGAGGGATTATTAACCTTCGATGAAAAATGCCGGGCTGTATCCTTTGTTGCCAAGAACGGCAAAGAAACGGAATTTATTTCTTCTGTTTCCAAACCCCGTTTAAAACCGGAACATACAATAATAATCGACGGGGCTGCGCCGGCAGCCGAAGACATCCGGTGGTTGAGTCCCTCTGCGGCAGTGGTAAAAGCCGGTAATTCAAAGTACGGATTGTTGGCTTTTTATGACACTCCCGTACTATCGTTTTCGTTGTCGTCCGATACGCTTGCATCCGTCTTTGGAAGTTCCGGAGCCGCCAATTTGAATATTCGGAATACTTCGCCCGTAAAATTAGAGAAAGTCGATATCAGGATAAATGATAAATCATTCGAAACGGCTTCATTGGCATCAGGAAGCGCCGTATCTTACCCGCTTTTGCTCAATAAGGAAACAGACAACGAAATAGAAACGAAAAATATCGTTATTACGGCTTATGACAACGGGTTGCAAATAGGCGAAAGCAAAAAAACCGTATATATTAAAGATATCCCTTCGTTGAGCATCAGTGTTCCGGTAAATAAAGTGACGCTCCAACTCGGACAAGACGCCTATACAGTGAAAGTACAGGTAAAGAATCTCTCTGATGTGCAGGTGGATAATGTTGCTGTTACAATAGACCGGCAAACGCAAAGAATCGCTTCCCTCAGCGGGAAAGAAACCGGTATTGTACAATTCACGTTCGCGGGCTCGAAAGAAACTGTCGTGAAAACGTTGTATATCTCCGCTAAGGCGCCGAATACGCCGGCGGTAACGGCAAATGCAAGGATAACCATTGACGTGCCGCTTCCGCCGCCGCCTACTTTTTGATAAATATTTATTTAATTAATAATCAATTAAATTGTAATAATATGAATACAAAAAAAATTTTACTGCTCTCGCTCTGCTTTTCTGTCTTAACCCTGTCGCTGTATGCTCAAGGGAAAGAATATTCATCACAGTCGTTTACATTTAAATTCGGCGTGAAGGCAGGGGTTAATTTTGCTAATATAAGTACCGGTTCTTCGGATATTAGCTTTTCTTCGGGGATAAAAACCGATTTTCATGCCGGAGTCGTTGGAAACTTACATTTCGGTTACCGGAATGAAGGAAGTCCCGCCGGTACGGGAATATTCGGATTGCAGCCCGAATTGCTCTACTCCCGTCAAGGTTTTACTTTAGGCGGAGAAGCCTACAACTTCGATTATCTCACATTGCCTGTTATGCTTAAATTCTATGTGGCTAACGATGTGAACATCGAAGCAGGACCGTATTTCAGCTACCTGTTAGGCGTTTCGCCCAATTCGACCGTGATAAATGGCGCTCAGATAGCATTATCCAGTCTAAAAGGCGGAATGGATGCCGGTTTAGCCATAGGAGCCGGTCTTGAACTGAAAAGCGGATTGACTTTCGGAGCGAGATATATGCTTGGTCTCTCGAATATGTCTAACGATCTCGCATGGAAAAATAGCGTAATAGCTGTTTCCATAGGTTGGTTATTTTAATTGAATGTATAACTTATAAAAAAATGAAAAAATGAAAAAGATTTTTGTATTATTAGCAATAGCGCTAATCACAACAGGTTGCCCTCCTCATTGTGATGATTGTGGTGATCCTGTCAAATATCAAGTGACGGCAAATATCGACCTTTCCACAACGGTCAAAGGAATGTTGTATGGGAATAGTAAAGATTATTATACTAAAACCAGTAACGACACAGTTCAACTTTCTTATCTGATTTATGATGCAAGCGGCGCATTGGTTTCTGAAACGCAAAAAACGCTTCCGAACTTTTTTGAAAAAGCATCTTTTACGACAGGACTTAAAAAAGGAAACTACACAATCATAACTTGGGCTTGTATTATTCAAAACGGAATTGCGGATTGGGCGCCTGCAAAGAAAGATGCGCTTAATACTCTCACATTAAATGCAATGCAAATATCTCCTTATGCGCCCGTTTTAGGCGTCAGTAAAACAAGTCTTGATGTGAGTAAAGAGCAAACCATTGATATTGCTGTTCCCACCGTAGGATGTTTTTTTACTGTATTGATTAATTATCCCACCTCAACAAAAGCGAAAACTATTCTTTGCATAGGCGACCATGATAATAATTCTTACGAAGTAGGCAGTGAAAATTCATTTTTTAATACTGCTTCAGACGATAATTGGGTTTGGCAATTTACTCCCAATACTCAATACACAGGAACCTACACTTGCTGTTTTATTCTTCCAACAAACTTAACGCTTTTTTGGGGAACTTTTGACGCCAATGACAATTTGATAAATAAAGGTCAAGTCTCTTTCACTGCTACAGCAGGAAAGCACCAGATTATAACTGTGAATACTGACACAGGGACAAGCACCGTTAAAAGTCCTCCTGCCCCGTCAGTTCTTGAAAGCAACGGTAATCCGCAAGCGCTTGAAGTCGGAAAAATGAAAGCAGAGCCGGCAAAGATTTCATCAAAAATATGGAATTCATTGCGTAATCAGTGATTTTTTATGAAGACATCCTATAAATATCTTCTGTTCCTCTTTGCATTATGCTTTGTATGCAGTTGTAACAAGACTGCCGAGGATTCGTATATCGATAACAATACAACCGTGACTAACGATACGACTGAATACGACCGGCAAAGCATCGTCCAAAACAAATGGACTTATGCTCAAATGCAGGAACATTACCTTTGGGAAGAATATTTACCTGATTCGTCTTCTTTAAAATTTACAGACATCCCCACCGATTTCTTTGATAAACTGAAATATAAAGGCGACCGCTTTTCTTGGATTGAACGCAATACAGATTACAGGGGGACTTCTTTATATGACCGTTTTGGAATGGAATCGGTGGAGTATGCTCTGCCTTCCGATGCTAAAGTCTATCGTACGGCGCTCGTTTTACCTCATTCGCCTGCCGAAAGCGCCGGTTTGCGCAGAGGAGACTGGTTTATAATCACTGCTTCCGACGCCGGCGGTATGGAGATTGAAACCGGAACAATTGACGGAGTCGCTTTCCGGCCTAAAAAGAAATTAGCCTTGTTGGCAAGTGATGCGACTTATACAGATGCCGTTACGCTTGATACAATTTATCAAATACAGAATAAAAAAATAGGTTATCTCATTTATAATTCATTTCGGGACGACGGAATAATCGACTTTACTTATCCTTACCGGACAGAGCTGAAAAATATTTTCGGCAACTTTAAGCAACAAGGGATTACCGATTTGATTATCGACTTGCGGTATAACCCCGGTGGACGTTTATCGATTGAACAGATTTTATGCAGCTTGGTTTTACCCGATGAATTTTTGGGAACATTGTCGGGCTATCAGTCGTATAACAAGAAATTAGCGGCAAAACTACTGAAAGAAACCGGAAACGAGGAAGATATACTGTATTTCCCGACAAAAGACGCTATTGGCGGGAACAATGTCGGTATGGGAAAAGCCTATTTCATTATTACCGGACGAACGGCTTCGGCAAGCGAGTCGCTCATCAATTCACTTGCGCCTTGCATAAGCACAGTTACCATCGGGTCGGTATCCGTAGGTAAAAACGTAGGCTCTTATACAATTAAGGACAACAATTACGAATGGCAACTACAACCTATTACGTTTTATTATTACAACAGGGAACATCATTCCATTCCCGAAACGGGAATTGTACCTGATATTTCTGTCAATGAAAACGATGTCAATACATGGTTTGATTTGGGCGACACAAGAGAAATCTTATTGAACGCCGCGCTCGAACAAATTACGGGCAATTCATCCATGCGTTCGGCTATAAACTACGGTAGAGTTCTTTTAAAACCGGTCAGAGAAGAAGGGCGGATGCGCAGAAATGTGGAAGGGCTTATTATAACTAACAATAAATAATTGATAATGAATAATAATTAAATATATGAAAAATATAACAATAGGCAGAGACGATTCTTGTGACATTGTCATCGACAACGAACGAGTGAGCAGATTTCACGCAAGTATCGTTCAAGAAGGCAACGGATACATCTACAGAGACACGAGCAGCAACGGGACGCTGGTTAATGGAACAATGCTCAGAAACGGTGAAAGATTCATACGCTTCGGCGACCAGGTTTTGTTGGCAGGCAATATTCCTTTGCCGTGGAACCGGTTGCAAAGTCTGATACCTACCGCATACGGCGCTGCTCCCTATTCCGGCAGAGGCGGCGGCTACAATCAGGAAAGAGCTTATAATCCTCCACCGGAAAGAGGATATTACGAGGAAGGATACGAACCGGATATTACTTATCACACAGGTACTTGGTTAATTATTTTCGGTTACATAACTGCTCCTTTGGGTGGCTTGCTTGCTTTAATATTAGGTTCGATTTTGGTTAACAGCAAACAAATCGTAAACGGAAAGCAAGTGAACAAATACAAACCATCATCAGTAACCAACGGAAAGATAATCCTTACAATAGCAATCATCAGCACAATAATCTGGATAATAATAAGGGTGAATCAGTGAAAATCAGGTTGCATCTTCCTTCAACTTCCGGTTAACCACTTTAGATTACGACCGGACGGGACAAAATTTCCGATATTTTATTCATCCGATTCCGGAATTTTATTATCTTTGACGACCGAAAACGTAATCTCAAAATAGAATAAATAATGAATTGGTTTGAATGTAAAGTCTCGTATGAGAAAATGCCGGAAAACGGAGTACCGAAAAAAGTTATAGAGCCTTATTTGGTCGATGCGCTCTCTTTCACGGAAGCCGAAGCCCGAATAATCGAAGAAATGAAGCCGTTTATCACCGGCGAGTTTCTTGTAGCGGATATTAAGCGGGCACGAATCGCGGAATTGTTTTTTAATGAAAACGGCGATCGATACTATAAATTCAAAGTATTTTTCATCACTTTGGACGAAACAAGCGGCGCGGAAAAGAAGACTGCCGTGCAAATGCTGGCGCAAGCGTCGGATATTAAAGACGCCATTGCCGTTCTGGAAAACGGAATGAAAGGAACTTTAGCCGATTACGCTATCGCTTCCGTTTCCGAGACGCAAATCATGGATGTTTTTCCTTTTTCACCTCAAACGAAAAAGTAAACAATGTATATTGCGGAACGAATTTCTCAACTGAAAAGCGAATTGCCCGAAAATGTCTGTGTGCTCGCCGTTTCCAAATTCCATCCCGAATCCGTAATTATGGAAGCTTATCGGGCGGGACAACGGATTTTCGGAGAAAACCGCGTGCAGGAATTACTTCCCAAATACGAGCATTTGCCTAAAGGTATCGAATGGCATTTTATCGGTCATTTGCAAGCAAATAAAGTTAAGTATATTGTTCCGTTTATTCATACCATTCAAAGCATCGACAGCTTGAAATTAGCCGAAGCGGTGAATAAAGAAGCCGGAAAATGCAAGCGAAAAATTCGCGTGCTGCTTCAGATTCATATTGCCCGGGAAGAACAAAAATTCGGATTTTCCTACGAAGAAATAGAAAATTTATTAAAAACGAAAGCATTCGATTCTATGGAAAATCTGGATATTTCCGGTTTAATGGCAATGGCGACTTTGACGGACGACAAAACGCAAATCCGGAATGAATTTCACCGGCTTCGAGTTTTTTTTCAACAATTGAAAAACGGATACTTTGCCGGAAAACATTCATTCAACGAATTGTCTATCGGCATGAGCGACGACTATCCGATTGCCGTCGAAGAAGGAAGTACGATGATTCGGATCGGTAGTAAGTTGTTCGGAGAGAGAAATAATAATAAATTATGAATTATGAATTTCTGTCATTGCGTCCTAAACTTGATTTAGGATCAACCCGCAATCCCCAATTATTAATTGTAAATTGTAAATCGTAAATAAAAAAGATGTTCTTAAAAGCCTCATTTAAAAATACTCCGGTATTGGTACAACTTATCATGCTGTTTGCAGTGATTATCTTCGGCATGTTTTTTTCTATATTCCTTTCAAGCCTGTTGATTGTTTTCAAAACAGGGTTCTCACCGGAAGCGCTGATGAATGTTCAGCAACACATGTCCGATGTATTAAATGATCCGGATTTAATTCGCGGAATTCAATTCTTTCAAACCCTCGGGATTTTTCTTATTCCCGCGATTATTTGCGCTTGGCTTTTCAGCGATAATTATAAAGAATATCTCGGAGCAGATCATCCGATTCACCTGCCGGTAGCAGTTTGGGCTGTAATCAGTATGATCGTAGCGGTTCCTTTTTTGAATATGACTTATAATCTCAATCAACAAATGGTATTTCCCGAAGCCCTTAAAGGCTTGGAAACATGGATGAAAGATGCGGAAGATGCTGCTGCACGGGTAACCGAGCTGATGCTTAATACTAAAAACGTTTTGACGATTCTGTTCAATTTTTTGACTGTCTGCCTTGTCGCTGCTATCTGTGAAGAATTTATGTTTAGGGGATTATTGCAAACGCTTTTCGGAAAAGTCTTCAAAAATCCGCACGTACTTATCTGGGTAATCGCAATTCTGTTCAGCGCTATTCACCTTCAATTCTACGGATTTATTACCCGTATGCTTCTGGGCGCCTGGTTGGGATATTTGATGTATTACACGAAAACAATATGGATTCCCGTATTGGCGCATTTTACCAATAATTTTTTCAGCGTCGGAGTATATTATTTATTCCAAGACAACCCGGAGATGACGCAAAAAGCTGATGCTATCGGAAGCGGTTCAACCTTGTGGCTTTCCGCCGTTTCGTTAGCGCTATTCTCTTTCTGTTTTCTGCAAATCAAAAAAGCGCTCAGCCGATGAAGCAATATTTGAATTTATTGGACAGGGTTCTTTCCGAAGGCGTAAAGAAAGAAGACCGCACGGGAACGGGAACCGTCAGCGTATTCGGACATCAGATGCGGTTTGATTTATCCGAAGGATTTCCGCTGCTGACAACAAAGAAACTGCATTTGAAATCAATTATTTACGAATTACTCTGGTTTCTGAAGGGAGATACAAATATCAGGTATTTGAACGAACACGATGTAAAGATATGGAACGAATGGGCGGATGAAAACGGCGATTTAGGTCCGGTTTACGGAGCCCAATGGCGTTCATGGCAAGACTATTCGGGCGGAACCATCGACCAGATAAGTCAAGTTGTCGATATGATAAAAAACAATCCCGACTCGCGGCGAATTATCGTCAGTTCGTGGAATGTGGCGGCAATACCTTCGATGAAACTGCCTCCTTGCCATTGCTTTTTTCAGTTTTACGTAGCCGGAGGAAAACTTTCCCTGCAACTGTATCAGCGAAGCGCCGACATCTTTCTGGGCGTTCCGTTCAACATTGCTTCGTATGCCTTGTTGCTGCAAATGATTGCGCAGGTTACAGGACTACAAGCCGGAGATTTTGTTCATACTTTAGGCGATGCGCATATTTATTTGAATCATTTGGAGCAGGTGAAACTGCAACTGACCCGCGAACCGCGTCCGCTGCCCGTGATGAAAATCAATCCCGGAGTAAAAAGCATATTTGATTTTCAATACGAAGACTTTGAATTGGAAGGATACAATCCGCATCCGCATATAAAAGGAACCGTAGCCGTATGAAACTGTCTCTTATAGCCGCTCTCGGAAAAAATAACGAAATCGGGAAAAACAATCAATTGCTTTGCCGGTTGCCTGCCGACATGAAACATTTCAAAGCCGTTACGACGGGACATACGGTCATCATGGGTCGCAAAACATTTGAATCGCTGCCGAACGGCGCTTTACCCAACCGGCGAAACATCGTTATCAGCCGAAATCCCCAATTACAGGTTGAAGGCGCCGAAATCTGTTCTTCTTTGGATCATGCTGTTTTGAAATGTATTAACGAATCGGAAATATTTATTACCGGAGGCGCTCAAATCTATGAACAAGCTCTACCTGTTGCCGACAAACTCTACATCACCCGCATTCATGCCGCATTCCCGGAAGCCGATGCTTTTTTCCCGAAAATCGACAGGAGTATTTGGAAAGAAACCGGCAGAGAAACCTTCCCTGTCGATGAAAAAAATCCCTATTCCTTTACGTTTTCGGAATACGAACGATAACGGAAATAAACAATAATGTCGCAACTGAAAATATATAAAGCTTCGGCGGGTTCGGGCAAAACTTATACTTTGGCGCTCGAATACATTAAGGAATTACTGCTTGGCGATTCCGATACCTACTGCCGCATTTTAGCTGTTACTTTCACAAAAGACGCTACCGGCGAAATGAAGGAGCGGATTCTGTCGGATTTGTACGGATTGGCTTTCGGAACAGAAGATTCAAGAATTTTCCTTCACTCCGTTCAGGATGTTTTGAAAAAAGCCGGACGTTCGCAGGATGAATCCTCAATCCGCAAGAAAGCCGGCGAAATATTGCAGGCTGTTATTCACGATTACAGCCGACTGTATATTACCACCATCGACAGTTTTTTCCAGAAAGTTCTTCGTAATTTGGCAAGAGAATTGGGACGAAGTTCGAAATTCAATCTCGAAATGAATTCCGCTAAAGTCCGCTTGGACGCCGTAAGCCGGATGATTGAAAACGCGCATCGCGACCCCCGCCTTCTGCAATGGCTGACTACTTATGTTGAAAATAAACTGGAACAGGACGGAAATTGGCGTTTCAAAGAAGATGTGTATCAATTCAGCGCTTGTATTTATGATGAGTTTTTTCAGGAACACGAAAAGGTTTTGCGTGAACAACTGAATGAAAACCCGGCGATTTTCAGTGATTTGGTAAAATATCACTATGCGCTTTTACAAAAATACAAATCGTTTTTCAAGGAAACTTACCGGCAAGCGATTGAATTAATCAATGCCAATCAATTGGAACCGGAGGATTTTTATCGAAAGGGAACGGTATTCGATTTTTGGAAAGGTTTAGCAGAAAATCAACGGGGAGAAATTACGAAAACAATCGAAAATCTGTCAATCGACGCGGCACAGTGGGCAACCAAATCCCACAAGCGGCGCAACGACATTATCGCTCTTGCCGAAAACCGATTGATGAAGCTTTTGTTGGATACGGTTGAGGTATTGCAAAAACAAGATACTTCGCGTTTGATTCTCGGGAATATTCATCAGTTGGGATTGATTTGGTATATTACCGAAGAAATCAACGCCATCAATGCTGAAAACAACAGCTTCATGCTGTCGGATACGGCGCTGTTTCTTAACCGGATGATCGACGCTTCCGATTCGCCGTTTATCTATGAAAAAATCGGAGCTGAAATCCGGCATGTGATGATCGATGAGTTTCAGGATACTTCCCGTTTGCAATGGGATAATTTCAAAGTTTTATTGTCAGATATTCTTGCCAATAACCGTTTCAGCATGATTGTCGGCGACGTGAAGCAATCTATTTATCGTTGGCGGAACGGCGATTGGCGAATCCTAAATAAAATCAGTAAAGAGTTGGATGTTCAAGAAGAATCGCTTGATTCCAATTACCGAAGCAAAAAGCAGGTAGTGGATTTTAACAACATCTTTTTTACTGAAGCAGGAAAATTATTGAATAATAAATACAAGGAAGAATTATTCGATTCACCGGAATCGCCTTTTTCTTTGGTTTACAGTAAAGAGCAGGTCAGTCAGAAAACTACGGAAAAAGCGGATAACGGCTTTGTAAGCGTTGATTTATTACAAGACAGTGAAACGGAAAAATACAATGAAGTCGTTTTATCTGCTCTACTTGAAAAGATACAAATGCTGCAAACGGCAAATAT
>Ga0209629_10003940_pt1 | contig 10837 bp, 6 predicted proteins | sample TergutCu122P5_FD_187286 | JGI IMG/M metagenome (GOLD analysis project Ga0209629, IMG submission 187286) | Cubitermes ugandensis P5 segment gut microbial communities from Kakamega Forest, Kenya - Cu122 P5 (SPAdes) (version 2) | ecosystem: Host-associated > Arthropoda: Insects > Digestive system >... | reverse complement strand
GTTTATAACCTTTTTGGTGCCCATCTCCGCGGCCTCGGCGAACGGCATCTTGTTCTCCGACCACGGCGTGGACACCATCCGCGGCTCGTCGCCGTCCAGATGCCCCGCCGCGCCCGGCACCAGATAGCCGACGCAGTCGATCATGCGCACCTTGAAGCAGAGGCTGTCGTCGAGGTGAATCTCCACGGCTTCGCTCGGGACGAACTTGGGCTCCGTCGTCATGATCGTCCGCCCCGCCGCGCTCTGCGGCAGCTCGTCTTTCGCACGCTCCTTGCTGAAGCTGTTCTCGATGTTGGGTATCACGAGCAGGTCCATAAACCGCTTGATAAACGTGGATTTGCCCGTCCGCACCGGCCCGACGACGCCGATGTATATGTCGCCTTTGGTCCGCTCGGAAATGTCTCTGTAGATGTCGAACTGTTCCAATGAAACGCCCCCTCGGAAAAAGTGTATGGATACAATTATTATATGAGGGGGCGGCGGGAATAGTACACTTTATACTTTATCTTCCTTCTCCATCTTTTTACTGAAATGCTGATAAACGAACGAAATCGCCAGAAGCACCGCCCCGGCCGTAAAATACGAGACTATGCGCCAGACCGTGGACAGTCCGCGGAGGTCGAGGACGAACAGCTTAAGGACCGCGAAAAAGGCCAGAGCGAGGCCCGTGACACGCGTGATCCCGTTGCGCCTCCTGAAGCCGAAAACGACCCACCCGAGGGCTGTCAAGCCGAATATCAGCGTCAAAATCAGGCTTTCCGGTTTCAGGGACAGCTGCACGACCAGGTTTTGGGAAGCCAGGATGACCGAAAAACCCGAAACGAGAAACGGATACCACCTGAGCGGCAATTTTTTCAGCCCGGCCGCAAAGCGCAGCAGATCGTTCATCCAACCGATTCCGACGAGGTTGACGGCGACGTAAAGGGCGAAAACAGCGGCGCTTACCGCCGCGCCGCCGCCCGCCAGGCCGCGCGCCCCGGCGTTAAACCCCAGGAGCCACACGGTCCCTGCCGCGCCGGCGGCGGCCGCCGCGGCCTGAAAGCCAAGGCAGTATATCCGCCGGACGCGGGGCAGGACAAACGCGAAGGCGAAAGCCAGCGCAACGGCCAGCAAAGCCGGCAGGGATCCGATCGCGGCCTGCGCGCCGCTATGTAACAATACGGGCTTTAGTTTGCCGAGCAAAACGTAAACCGCGAACCCCCAGACGTTCAGCGCGGCGGCGAAGCGCAGTATATCCAGCCACACGCCGGCGCCCCTGTCAGCCGGTTTGAGCCTGAGCGACGCGAGCGCCAGAACGGCGGCAGCCAGCGTTATTAGCAGATACTGCCAGACAAACAGCGGGTTCCGGTAATCGACTATGTTGACTATCAGGAAAGCGAACAGGCACAGCGCGCCGATCGCAGTCCCGGCTATGCGGAACCGGCGCCGGTTTTTGAATATGCCGTAGAGGGCGAGCCCCGCGGCTTCGACGAGCCAGCCGGCCGAGAACCAGAACCTGTCCGCGGCGAAAAGCACGATCAGCGCGGAAAAAGCGACGCTCGTGATGAAGAACAGCGCCCTCAGGGAGCCGGTTTCGGATTCGGAGACGCCGGCGTGCTTTTGGCGTTCGGTGACGAAAGCCAACGCGGCGCAGGAGAGGGCGAAGAAAGCGGTGAAAAAGGCGAAGCCGCGGTTGCCCCAACTAAAGATGGATTTATATGCCTGCCATAAATTCAGGCTCAACAGAAAACTTAAAAATATATTGCACGAGAGCAGGACAATATCCGAAGCCCTTATCCGCGTTTTGGCAAACCACGCGCCGAACACGGGTATGATCAGGAAAGCGATATATATAACGCCCAGACAGACGTTGATCGCCAGGGCGGTGTACGCGTAGTTTCCGAACGCCGGCAAAACGCCGGAGAAAAACGGTTCCCTGACATACGCGACGAGCAAGTTTATCGTTATAAGCTCGGTCGTCATGCCCATGAACAGCCCCGCGAAGCGGGTCGTCTGCCAATTCTTCCGGGTGGCGAGCAGCAGGGCGAAGAGGCTTATGATCGTCGCTGAGATGGAGGAATAAAATAAATCCAGGCCGTTAATGCGCTCGATCACCGGCAGATACCCGCCGATCAGCGCTATCAAGGCCACCAGCTGCGCGTTGTACCTGACCGACGCGGCGAAAGTGAGCAAGGACGCGCCGGCGCATATGCCTATGGCGACCCCAAGCGGCAGCACGCCCAGCGTCATATACCCCAGCGCCGCGCCTAAAAACAGTACGCCCGCCCCGCTGGCGGTGAGCGCCAGAGTGAAGCCGCCGCTCCGCTTTTTTCGGTGGAGCGCCTCGCCCGCCCCCAGGAGGGCCAGGCCCAGGGCAAAAATGGCCGCGCACTGGAATCCGGCGGTCATCCGGACATACAAAAACCGCCCGAACGTGAACGCGCCGAGCAGGACCAGCAGCGCGCCGACCGCGCTTATTATCTTCAAGCCCAAAAAGGTCTCCCACTGGAAAAAGCGGCGCACGGCCTTCAACGCCGCGTCCTCAATCGGCGCGTCGCCCAGTTCCCTTAGCGCCTCCGCCTGACGGTTCGCGGCGTCCGACCAGGCGGCTTCCCTCCGCGCCCGCGCCCGGGCGGTCTGTTCGCCCAGCCTCTCCCGCAGATCCGCCAATTCTTTGAACAGCGGCTCCCGTTCGCCCGCGTCCAGCGCGCTTAAATCCGCGCCGATTTTGGACATCGCCTCGCGCAATCCGGCGTCCAGTTCCGTGATCCTCGCCCGCTCCCGCTCCAGGCCGGCCGCGAGGTACCGCCGGTTTTGGCGGTCGCTTAAGTCCAGCAGCGCCAGGCGCTTGGACGCCAGCTCGTGCCTGAAATCCCGCGAGAGCTCCTCGTATTGCAGGCGCAGAGCCGCCGTTTCATTCCGGCTCTCGTTAAGCTGCGCCCGGAGCTGCGCGACGGTTTCGCGCAGGCCGGCGTTCTCCCGTGGCAAATCCTGCCGCTCAAAGGCCCTGAACGCCGCGTCGGCGCGCTCCTGGCCGCTCCTAAGGGCGTCGAAGGCCTCCCGAAGGGCGTCCATGCCGTTTTCTTCCATCGTGACGTCCCCTTATCCTTCATTCTATTCTTCCCGCTCTATATCTACCTTCACGGCCCCGAACTTTCTCCCCAGCACGGCTTCGCACGTCCCGTCGAACTTGGGCGTGTTGTCGCTCACATAAAACGTATGGTCCTCGGTTCTCTCCAGCCCGCTTTCCAGGCCGTTTTCGCGCAGCAGCGTTTTCATGCCGCGCGCCACGGCCTCCGCCGGGTTCACGACCGTCACGTCCCCGACGACTTCCTTTATGCAGTCGATCATGACCGGATAGTGCGTGCAGCCCAGGAGCAGGCTGTCTATGCCGAGCTCCAGGAGTTCGCCGAGGTATATCCCGGCCGTTTCGCGCGCCACGCTGTTCCGCGTCCAGCCCTCTTCCACCAGCGGCACGAAGAGCGGGCACGCCTTGGAATAGACCGTCGCGCCGGGGACGCTCTCCTTGAGGTATTTTTCGTAGAGGCCGCTTCGGACGGTGGCCTCCGTGCCTATCACGCCGATCACCTTGTTCCGCGTGGCGGCGGAGCAGGCCGCCACGCCGGGCCTCACGACCTCCGTCATCGGTATTTTGACGACCCGCGACAGCTCGCCGAAGCTGTTGGAGCTGATAGTGTTGCAGGCCACGATAATGGCCTTGACCCCGCGGGAGATCAGGAAGTTCACGAGCTGGAGGCTGAATTTGGTGATCGTCTCCTTGCTCTTGGAACCGTAGGGGACCCGCGCCGTGTCGCCGAAGTAGATTATCCTCTCGCCGGGGAGGGCCTTCATGACCTCGCTGACCACGGTCAGCCCCCCGACGCCGGTGTCAAATATGCCGATGGGACGTTCGTCCATTTTATGCCTCGCCTTCGATCAAATACCGAATCCTATTCGCCTAACTCGCATCCCCTGAGAGCCAAGGCTATCAGCCTGTCGCACAGCTCTGGGAGAGACACGCCCTCCGCCTGCCAGAGCATCGGGTACATACTTATCGGCGTGAACCCGGGCATGGTGTTGATCTCGTTGAATATCACCCGGTTCGTCCCGTTTTCCAGGAAGAAGTCCACCCGCGCCAGGCCGGCCCCGCCGACGGCGCGGAAAGCTTTGATCGCCGTTTCGCGTATCGCCTCCGCCGTCTCCTCCGGGATGTCCGCTTTTACGACGGTCTTGGAACCGGCGTTGTTATATTTGGCGTCGAAGTCGTAAAAATCGGCCGCGGGCAGTATCTCGCCGACGCCGGAGGCGAAGACCTCGTCTCCGGCCCCCAAAACCGCGCACTCCAGCTCCCTGCCGTCTATGGCCTTTTCTATGACGATCTTCCCGTCCACCGCCGAGGCCGCGGCGATCGCCCTGTCCAGCTCCTTTTTGTTGGAAGCCTTCGAGACGCCGATCGACGACCCCGACGACGCCGGCTTCACAAAGCACGGATAGCCCGGCTTCGAGCGTATTTTTTTGACGACGGCGGCCGCGCGCTCCTTATCCCACGCGTTGAACCAGGCGTACTCCGCCTGGAGAAGCCCGGCCTTTTCCGCCAGTATCTTTGTCAGCGTCTTGTCCATCGAGACCGCCGAGGCAGCCACGCCGCAGCCGACATACGGTATGCCGGACAGCTCGAACAGGCCCTGCACCGTCCCGTCCTCGCCCAATGGGCCGTGCAGGACGGGGAATATCACGTCCACGGGGATGTTCTTAACCTTTTCGCCGACGATGCGCAAAAGCCCGCGGTTGACCCGATCCGGGCTTAAAACCGCGTTCGTCCCATACTTCTCCCAGGAGACGCTCCGGAGGTTGTCGATTGCCCCGTCGTAGAGGAGCCACTTGCCCTCCTGCGTGATATACACCGGGATGATGTTGTATTTGTCCTCCGAGAGGCTTTGGATCACCGCCATCGCGGACTTTTTGGAGATCTCGTGCTCCGGCGAGCAGCCGCCGAACAGGACCAGGATGTTTTTTTTGTTCATATGGGGCCTCTTTTCGTTTTATTTATGTCTTATTTGAAGAAGTCATATCTGGCGTCATTTGCATTGATAAACCACTTCACCCGTTCGCAAGACTTCTTCCACAAATCCGCTCCTGTCGTTCTTGCTGTCCAACAGCACCGGCTCGATGTATGCGCTCACCTTCCATGTCAGGCTGGCGAGTTTCGCGCCGACGCGAAGCCAATCGCCCGAAAACCCGTCGTATATCACCGCGATGTCGATGTCGCTTTCTTCCCGCGCACTGCCTTTGACATATGAGCCAAACAGGAGGATTTTTGCCGGATTCAGCTCTTTTATTACTTCATCGGCGTATAACCGGGCTATTTTCAAAGCTGTAGTTTTATCCATTGCAAAAACTCCTCCGTCCGCGTTATCAATTCCTTGCAGTATTTGCCGTTTAGCAATTTTACGACTTCGTCCTTATTGGAAGGATAGCGCGCCTCAATATTGAGAGGCTGTAGCTCTGCTAAAAGCATTTTTTGTTCATCAGTGAGCGAATCCGCCAACCCCGCCAGTTCCGCAATGCGGGCTAAAGTATGAATTTTCGGAGGTATTGCCCCATCTTTCGCGATAACCGCTTTCAAGCCTTTCTCAATCGCCAGGTGACACATAAAACCCACATAGAGGTATCTGCCTCCTCTTTGCATGACCTTGGCGGACTTGATGTCATACTCCGCTATATCGAGCCAATACTCTGATTTATCCTCGTTCGTCGCAACTGTCCCCTTTCTCCCGGGGTCACGCCATCCCCCCGAACTCCTCCTCCGTGATCACCCTTACTCCCAGCTCTACTGCCTTTTTATTCTTCGCCGAGGCGGAATGTGAATCATTGTTTATCAAATAATCCGTTTTGGCCGAGACCGAGCCCGCCACCTTCCCGCCAAGGCTCTCGATCAGCGCGGTCAGCTCCCGCCTGTTCCCGTATTTTTCAAGGCTTCCGGTGATGACGAAGGTCTTGCCGATAAAAGGAAACTTTGCGGACAAGCCGCCTACGGCGTACGCTCCGGGCAAGCCGCCAGTTGCGTCCGCTCCCGGCAGTCCGCCTGGCGCGCCCGCTCCGGTCAAACCGCCTACTGCGCCCGCTCCGGGCAAGCCGCCAGTTGCGTCCGCTCCTGACAAGCCATCAGCCGCGCCTGCTCCGGACATACCGCCAGTTACGTCTGCTCCATGCAAACCGCCAGTTACGACCGCTCCTGACAAATCGCCCGCCGCGCCCGCTACTGATAAACCATCAGCCGCGCCTGTTCCGGGCAGTCCGCCCGCTTCGGGCAAGCCGCCAGTTGTGCCCGCTCCGGGCAGTCCGCCCGCCGCGCCCGCTCCTGACAAACCATCAGCCGCGCCTGCTCCGGACATACCGCCAGTTACGTCCGCTCCATGCAAACCGCCAGTTGCGTCCGCTCCGGTCAAACCGCCTACCGCGCCCGCTCCTGACAAGCCGCCCGCCGCGCCCGCTCCTGATAAACCATCAGCCACGCCCGCTCCGGACAGTCCGCCGCCAGTTGCGCCCGCCGCGCCCGCTCCGGGCAGGCCGTCAATATCCCGCAAACCGTAGTAAGCGTCGATATACGCCGGCTTTTTTATCTCCAGCAGCGGCAGAAGCCGCCGCAAGAGCGCCGCGTTCTCCGGGTTCGCGAAATAATCGGCCACGGAGCGGGAGATGACCCCGCCGAAGCCCCTTACCCCGTCCAGTTCGGCAATCAGTTCCTCCGGGCCGAGGGCCATGATCCGCTCTATGTCGTGCCGGAAATGGCCGCACAGAAGTTTCGCGTTGGCAAGGCCCACCTGAGGGATGCCGAGCGCGTTGATAAGGTTCGGGAGCGCGACGGAGCGCGACTTTTCGACGGCTTTCATCAGCTTGCCGAACGACTTCGCGCCGAAGCCGTCCATTTGCGTTATCTCAGCCTCGTACTTCCCGAGGCCGTATATGTCGGCGTAATTCGAGACGAAGCCCCGGCCGATGAACTTTTCCAGCGTCTGCTCCGAAAGGCCCTCGATGTTCATGGCGTCCCTGGAGGCGAAATGCGCCAGCGAACGGAGAAGCTGCGCCGGGCAGTTGGGGTTCGGGCAGCGGAGGAACTCCACCCCCGCCTGGGAGTCCAGCTCCGCCGGCCCGCCGCAGACCGGGCAGCGCTCCGGTATGACGGCCGCGCCGCTTCTGGTGAGGTTCCCGGACACCTGCGGGATGATCATATTGGCCTTGTAGACCGTGATCCGGTCGCCAACGCCGAGCCCAAGGCCACGCAGGACGCTGACGTTGTGGAGGCTGGCCCGCTCGACGGTCGTGCCCTCGATCTCCACCGGCTCAAAGACGGCCACGGGGTTTATCAGCCCCGTCCGGGACGTGTTCCATTCGATCCCGAGGAGCGTCGTCTCGCTCTCCTCGTCCGCCCACTTGAAGGCGATCGAGTCCCGCGGGAACTTGGAAGTGGAGCCGAGCGACCTGCTGTAGTCCATGCCGTTCATCGTGAGCACGAGGCCGTCGGAGGGCGTGTCGCTCTCCGGGATCCTGCTCTCGAACCACTGCACCCATTCATGGATATTATGCCTCGTGACTACTTTGTATTCCACCGTCTCGAAGCCCAGCGACGCGAGCCACCCGAGCTGGTTCTCCTTTTTGTCGCCGAAGTCCGCGCCGTCGGCGCGAAGGACTGTATAGGCTATATAGCGGACGCCGCGCCCGGCGGCGACCCCGCTGTTAAGCTGGCGGACCGCGCCGCTGCACAGGTTGCGCGGGTTTTTGTACTTTTCCGCGCCTATTAGCTCCGCGTTGATCCGCTCGAAATCGGAATACGTGATGACGGCTTCGCCCCTCACGGCAAACGCGCCCTTAAAGCCGACTTTAAGCGGGATGTTTCTGAAAACGCGGGCGTTGTGCGTGACCTCCTCGCCTATGACGCCGTTGCCGCGGGTCAGCGCCCGGATCATCTCCCCGTTTTCGTAGGTCAGCACGACGGTCAGCCCGTCGAGCTTCCAGGACAGAATGCCCTCCCCGTCCGTCAGGAAGCTCTCGAGTTTGGAGACGTTCTTCGTCTTGTCCAAAGACAGGAGCGGCGTCTCGTGGGCGACCTTCCGCAGGCCCTCCACGACGCCGAAGCCGACCTTTTGCGTCGGGCTGCCCGCCAGGACGACGCCGCTCCCGGCCTCCAGGGCCAGCAGCTCGTCGTAGAGCCTGTCGTATTCCAGGTTTGACATTATCTCCGTATCTTCGTTATAATATGCCCTGGCGGCGTTGTTGAGAAGCTCGACAAGGTCTTTCATGCGGTCGGGGACAGCCACGATAATCTACTCCATTGTGCCAGAGTTTTTAAAAAGTATATTAACATAGTACAATAATACTGTAAATAGGAGGCCAAACATGGACTTTGCAAAACGAAAGCGGGCCTGGTACGACCTGTACGCCGGCAAGCGGGACTATACCGTGTGGGTCAATTATAACGGCGAAAAGGGCGACCGCCCGCTGCCGTACCCGGAGAACGGGGAAAAACGCTTCGAATGGGCCCTGAACGCATACAGAAAGGACATGGAGGCCCTGTCCTGGCTGAACGACGACAAGATACCCCCTCTTCGCCCGTACACCGGCACGGAGATCTTCGCGGCGGCTTTCGGCTGCAAGGTCCATTATCCCGGGGACAACATGCCGTTCGCCCTGCCGCTTATCCGTGACGTATCGGAGTTTCGCGCGCTTAAAACTCCAAGGATCGAGGACAGCCGCCTCCTCTCGGAGGTCGTGGAAACGGCCGACAGGCTCCGCGCCGCCGAGCCCGGCGCGATATTCCAGCTCCCCGATATCCAGAGCCCCTTCGACATAGCGGCCCTGATCTGGGAAAAGACCGACTTTTTCAGCGCCATGTACGAGGAGCCGGGCGCGGTCAAGGAGCTGACCGCCATGACGGAGGCTTTGCTGGCCGAATTCCTGGATATGTGGTTCGGCCGCTTCGGAACGGAATTCGTCGCCCACTACCCCGATTACTACATGCCGCGCGGGATAACCCTTTCGGAGGACGAGGCCGGCTCGATCAGCCCGGGCATGTTCCGGGAGTTCTGCCTTCCCGGCCTTAACCGGCTCTCGGAGCGGTACGGGGCCATAGGGGTGCACTGCTGCGCCGATTCGGAGCACCAGTGGGAGAATTTCAGGAGCATAAAGAACCTTACCGTTCTTAACCTTGTCCGCCCGGACGACACGCTGGAGAAAGCCTACAGATTTTTCAGGGACGCCTGCGTGCAGACGCACAACGCCGGATACATTTCCGTATATTATACTCCGCTCGTGCCCGGGACGAGGCGGATCTTCGCGGCGGACGTCAGTACGAAAGAGGAAGCGGAGGCCGCGCTGCGGGCTAAGGGATACTGATGACGCTGAAAAATCACATTGACGAATACCTGAAAAGAGACATCTACCCCTTCCACATGCCGGGGCACAAGCGCGGCCCCGTTTTTTCGCCGTGGGCCGCCGGTTTCCTGCGCCGCGACCTGACGGAGATCCCCGGCATGGACAACCTCCGCGCCCCGTCGGGCGTCCTTCGGGAATTTCAGGAACGGATAGCCTTAATTTACGGGGCGGGCGAGGCCGCCTTCCTCGTGAACGGCGCGACGGCGGGCGTTTTCGCGGCGGTTATGGCGTCCTGCGGGGACGGGGAGCGCCTCGTCGTCGCCAGGAACAGCCACGGGAGCGTTTTCGGCGCGATGGCCGCCGCCGGCGCGCTGCCGCGCTACGTCTATCCCGAAACGACCCAGGACGGGCTTGTCGGGTGGATCGCCCCGGACGAGATAAGCCGCGCCCTGGACGAAAACCCGGATTGCCGCGCCGTGCTGGTCACGAGCCCGACATACGAGGGGGTCGTCTCCGACGTCGCCGGAATCGCCCGCGCCGCCCACGCGCGCGGCGCGGTTCTGATCGTGGACGAGGCCCACGGCGCGCACTTCCCGTTCCACGAGGCGTTCCCGAGCCCGGCCGTTCGCCTGGGCGCGGACGCGGCCGTCGTCAGCTTTCATAAGACTCTGCCCTGCCCGTCCCAGTGCGCGGCTTTGCTGTGGAACGGGGCGGAAAACGGGGAGCTTATCCGGCGGTATCTGGCGCTGACGCAGACTTCCAGCCCGTCCTACGCGTTTATGGCAATAACGGACGAGGTCCTGACGGAGTTGCGCAACCGCGCGGAACACTTTGAAAAATACGTCCGAATGCTGCGCGGCGCCAGGGAACGCCTGGCCGGGCTTGAAAATCTCCGGCTTTTTACGGGAGAGGCTTCCGGCGGCTCTGCCGGCGCGGATCAGGCGGCCGGATTGTTCGATATAAGCAAGATCACGATCCTGACCGGCGGCCTTATGACCGGGGCGGAACTGGAGCGGGAGCTTATCGCGGCAAAAATACAGCCGGAGCTCGCCGGGCGCGGCCACGTCCTGGCGCTTACCGGCGTGGCGGATACGGAGGCCGGGTTCGGGAGGCTCGCGGACGCGCTGTACGCAACAGACCGGCGTTTGGCAACAGCCGTCCGGGCCGGAGGAACCGCACGGGCGCGGACAACAGGCCAAAAGGCCGGGGAAAATCCGCAGATAAATGACGAACGGTTCACGGACGCGGCGGCGGAGACGCCGCCCGCCGCCCCGCCGTACGCCGGTTTGCCACGCGTCGCCGTGCGCTACAGCCCCAGGCTTGCGCTGCGCATGAAGACCAGGAAAGTGAGCCTCGCCGACAGCTTCGGAGAGGCGGCCGGCGAGTTTATCGCGCCGTATCCGCCGGGGATACCGGTCCTGGCCCCCGGCGAGGTCATCGACCCGGCGGCGCTAGGGGATTATCTCCGCGGGCATGAGACGATTTC